>Ga0315542_1001601_pt1 | contig 14047 bp, 11 predicted proteins | sample SalMarSW160120MG_FD_202541 | JGI IMG/M metagenome (GOLD analysis project Ga0315542, IMG submission 202541) | Salt marsh sediment microbial communities from the Plum Island Ecosystem LTER, Massachusetts, United States - Salt Marsh Sediment SW1601-20 ...
TGCTGACGCCCGGCGAGATTCCGCTGTCCATCATTACTTCGCTCATCGGCGCTCCGTTCTTCATCCTGCTGCTGCTGCGTTCACGGGGTGAGACCATTGGCTAGGTGGCTAGTGCTGGCTGCGCTGCTCGTGTTCACACCACTCGGCGTGCATGCCGAGGAAGAGCAACAACAAACCGAAACGCCCACGGACATCGGGGAGATTGAAGTGACCGCCAAGCCCATAGAGCTGGCTACTCGTTCGCTGCCGGGGCAGCCGGTGGTAATCGTGGAGCGCGGCGAGTGGCAGCCGGGCGCGCGCACGGTGGCCGATGTAGTGGAGCAGCTGGCTCCCGTCAGCCTGCAGCGCACCGGCGGCGAGGGCTCGCTCACCACGCTAAGCCTGCGGGCGGCGGGCGCGGCCGACACGTTAGTGCTGCTCAACGGCGTGCCGGTGACGCTGCCCGGCGGGCTGCCGCCCGACCTGAGCCTGTTCGGCCTGGAGCAGGTGGAGCGCATTGAAGTGCTGCCTGGCGGCTCCGGCGCAATTCACGGTAACCGCGCACTTGGAGGCGTGGTCAACATCGTCACCCGCGGCGGCGAGGGCGGCGCCAGTGCTGCGCTCTCCGCGGGCTCATTCGGCACTGTGCGCGTATCGCTCACGCGAGAGTCGCAGCAGCCAAGCTCCAATGAGATACTCACTACTTCGCTGTTCAGCACCACGGGGGACTTCTCATTTGAGTCGCTGAACGGTGAATTGCGCACTCGCCGCAACAACCGTGCGCAACGCGTGAATGCCTACTGGCAGCGCCAAACCTACTCCGCCTCCGAGCTGCGCACTGCCTTTGCTTCACTCGCGGCGCTGAAGCGCGGTGTCCCGGGCTTTGCGGAGTTTCCTACCGAGCGGGCGGGGCTGACCGAAGAACTTCTCGCGGTGGGTGTGAACTCCTTCCTCCCCGCCAGCTCCAACGATTGGAGCCGCGAATTGAGTATAAGTGGAACCCAGGGATTCGTCCGATACACTGATGACCAGCCGGCGATGGGTGGGTCGCAGCGCTCCCGCGCAGCCGACGCCAGCCTGCACGGATCCTTCGCCCTTACACGTGAACTCCCTCAAGCCACCACCGAAGTGGCGATGCAGCTTTCTGCCAGCTATTTGCGGGGTTCCGGTTATGGCTCGCGCCACCGCATCTCCGGCGGTCTGAGCGCATTGCGCTCGCTGCGCCATGGGAGGCTCACGCTGACGCCGTCCCTCGGCCTGCACTTCGCCGAAGGCGAGTCCCTCCAGCCCGCCTGGGACTTCGCCCTGGCATATGACGTGAACAGCGCGCTGCAGCTTCGCGCCAGTTGCGGCCGCAGCTTCCGCTTCCCGGAGTTCTCCGAGCTGTACTACCCCGCGCAGGGCTTCATCACCGGCAATCCCGCGCTAAAGCCCGAACGCGCGCATCACGCCAATCTAGGTGCGACTTACGGCAATGGAGCGGTTGAGCTCTCCGCCGACGTTTTCTGGCGGCGGCAGCACGACCTCATCCGCTTCCTGCCAGTCTCGGCGTACAGCATCAAGCCGCTGAACACCGGCGAGACGGAAGCTGATGGGCTGGAGCTTGCGGGGAAGGTGAAGCTCTCGCCGCACTTGCGCCTTTCCTTCGCCTACGCGCTCACCGACGCGGAGTTCACTGCTTCCGGCCTGGGATTTCCGCAGGTTCCCCGCCACCGGTTCTCCGCCGGAATGAACTACACAGGAAACAGATGGAGCGCTTCGGTGACGAACTTCCGCGAGTCGGCGCAGAATGCCGACCTCTTCGGCAGCATCCGCGTGCCGGGCAAGTCGCTGTGGAACCTGCATCTGGCGGTTGCCCCGCGAAAAGGCAACACAATCAGCCTGTCGGTAAACAATGTGTTTGACCAATCCGCCCGGGATTACTGGGACCTCCCGCTGCCCGGGCGCTATGTAGAACTAACCTGGGAAAAGCGATTCTGATTACGGAGAAGTAACAATGAAAAGAACAAGTCTGATTATGTTGATTACGCTGTTGTTAACCCTCGCCGCATCCTGCGGCGGTGGTGGCGGTGGCGTTACGCCGCCACCCGATAACGGCGGTGGCGGCACGGTTGTGCTGAAGCTGCTGACCTACGCTGACGGCACCCAGTGGCTCATCGCACCGCCCAATACGACTGCACCGTCCACGAACGTGAGCGTTACCGCTGGCGGCAAAACTACTGAAGGCGACTCTCGATCTGACGGTAGTGTCGCCCTGAAACTCACTGAGAAGAACCAGCAGTCCGCCTCCGCCACCTACATCACGCCTCAAGGGTTGGAAAAGACCGTTACCCCGGCGCTTCACCGGATAGCGGAGAAGCTCACGCACGATTTCCTCGCCACCGGCAGCGCGCCGAACGACATGTTCCTGACGACCGGCCGCGCCTACATCGCCAACTCCATGGACAACAACGTCGCGGTCTATGAGTTTCCCGGCTTCAGCCCCGCGGGCACGTTGGTGCTCCCGGTGGGAGCGTCACCTTCATACCTCTTCGTAGGCGACGCGGTGGGCTTTGTCACCTGCAACGGCAACAACACGCTGGTCGCGTTCAACCCAGACGACGGCTCCGAGCTGTGGACACTTGAACTGGACAGCGGCGGCGCGGCATTTCTGGGCCCGGGACGCCTGTGGGCGGATGCCACCCACGTCTTCGTGCCACTGGCGAACATCGCAGCCTTCGGCTCTGGCGGCGACGAGACCGAATACCTGCCGGCGGCACTGGCGGTGGTCAGCATCGTTGATCAGGCGGAGGTTGCGCGCATAGTGCTTGCGGGCCTTAACGCCGTGGACACCGCGCCGGTTTCGGATACCGAGCTGGCGGTCGCCCAGGTGGGCAACCTATCGTTTGACGAGGACTTCCAGCCCTACGTGCGCACCTCTACCTTCATTGACGTTGTTGATACCGACTCGCTGAACGTGGTGCGCAGCATCAACCTCGGAGTGGTCGGTGGCGGCCGCTTGCTGCACGACACCACGCGAAGTCGCCTGCTCGTCGGCAGCATTACCGCCGGACGGGCTTACACCATCAACACCGCAAATTGGATTATTGAGCGCGGAACGCTTAACCCCATCATCCTCTCGGACAAACTCACCTTTGTGTCGGATATGTTGCTGGCGGAAGACACGCTGTTTGTCTCAAGCTTCAACGAAGACCTGGTGCACGCGCTTGATCCGCTGACTTACGACGGCGGGGAATGGATAATGCCCGAGCCGCTTTCATTGGAGCAGGAGGAGCTGTTCCTCACCGGCCCCCAGCGGCTACACTACATCGCCAGTTCGCGGTCGCTATTAGTGCTGGAGGGAGTTGCCAACCGTGTCGCTCGGTATCTCCTGCCCTAGCGGGAAGGGTCGGGTTTGGCGAGCAGCGTCAGCGCCCGTTTGGCTACCTCTTCGGGAGTGATGCGCAGCAGGCATTCCAGACGCGGCAAGCGGCAGCGACCGCTAAAGCAAGGGTGGCAGGGCAGCTCCGGCGTGGAGAAAGCGTAGGTATTGTCCCCGCGCGGGCCCGTTCTAATCGGGTCGGTCGCGCCGAAAATGCCGATAGTCTTGCGCCCCTGCACCCATCCCAGATGCATGACACTGGTATCGTTGCTTATCGTAAGCTCGCTCAAGTAAACGACTGCTGAGGCCTGGCCCATCGTTACCTTGTCGCAGAGGTCACGGCAGGCGTCACGGTGCTCAGTCATCAGGCGAGAGGTGCGCTCGCACTCTACACCCCGCCCCATCAGAAAGAAGTAGCACCCGTGACTGCGCTTCAAGATCTCAATCACAGCAGCGTAATAATCCAGTGGCCACAGCTTAGTCTCCCACAAGCCACCTAATCCCAATGCGACCGGCGTGGCGTCGCGCGGGAGCTGCGCCAGTAGCTTTTCTGCCCAATGGATATCCTCATCGCTGCAGACCCGCAGCGGCCGGCGCATTCCCGGCGGCTCGATACCCGCCTCCAGCATGCTGGACAGGCACTTGACGAACTGGTGCTTGCGGGCGTGGCGGTTGAACGAGTAAGCACTGCGCGGGCGGATCGTTGTCACTAGCAGCCTCGAACGCGGGTTGGCCTGCCAGTCAAATACGGTGTCGAACCGCTCAGCGCTAAGTTCAATCGCGCACCTTAGATACTCGTCCAGCCGGCGCCAGTTGCGTTGCGGAGTGTAATAGTGAAACTGGTGTACACCGGACAGGTGGCCAAGCACCTCTGCGTACTGAGGTGACAAGAGAACATGCACCTCATCCTGAGGGTGCGTCTGGATATAGTGCTGTAACGCCGGAGCGCACATCAGGATGTCTCCGTAGGCGGAGAAGCGGACGAAGAGCACTTTTTTCTTCTGCTCGGCGCGTGACATTGGGCGATAAAGGTATGTATTCTAGCAGACGAGCGAAGCCGAGAGACATCAGCCATGTTGTCTATTGCGATTTGCCCCACTTCCGCGCGACACGCAGGGATTACCCTCCAGGTAGTGCCTCCAGAGGAGTTCGCTGCCTGTGCTGAGGCCAACGCGCTTGCTAGAAGCGATTCTCTCGCCCTCCCGAAGGCCTCCCAGCTTCAGGCGCAAAGGGGATTCAGGTTCAAGCAGGTCCAAGCCGTTCAGGCCACGGTCAATCGCTAAGCTACGGCAAAGCACCGCCGGTCCGATGAGCTGGATTGACCGCGGCATCATTGGCTCAGCGGCGCGCGCCAATACGGCGGCAGCCTCTCCTTCCCGCCCGCAGACGATGTTCAAGCAGTGGTGCATCCCATAGACAAAGTACACATATGCCAGCCCCGCACGTCCGAACATCACTTCGTTGCGCTTGGTGCGCCCCCGGTAGGCGTGGCAGCCCGGCTCGCTTTCGTGATACGCCTCGACTTCCACCAGCCGCGCTACCACCAACTCTCCCTCCGGTGTAAGCCTTACGAGTTTCCAGCCCAGCAGTGAGGACGCGACTTCTTCCACAGCACCCCGCAGCAACTTGCGCATTTCACCTGAGTGCATCCTGTCAGAATCCCCCGATATCCCGCAAGTACTGGTCTATCCCGCGCGCAACTCCGTCCACAATCCGCTTCTGGTAGAACGGGTCGCGCAGCTTCTGCTCTTCCAGCGTGTTGGTGAGGAATCCGACCTCCACGAGCACCGCTGGCACCACCGTCTCACGCAGCACGAAGAAGTTCGCCGTGCGCACCTTGCGGTCAACCGCGCCGGTGCTGGAGAGCAGCTGCTGTTGGATACTGCTCGCCAGCGCAGATGCCTCCACCGCGCCGTTGAAGTGGAAGGTCATGACGCCGGTGAATGCGGGGTCTTCGATTGAGTTTGCGTGAATAGAGACAAACACCATCGGAAGCAGTTCGTTCGCCAAGTCAGCTCTCTCGCCTAGCGAAACGAAACGGTCGGTGTCGCGCGTGAGTTCAACCTCATACCCTAGGTTGCGCAAAGACCTCGCCAGGTCCAATGTCACCTGCAACGTGATGCTCTTTTCGTATACGCCCGTGACGCCAATGGCGCCGGTGTCGCTGCCGCCATGGCCTGCGTCCAGCATGATTACCGCCTTGCGCCGCTCCTTGCTGTAAAGCTGCACATAGTATTTCTCGCCGTCTCCTTGCTTGAGCACGCGGTAACGCAGCGCCCGCTTCAACTCCACTACCACGCGTACAACCGGCGGCTTGTCGCTGAACTGCCCTACCCTGATCTGCTTCACCGAGCCGATGCCCACATCAATGTACTTCGTCGCCTGGTCGTAAACCGCGCCGGGAAAGTCCAGCACCAGCCGGTTGGGCGACACCAGCGTCGTGACCGAAACGTCCGTGGGCCTGGTGAACAGCACATTCAGTGAAATCTCGCCCGACGAAGTGCGCTCATAGGACACGAGGTCAAAGTGGTTGCCGAAATGCACGCGAAAGAAAACCGCGGGCTTCGGCTCGGCGTAGAGCTTGTAGCCCGTTTCTGTCTTCTGGGTGAACCGCAGCTCCAACCGATGGTGGCTGAGATTGCGCGCTGCCAGCGCCGCTTCGCCCGCTTCCTTCAGCGCTCTGGAGGTGGGCTCCTTCACAAACGCCCCTTCCACCACTACGCGGAAGCCCTCGCCGTCCAGCGGCTCGGCATACGCGGTTGCGGGCAGCAGCGTGGTGAAGCGCACTGTCATCTCCTTTGGGTTGAACGCCAGTTCGCGCAACTCGCCGATGAGCCGTAGGTTTCCCGTCTCCGGCGCATAAGTTAGGCGCATTCCCAGCGCCGCCAGCGCGTCCTCCGGCAGGTAGGCCCTGCCATGCTGCACTATACAGGCTGAGCCAACGGCCGCTCCACTGGCGTCAAGCAGCCTGATTGCTCCGCCGAGGCTATCAAGAGAATACTCGCGACCCGCCAACTTGAATGCGCGAGGAACCTCACTTGCCGGCGCAGCCGCAGGCTTGGCGCTAATGCTAATGGCCTCTCCGCCTGCCGCTCCTTCTTCAGATTCGTCCTCAGATACTGGCTCCGGTTCAGGCGGCTGTACAGCCATCGGACCCGTGGCAACACTCATCTTTTCATATGTGTCAACCAGCGTGAGAGCTTCGAACAGCACATAGTTGCTGCCATTGGAGGTCACGACCGGCGGTGCGCTTAACTCGACCGTTCGCGTTCCCAAGGCAAGACTGAATGAAGTAGTACCCTCGGCTGTGGCAGAGGGAAGAAAAAATGCCGCGCCGAGGATGAGCAGTCCGGCGGTGCGCGCCCGCAGCAGCCTCAACTGCCCGCTCCCCCCAGCAAAGCAGCCAAGTCCTGCGCAATCGCTCGCGCTCCATTGGCCGCGTCCAGCGTGCTGAACCCGCGCCGCATCACCTCTCCCGCAGCGCCCAACACGACATCGCGTATGAGCGCCCGGAGCTTCTCCGCCAGCCTTGGACCTCCTTCGTCCAGAATGTAGGCCGCGGAAGTGCGTCCGAGCACCTCGGCGTTTAAGTACTGCTGCCGGTCGGCGTGGTGCGGATAAGGTATCAACGCCGCGGGCAGTTTCGCGCCGATGAGCTCGCATACCGTTGCTGCGCCTGATCTGCCAACATACAGCGACGCGTGAGGGTAGATTTCGCACAGAAGCGGGTCAAAGTCTATGGCGCGGTAGTGCTCCCAGCCCTTCAGCCGCTCCAGCTCCCCGGGCTTCGGCTTGCGCCCCCATTGGTGCAAGACCGCCGCTTTCGCGCCCAGATCTCTCGCGAATTCCTCATCGCCAAGTGCTTCCAACGCCAGGCGGTTGACCGGTTCCGCACCCGAGCTGCCGCCCACAATCACCACGATGGGCAGCCCTGCTGGTACCTGAAAATGCTCATGCGCATCCGCCATGCGTGGCCCGCGACAGGGGTACCCGCTCACCACTAGCGAGCCCGGCGCGGCGAATTTAACCAGCGCGTCAGCTGTCGCCTCAGTGGCGCAGTACACTTTGCGGGCGAACGGCGCAAAGGCCACCGTCGCCCGCCCCGGCACCGCATTGATCTCCACCAGCGCATAGGGCGTCTGGGCGAACCTGCAGGCCACCAGTGCCGGCACGCTCACATATCCACCCGACGAAAGAAGCACATCGGGCTTGAATTCGTCCATCGCCGCCCGGGCCGCCCTGGTGGGCATCCCCGTCGCCCAGGCGGGAGCGATCCGCGCGTAATACGCCAGCGAATGCGCGCTGAGACTGCGGTAGCTGAAGGTGAAGGGCACAAAGCTACCGGGCATGCTCTCTTCGGTGACGATGCTCGCTTCCAGGCGCTTGCTGCCAAACCAGTAGAACTCCGTATCGGGATGGGAGCGTTTCAGCTCATCGGCGACCGCCAGCAGCGGGAACACATGTCCCCCCGTGCCGCCGCCGGTGAACATCACGCGCATTGCGGTGAGTCTAGCACAGTGCGGGCATCTCAGAGCCCCAGATTGCGGCTGGCGAGCGCCTCCGCGAGTTGGTCGCGGAAACCGTCAAACCACACAATCTGCGGGACGAACTTATAGTAGTACTCGTCAATCGTACCGTCGGCGAGGCGGTACTTGCTGCGGTCCGCGCTCCGCCAGGGGTCGGTGACCACCCAGAGCCTTCCCATATCGTCGAGTGCCGCTCCTTCGAAGGAGTGGTACTGGAACTGCCGATGAAGCGGATCCTCGATATCACGGAAGCGTACGACAATCGGCGCCGGCCCCTCATACTCCTTCGATTTCTGCGCCACCACTGCTTCCGTGTCCCATTGAGGATAGACGTAGAGCGCGTCGCTGTTGCGGTCAAGCACTAGCAGCGTCTTCGTAGCCGCATCGTAAAACAGCCCGCTGATGCTGATGGGGCCGGTGCTCATATCAAGGTGCCGCAAGAACTTCGCCCGCTTCACCCGCCCCTGCTCGATCGTCAGCCGATAGAAGCTGAGGTAGCGCCGGAGGTCGCCGCCTTCCCAGCCGACGATGAGGACACTCGCGTCGCCGTCCCACGCCAGCCCTTCGGGACCGACGTTGCTCTCTGCCGTGTAAAGCGGAGGCACCCGCAGCGCGAATGAATAGCTCGGTTCCAGCTTGCCGTCGCGCTCCTTCACGATGCGCACTCTCGTATCGCCTGTCTCCAGGCTCGCCGCAAACTCGCCGGTTTCCGCAATGTAAGTGAGGTCTTCCAGGTCCATCCCCACGCGCCAGGGTGGCACCTGCATGGCGTCAAACCGCTTCATATACGGCGGATCCAGGCTGAAGTGGAAGATCTGCCCGCTGTCGTCGCCAATTGAATACAGCTCGCCGTCAACGACCACGACGCCGCTGGTCTGGTCCTGTGCTGCGTCTGGCTGGCCGGGCAGGCAGAGAAACGCCGCCCCGCTCTGCGGAAGCTCGCTGCCGTCGGGAAACACTGCTGCTCCGTCCGCCTGCGCGCCGGCTGCTGCCACCAGCAGCGCCGTCGCCACAATCGCCGCAAATGTCGTCGCTTTCTTCATAGCCCTTATTTTACAGCCTCGCTGCTGCAGAAGGTGATTCACGTTAGCAGCCCATGGCGTATGGCTCTGCCAGCCAAGCTAAGTTAGTTGTAGCCATCTGCCGGTAGAAGTTAGTGAGATGCGCCGCAAACATGTCTACGGCCCTGTGATGTCGCGTCGCCTAGGCCGCTCTCTCGGTGTAGACCTCGTGCCAAGGAAGGTGTGCAGCTACGACTGCACCTATTGCCAGCTAGGACCAACCACCGTACTGACCACAGAACGTGCTGAGTATTTCCCCACAAGTGAGATTCTCGCGGATGTAGCCAGTTGGCTCAAGCAAGACGGCCAGACGGACTACATCACTTTGTCCGGGTCCGGAGAACCAACACTTCATTCCGGTCTTGCGGACATCATCTCCGCCATTCAGGCGATGACGAGTATTCCATGCGCCGTACTAACCAACGGTTCACTGCTTTGGGTGGACGAAGTGGCAGCGGCCTGCGCGGAAGCTGACTTGGTGCTTCCTTCTCTAGACGCAGCCGATGACAACACTTTCAAACGTATCAACCGTCCCCACCCGTCAATTGCCTTTGACTCTATGCTGGAGGGACTTCGCAGCTTCGGCCAGCGCTCGCTGGCGCCGGTCTGGCTTGAGATAATGCTGGTCGAGGGCGAGAACGATGCTCCTGAGCATATCTCGGAATTCAGGGAGACCATCAAACAGCTTGCGCCAAAGCGGGTTCAGCTTAACACCGTTGTGCGTCCTCCGTCGGTCAGAGGTGTCAAGCCGGTCAGCCTGGAGCGCCTCGGCGGGATTGCAAAAGAGCTGGGAGGGGCGGAGATTGTTGTTGCGCAAGATGCCACCGTGGCGCACCGCAGTAGGCCAGACCTAAGCAAGGACATCCTCGGCTTGCTCGCACGCCGGCCCTGCACGGTACTAGACATCGCGGGAGGTTTGGGGGTTCACGAGAACGAGGTGTTGAAGCACCTGGATTCGTTGCTTGTGCTGAAATTGGTGGTCGCAATCCAGCCAAACGGTAAGACGTTTTACCGGGCAGCCAACTGAGCAACAGCCGTTTCTGATATACGCAAGATTGTGAGCCGCTGAAACCCCCGCCCTGCGGCTTTTGGGATTTTCCACCAAATCGCATTTCACTAAGTGCTGAATTTCGGCTAGAATGGGGAGCGAATCGGGAGGAAGGGCATGTTACGGCGCATACTATTCGCACTTGCGGTTTTGTTCGGTGTCCTCACTTTCACAGCGCTGCTCGCTTCGCTCATCGCGGAAGGCCAGGATGGCGAGGCCGAGTTGGCGCTTGCGGGCAAGGGCTACTACTACAGCGCGTGGGGCAGCACGCCCTACTCCTGCATTTACTGCCACGCCAACTTCGACGAAGCGAAGTTTGACGACGGCTACTGGCGCCCGGCGCACGAGATGTGGAACGCAGCGTCCCGGCCGTCCTACTACAACGGGGCGTACAAAGGCGGCAGCGATGTCCCGCTTGCACGCGCTATCAATACTTGCGCCGTGGCCTTCTTGAAAGCCGACCCGCTGCCACTGGAAGATGAGCGGATGCAGGCGCTAATTGCATATCTGCGCTCTATTTCACCTGATGCAGAATCGCCTGCCGTAACCATCACCCGAGTGTCTTCCCCGCCGGAGGTGGACGGCGACTCCCGCAGCGGTGAGAAGCTGTTCAACGCATCTTGTATGCTATGCCACCGCGAAAAAGGCGCAGCGCCGCCGCTTACCTTCACCGCCAGCCCCTTTTTCGTGATGGCCAGCATTCGCGGCTATAAGCCGCCCGCGGACGGGCTGGACGAGCCATTTGAACTGGACTATCCGATGCCGTTTTTCTCGTCCGAGCGCCTGACGGACCAGCAGGTGGCCGACCTTGCCGCCTTTTGGGAATACCGCCAGATGCAGCTTGCGCGCGAGGCGGCCGAGGAAGCGCTGCCTACCGCCGAAGCGCTGGAGGAGATTTCTGCCGCGCCCGCTGAGAGCGGCGACGGCGAGGCAAACGCCGCAGATAACGAGTGACTTCGCCGGCGCAGTCCGGCGCATCGATAACCGGTATGCAAACCACTCTTGGAGGCTGCAATGGAGTTCAAGAACCTGCTGTTTGAAGTGAAGGACGGCCTGGCGTTCGTTACCATCAACCGTCCCGACAAGCTCAACGCCCTCAACCACGAGACGATGCAGGAGATCAAGGCGGCGTTTGAGCATGTGCGCGACAACGCGGACATCAAGGCCGCCGTCCTCACCGGCGCGGGCGAGAAAGCCTTCGTCGCCGGCGCCGACATCACCGAGATTCACACGCTGGACCGGACTTCCGGCGAGCACTTCGCCAAGGCCGGCCACGGTATCTTCTCGCTAATTGAGGCACTGCCGAAGCCTGTCATCGCGGCGGTGAACGGCTTCGCCCTCGGGGGCGGGTGCGAGCTGGCGATGGCCTGCCACCTCCGCCTGGCGTCGGAGAAGGCCCGCTTCGGCCAGCCGGAAGTCGCGCTGGGCATCACTCCCGGTTACGGCGGAACGCAGCGCCTGCCGCGCCTGGTCGGCAAGGGCAAGGCGCTGGAGATGGTGCTCACCGGCAACATGGTCGGTGCGCAGGAGGCTTACACCTTCGGCCTGGTGAACCAGGTCTACCCGCCGGAGGAGCTGCTGGCGAAGGCCGAGGAGATGGCTCGGACAATCATGACGAAGGGCCCCGCCGCGGTCGCGATGTGCCTCCGACTGGTGAACGAAGGGCTGGACATGACGCTGCCTGCGGCCTGCGAGCACGAGTGCAAGCTCTTTGGCGAGATTTGCGCCACGGCCGACATGAAGGAAGGCACCCAGGCTTTCATGGAGAAGCGCAAGGCCGCCTTCACCGGGAAGTAGCGCGCAGAAGCCTATCCAGCCTCCGCTTGGTGATAACTCCTGCGCGGTAGCGCTTGCAGTGATACCTCCGCTCGTCTACGCCAGCCGCTCCTCGTAGGACATCTCCATGAGCCTGTAGTCTTCTTCGGTGAAACCCGGGTCAAACCGTGCCTGGTGAACAGAACTGGCAGATGGAAACAGCTTACCAGGCTGGCCCAGATGCCTGCCGCCTCCGCAGCTGACGGCGGTTAATACAACCGCCATTGTGAGCAGAATGCTCAATCGCATTGTAGCTTTCATTTTTGTCTCCCTTTCAAGGCAGCGCCCTAAGCGCTGCCAGATCGGTCTTTCTTCACAAACATCTCAACGCGGGAAGTTCTTTATCAGCAGAACATCATCACCACCTCCTCCGGTGTCCAAAATACCTGAAGTCACAGCCACCTCGCACTCCAGAAGGCTCTGCGAAACCTGTATAGTCTTTATCGTTCCTTCAGGTATATCCTGAATGCCAACGGGTACGTTTTCAACTCCAGTCACCGAGCGCCAGCTTCCTAGAGAATTCAATGCCATGCCAGTGATGTAAAGGTTGCCTTCGTCATCAAAAGCTTCGCCAGATGCATAACTCATGGTTTCACTACTCCAGACAATAGCGCGCTGGAGCTCCAAATGAATGCTGTACTCCAAGAGCAGCACTCCGTGTGTTCCAAAACTCCCACTGGAGCCAACGAAGTTGTACTGCCCCGCTTGGTTCTTGATTACATTGCCAACACCCTCGGTACCCTCCAATCCCCATGTTTTAGCTGCTAGCACGTTTCCGTCTTCATCATATAGCAACACAAGAGCGTCCCCTTCGCCTTGACCGTAACTGCGCGTCAAGCCAGCTGCAACAATGATTCCAGTGCCGCTAACACTTAGGGCGCCTATAGAGTCGTAAGCGTCACCACCCCATGTCCTAGCCCATTGCATTTCTCCCTGAGGACTCCACTTCATGAGAAAAGCATCAGTGTCACCCGCACCATAACTCTCGGTGAATCCGCTCACATAGATCGCGTCAGATGTGACTATGACACTCCTGCCGTAATCCCCCGCCGCTCCACCCCACGTTCTGGCCCATTCGGGATTGCCGTCAGTGGAGAACTTGACAATGAGGACGTCAGCTTCTCCTCCCCAGACTGTGTAGTAGCCTACTACATATATGTCCTCGCTAGGCCCTATTGCGATTGAATTCGGCACTTCGTAAGCCTCTGTTCCGAAAGCTCTTACCCAGATGGGATCGCCTTCGGCACTGCTTCTCGCAAGCAAGACATCGTTGAAGCTACCTTCACCCGTCATGCTGTTGGTTACGCCTGTCAGATACATGCCCCCATCGGGAGCCAAGACCGCGCTTGAAGCGCTCTCTGTGCCAACACACTCCCAGATAAGGGCCCTTTCCAAATCACCCGCGCTGCTGTACTTCAAGAGCAGAATGTCAGCCATCCCGGACCCGACCGACAACGTTCCGCCCACGAGCCATAGATGGCTATCATCAGGAAGTAACACAGCTTCAGCCCAGTCGGCATCGCTCCCTCCCCAGGTGTGGGCCCACTGGTCGCGCTCGTTGACGGTAAGGGTGAAGGGGTACTCAGCAGAGCCGTAGGCATTGGTAACGGTGAGGGTGGCTTCGTACTCGCCGGCGTCGGCGAGGGTGACGGTTGGTGAGGATTCGCTGGAAGTGTCGGGAGTCGCGCCTCCCCCAAAGTCCCAGGCGTAGGCCAGCGGGGCTGCGCCGCTCACGGTGGCGGTGAAGGTGTATTCCTCGTGCTGGTAGCCCTCGGTGGGAATGACCTCGTAGATGATGGGCTCGTTGCTGGGCCGTAGCACCGCGTTGCTCGGCTCGCCCGGATTGCCCTCCGCGTCGTAGGGCAACACCCGGTGCCACAGCGCCGCCGGGGATGAAATGACGCTCGTGTAAACCAGCCGCCCTTCGCCCGTGCCCGTGTCCTGCGCCACTTCGCCCACGGCCTCCCACGGCCCTTCGCTGCTGTCACCGCCCTCAATCACATAGTAATCAACGGCTGCGCTGTAGTGCTGCGCAATGGGCGTGATGTCAGCTATGTCCACCTTGCCGTTGCCGTTGCCGTCAATTACCGCCTGAATTGAGTTGCGTTCAGCATCACTCTCTGGGACACTCTCCCCGAAATGCTGCGCCAGTGGGTAGATGTCCTCCAGTGCTACCACTCCATCCTGGTCGTAATCGCCGAGGTTGCGGTAGCGCCAGGACAGGGTAAAGGTCCCATCCCCGTTGTCGGCGATAGCG
>Ga0315542_1001603_pt1 | contig 14037 bp, 9 predicted proteins | sample SalMarSW160120MG_FD_202541 | JGI IMG/M metagenome (GOLD analysis project Ga0315542, IMG submission 202541) | Salt marsh sediment microbial communities from the Plum Island Ecosystem LTER, Massachusetts, United States - Salt Marsh Sediment SW1601-20 ...
GTCACCGGGCTCGAAAGTGATCCCGCAATCACCAAGGACGCCGGGCATCCCTCCCACCCGGCTGGCCACGCAGGCGACGCCGCATGACATCGCTTCGAGCAGCGCCAGCGGAACGCCTTCCGAGCGAGACGGGAGTACGAAGATATCGAAAAGGGGAAGATACTCCTCGGGCCTGTCGGTGTGGCCTGGAAAAGAGACAGACCTTCCGATACCGAGGCTCGAGACAAGCCCCTCGAGCTCCTCCCTTGACTGCCCCTCGCCGGCCACAATAAGCCGCGCGTCATGGCCACCGGAGGAAAGGAGGCCTGAGAACGCCTTCAGGAGCGTAGGAAAGTCCTTCACCGGCTTGAGCCCGCTCAACGAGCCGATCAGCACACATTCCGATCCGGCGCCTGCGGGGAAATTCTCACTCACAAGCCGGGCCTTCTCGCTGTACCTGAGGGCGGGTTCCATAGGCCGGAACCTGGATGTGTCCACCCCATTGGGTATGACGACTATCGAATCCTTCGCCGCGCCGATCCTTGCCGCTTCTTGCGCTGCCTCATCGCTGACGGCGATCACGCGCCGCGTCCTTCTTCCCGCGAGCGCGGCCAGGACCCTTCTCGGACCGTTGAATTCCAGGCCCGCGCTGTGCCTCGTGACCACCAGCGGCACGCCCGACATGACTGAGGCCACAGCGGCCGCGATCTCGGCATGAAACATATGGGCATGAAGGATATCGGGCCGGGCGGAAGAGAGGATTCCTCTTATCCTCTTTCTTATGGACGGCCGAACGAGATCCCGGAGCGACCCGATCCCCAGCTCGTAGACGGTCACTCCCGTCGCCTCGAACCGGCCAGCAAGCTCACCACCCTGTCCGAGGATGCAGACGGACGCGCGGATCCCGTGTCCGTCGAGATACCGGCACAGGTCGAGCACGTGAAGCTCCGCGCCCCCGATATTGAGCGATGAGATGAAAAACAGGATATTGCGGGATATCATATCGGAATTGTCACGTGATCCGCTCGTACTTCTCGACCTGATCGGCGATCCTCTTTCTTCCCTCGATGACCCTCAGAACCGGTTCGACGAAGGAATCTTCCTCGACGTTTCTCGTCGTCTCGGCCTTTTCCCATGAGCAGAGCCTGCCTCCGGAGAGGAACGTGAATATCGCGGCCAGGGCGGCTGCATTCACCATCACGAAATAGAACGGCACGAAAAAGACCTTCGTCCTTACCCTTCCTCTCCTCAGGATGGCTCCGATAGCGGCGAAGATGTAGAAGATGTTCTGAAGGATGAAGAAGGCGGCAAAGAAAGGCTCTCGCAGAAGGAACATGCTCGCTACATATAAGACCGGAAGCGTCGCGCCGACGCACCACCTGAGCAGCTTCCTCGAGACGAACTGGAATGTTCTCAGTCTCCCTCCGAAATCGTTCCGCAGGTGACTGTAACCGGTTAGGCCCCTGACGACGATCCGCCGCTTGCGGCTGAATTCCTCCCTGAAGAAATATGTCGAGCGCTCGAAAGCGACAGCTTCGGGCTCGTATACCACACCGTACCCCTGCGAGGCCACCTCGGCCGGGAGCTGGAAATCGTTGGCCACGTCCTTCATGACCGGCCGGAACAGCCTCCTGCGTATTGCGAAGATCGTGCCTGTGGCGACCAGCACCGAGCCGAGCCTGCTCTCCAGGCTGTTGAGCAGCCCCTCATAGCGCCAGTAGAGGCTCTCGCCCTTGCCCACGTACGACTCGTTGTCGAGATAGACGAGCCTGCCCACGACACACCCTGTCTCCGGGACATCGAAATTCCTCACGAGCTTGAGCAGCGCGTCTTCCCTGTAGAAGGCGTTGGCGTCGGAGAAGACCAGCACATCTTCCTCGATACCAAGCACTGTCTTGTTCAGCGTCGCGCTCTTTCCCTCGCGCCCGTTGAAAGCCTTCAGGACGACGACGCTCCCCTCGTATTCCCTTACGATATCGTTGGTCCCGTCCTGTGATCCGTCGCTCGAGATGATGATCCTGAGCAGGTCCCTGGGATAGTCGAGTCTGAGACAGTTCTCGATCTTGTCCCTGATTATCCTCTCCTCGTTGTGGGCGGAGACAATAAGGGCGACCGTCGGAAGCTGATCCTTTCCCCGGCCGGGCCGCCTGGGCGCGAAAATACCCAGAAATGCCAGTATCAGCGGATATCCGGCATAGATATAGGCCGTGAGCGCTATGATAGAAAAGACAAGAAGCTTCAGGAAAATATCCATCTCCCCGGTTCCCCCATATATGCGAAGTTACGTATTCTTAACACATGAAGGAAGATCTTCAAACAAAAATCCTTCATGCAAAAAAAAACGCGTCACCCGTTTTCCCGTACATCAGGCCGCGTCTGCTGAGGATATATACGGAAAAACAGTAACGCTCGCTCTATATTACTCCTTGTTCATTATCAATATACGCCCTAAATCCTCCCGTGTCAATCAATACCGGCGCCCCTGTACCTCGTCACGCCGCCGTATCTGGTGCCTATCCAGACCGTGCCCGTGCGATCCTCTTCGATAGAGAGCACGTGGTCGTCCCCGATACCGTTCGTGCTGCCGACGTGAGACCATCTGCCGCCCTTGAGGACATAGGCTCCTGCGCCGTCAGTGCCCAGCCATATGCTTCCATCAGATGTCCCCCTCAGCGAGGTGGGGCGGGGACCGGAACGCCGCAGCGGCACATCTATCAATCTCCAGCCTGCCTCCGAGAGGAAGAATATCCCCTCCCCCGTGCAGAACATGCATCTTCCTGACCCGTCGAGCCCCAAGACCGGCGCGAAGTCGCTGTCAGGGCCTTCTCCTTCGGAGGGAAGGATCCGGACCGCCGGGTCCTCCATGAAGATCGAATCAGCGAGCATGGCGGCCGCCGGCCCCGGAGACGATCCGGGGATCTCGAGCGTCTCCCATTTCTCATCCATGAATCCCGCGATCTTCCCCGACCGTGTCGAGACCCATACCTTTCCCGAACGGTCCGTGACCAGGGAAACGATCCTCTCATCCGGCAGGCCATGTCTGGTCCTGTAATGGACCCAGCCTCCAGAGTTCAGCCGGAGTACTCCCCTGTCGAATGTGCCGAACCACAGTTCTCCTTCGCTGCCGGCGGTCACACACGTGAAATGTTCAGTGGGCAGGCCCTGCCTGCGGTCAAAGACCTCCCATGAACTTCCAGTGTGATGCAGGATCCCGAACCTCGTTGACAGCCACATCCCGCCCCTCTGCTCAGGCACTATCCCGGTCACGGCCCCTTCATACCAGCTTCCGGGCAGGCCGACGGGCGTGAACCCACCGTCGAACCTGTAAATCGCCCTGAGGCCGGAAAGAAGTACGCTCCTGCCCGAGCTCACTATCGTTCCGATCATCATCTCCGGCCCGTTTCCCGGAAGAGCCGTCTCCCTGTAGGAATCCCTCGCTACCGACGCGAGGATCCCGTCCGAAGTGCCCAGGTATCTGTTACCCTCGGTATCATGTCCTATCGCGAGATAGTCGCGTTCTCCCAGCGGGATCCCCGCCAGCCTGACAGGCGTCCATCCGGAACCATCCCAGCTGCTAAGGCCGAAACGTCCGGCAGCCCATACGCGCCCCTCGAAGTCGAGGCTGAACCGGTAGATGTCCCTGTCCGGAAGCCCCTGCCCGGGGCCATACCGGCTGACCCTGCCAAGGCTGTATCTGGCCACTCCCTGTCTCGCCACGGATACGAAAAGGTCACCTTCCTCGTTGATGATCATGTCCCGCACCATGCCGACTGGGATTCTGCTGCCGTATCTCATCGAGGTCCAACTGAAGCTGTCCGCCCTGCATACACCGCTCTCTGTCCCTATCCATATCGTGTCGTCACTCTGTTCGACCACGCAGGTCACCCTGTCGTCGAGAAGCGAATCAGCTCTGGTCAGTATGGTAAGAGTATCGCCTGCCACGTACCCGCAGCCGTTTCCCCACGTCGAGATCCAGATCTTCCCCTCGCCGGGCCTGATATCGGTGATGCTGGCGAAGAACGGATGTTCCCTGTATGTATACCTGTCCCAGCCCCAGTCGCGCCTTATGCTGAGTCCGGCTTCTCCTCCGACCCAGATCTCGCCATTCTCCGTTGATACCAGGCTCGTGACGGAGGCGAGGTGCGCCCCCCCTTCCGCGAGCACGGTATCGGAGCCTGGCACCCATATGAAAAGGCCGCCGTCCGCTCCGACCCAGACAGAATCGCCGTCGGAGAGTATAGCCCTGACTCCGCCCGCCGGCATCAGCGTCTCGAACCTGCCCGCCGGAGCCTCATCCTTTCTGTGGGCCAGGGCGCCCAAAGATATCCTTACGCCTGAATCGAGCCAGCCCTGCTTCTCCAGCCTCCCGGTCTCACCCGCAGAAGGCACAGCCGGAAGCAGCATCGCCAGGGCGGCGGCGATGAAGATAGCCCCGGCCGTGCCGGAGATCTCCATCTTGGCTTTTTCGTTATCACATCTCATGGTGAGAGACTGTATTACAGAGGGCGTCGTGAATCAAGAAGATACGTCCACATCCGGACCTGGCAGCGGGTCACTCAGGATCTCCTCAATGAACCGGGACAGGTCCGTACCTGTCTCTGCGATGATGGCATCGCGGAGTTCCCCTGCCCCGATCTCCCGCCCTCCCGGATCTTCCCTGTACATCCTTCTGATGACGTCGATAAGGCCCCTGCTCCCCTGTGTGAGCGACCTTATCCTATCGTCGAGCGCCTTTGCGGCAAGGTACCCGCCGTCGTAGAGCAGATTGACCATCTCCCGATCGGAAAGATCGCTGTTACCGGCTCTGGATAGATGTATCGAACCCCGCAGCGGGTTACTTTCGAACCTTTCCGTTATTGCCGATACCGCAGATCCGTACTGCGGGGCGTTGATTATGCCCGCGTTCAGAAGCACCTTGTAGGAAAAATAGACGGTCGCCCCCTCGGTGAACCACATGAACGAATCATCAGCCGGCCGGAGGATCTCTCCGTTCCAGTTGTGAAAGAACTCGTGGGCTATTATCGACATCGGGGCCCCGTAGAGTTCGCTCCTGTCTATGCCGGGATCCAGAAGCAGGAGGATCGTCCCTCCGAAATGTACCCCGTAGTAGTCGAATCCCCTGCCGCCCCTTACCGGATTGTGGTCGCAGATCACCAGGTGCATGTCCCTCGGAGACGAACCGAACATGGCGATCTCTTCAGAGACCACCATGCGGACCGTATCGAGCAGTTCGCCGTCAGCGAAATCCCATCTGCCGCCGACTGCGAGGACTAGCCTTACTCCGGAAACGAATGTCTCGAGGAACCGGAACCCTCCCGCGGCTACCAGCGTCATCGGGAGCTCGCCGGCCGACGGCACGATCATCCTGCGGCCGACAGTCTCCCATGGGGCTCCGACCCTGCCGGTGGCGTACAGTTCTATGTCGACCGTGATCCCTCCCGCCACATTACACCGCGGCTGCATGAAGAGATCCCTGCCCATCAGTCTCGATCTGTCCGGGCCGAGATGGCTGAGCATCCCCCTGACCTCGGGGGAATACCTGTCCTCGATCGTCATTACCAGATCGTACCGTATGGTGAAATCGCCATTGTCGCATTCCACTTCCCAGACTGCACCGTCATCGGTGACGGCAAGCTGGCGGCCGTCCGGAGCGAATGCCTCGATGCCGATCGGCTCGAGCCTTCCGCCCGCCTCTGTCTCGGCGGCGGAAAACGTGAATTTTCTGCCGGTCCGGCCGAAAACCTTCCCTTCGACCGTTATCACGTTCAAGGTCGAGTCCTTGACGCTTACGGACCATTGCATCACGGGAAGGGAGGTCCCGGATCTCGGCACGGAGAGGGATACGACGACCAGACTCGCTGCAAACAAACCGGTTGCGACGATCCTGGATATGCTCCTGTAAAGTTCCATCCGAAGAAGGCCTCCATCGGGCTGTCCTGTGGCAGGACCATCGATCGATTCATGCCTCTACCGGTTGCAAGGCGCATTCCATAGCCTTGACCTCACCCTGCCCGATACCACGACATCGCCTCACGAAGGGCCACCTTGGAGGGTTCATGGCAGACCCCGGACTCGTCTTGACGACCGCGGAGATAATCAGGAGTCGTGGAAGATGATGCGGGTCAGAATCGGAGGCGCCTGCGGATCCCTGAGACGTCGCTGCCGACCCGCGCGACGACGCTCTTGAACGCCTTGTCCTCCTCCCCGGACCTCTTTTTAATGCTGATCCAGCCCCACCAGGCGAGCACGAGCGACATCCACACTCCGCCTGCCGCGAACGCTGCGAGGATGAATGTCCAGCGGGGGATCCCGGCCTTCTTCTCCGGAACACGCGGCGGATCGACGACCTGGACGGACGAAGTAGTCCTCGCCAGGTCGATCCCGCTCTCCTCATGCTTCTGGAGCAGGAACGAGAAGACCCTCTCGTTGACTTCGAGGTCCCTCTCGAGGGAGGCGTATTCCTGGTACAGAGCGGGAAGCGTCTCGAGGGAAGGGAATACGCTCATCATAGAATCCCCGCTGACGATCTTCTCCAACTGGACGTTGATGTTCCTGAGCTCGAGCTTCTTCTTGTTCAGCTCTATCGCGTCATCCCTGGAAAACTCGCGGAGGATATCGATCTGTATCTCGGTCACGGCTGCCTTCACTTTCAGGGTTGTCGCCACATCTATTGCGCCGCGTACCTGCTCATCGAAATTGACTATCCCGTGTTCCTCCTGGAAAGCGGCTATCTCGGCCCTGAGGGTCTCCAGGCGGAGCCTGTACGATTCTATCTGCCTGCTTGTGAATTCGAGCGTGCCCCTGGCCCGCTCGCTGACGAGGCTGCGATTGATCGAATCGAGGCTAGCGATATGGTAAGCGGCGATCCTCATCGCCATCACTGGATCCCTGTCACGGGCCTTCAGGGTTATCATCCCGACCTGCGAGGAGCTGGTCGATATCGAGCCTCTCAGCTTCCTGACGGCGTCGTCCATAGTGTCAGACTTGTACCACTTCCTGAGGCCAAGATCGTCGATCACCTTTTCCGCGACCCCTCTGCTGCCCAGGATATCGGTCATGACTGCCGCCGACATCGATCCGGCCGATATCGGAGCTATCATGGAAGGCAGGTTCATGGAGGCCATCCAGGCGGTCAGTAGTCCCTCGCCTCCCTCCTCCATCGGCGGCATCAGCATCGCCCGCGATTCGTAGACCGGATCGGAGACCAGTACGTAAAGAAGTCCGGCAACGGCGAACACCAGTGCGGCGGCGAGTATCATCCGCCTTCTCTTCATCAGGTAATCCAGCAGCATGAATCCCATCGGGACACCTCTCAGCGGCGGGACCGGTCACCCGCCGAAAAGCTCCTCCATCCTGGCAGCGGCGCGCCTAAGATGGGGTATCACTATTGAACCGCCTACTATGAGCGCCACGTTGAAAACCTCGTAGAACTGTTCCCTGGTTACGCCCCGCTCGTAACATTTTGATATATGATAGCTTACACAGTCATCACATCTCAACACCATCGAAGAAGCAAGACCCATCAGTTCCTTCGTCCCCGCGTCGAGCGCACCGTCTTCGTACGCCTGGGTGTCCAGGGCGAAGAACCTCTTTATGCCGAGATGGCCAGAGGACAGGACCGTCTCGTTGAGCCTGTCCCTCTCCCTGCCGAACTCTTTTCTCCAGTCTCCTGACATCCTGCATGACCTCCGTCGCACCAGGCGCCTATACCGCCTAAACAGGAAGTAACCTCATGTATTTCTTCTTGCCCGCCCTTAGAAGCACGAATCCATCTTCGATGTCGCCGGCGGTGACGTCCTCGTCGAACTGCTCGACGCGCCTTCCATTGACGTACGCGCCGCCCTGCTGGACAAGGCGCCGGGCCTCACCACGGGACTTTACCAGCCCGGCCTCTGTGAAGATGACGAAGACGGGCACTCCCTCCCTAAGCCTTGCAAGCTCGAACTCGAACGTCGGCACAGCGTCCCCGGCCGCCGCCCCACCCTCCGAGAAAAGCGCTCTCGAGGCTTCCATGGCCTCGGCGGCTGCCTTCTGTCCGTGCAGTATCGCGGTGCATTCCCGGGCGAGGACCTCTTTCGCATACCTGATCTCAGCCCCTTCGAGCGACGAGAGGCGCGTCACCTCTTCCATGGGAAGGAATGTGAACAGGGCAAGGAATTTCCCGACATCCCTGTCGTCGGTATTGATCCAGTACTGGTAGTAATCGTACGGTGACGTACGCTGAGGATCGAGCCAGATCGCGCCTTTCTCCGTCTTGCCCATCTTGGCGCCCGCCGCGGTGGTCAGGAGAGGGAATGTAAGCGCCTCAGCGTCGCCGCCTTCGACCCTTCTTATCAGGTCCGAGCCGGCCAGGATGTTCCCCCACTGGTCGTTCCCCCCCATCTGCAGGGTGCAGCCTTCCTCTCGGAAGAGGTGCAGGAAATCGTATGCCTGGAGAAGCATGTAATTGAACTCGATGAAGTTCAACCCGGTCTCGAGCCGCATGCGGTAGCTTTCTGCGGCAAGCATCTTGTTTACGCTGAAATGGCGGCCTATATCGCGCAGGAACTCGATGAAGTTAAGCGGCATGAGCCATTCGGCGTTGTTGAGCATGAGCGCCCTATCGCTGGAAAAATCGATGAAGTGTGACAGCTGTTTTTTCAGCCCTGATGCATTCGCCTCGATCTGCTCCGGCGTCATCAACTGTCTCAGCTCGGTCTTCCCGCTCGGGTCGCCTATCATCGCCGTGCCTCCTCCCATGAGCGCAATGACGCGATGGCCGGCCCTCTGCATGTGCGCGAGCGCCATTATCGGCACCAGGCTGCCGCAGTGAAAGCTGTCCGACGTAGGATCGAAGCCTATGTAACAGGTGAGCGGCTTTTCCAGCATCTTTCTCAAGCGCTCCGTGTCGGAGCACTGCTCGATAAAACCCCTCTCCTCGAAGATATCGTATGCGTTCATCCTGTCTTCTCCATTCAGATCTGCCTAAGGGCCTCGTCGCGGTATGATAACACGGTAAAGAACGGTCCGACACAGGTTTTTTGCCCGGAAGCGCCGGACTCCATCTCGAATATGGCTTGAAATGGCCGCATCCTTCACTATACTGGCGGGGGAAACGCAGTGACGCGAAGGGCTGATCCACCGAAAGGAAGGACCTATGGCCAGACTTGCAGCTTCTATCATCCTGGCGGCACGGCTGTGCGCGCAACCGTGCGCCGCTCAGAAGGAGGCCGGGGCGGATGCCGGGTGAAGAATCCGTATATCTCGGCGGCGGCTTCATCCCCCGCGGGAAAGCAGCCATATCGCCGCTCGACCGTGGCTTCATATTCGCTGACGGAGTCTACGAGGTGATCCGTTCCTACGGGGGGCTGCTATTCGAGCTGGACGCGCATATCGAGCGGCTGCGGCGGAGCCTGCGTGAGATCAGGATGGAGCAGGGTGCGGCGGACGGACTCGGGGAGATGTTCCCAGAGCTTCTTGAGCGAAACGGCCTCTCTGGATCAGAAGCGCTGATCTATGTCCAGATAACAAGAGGCGCCGCGCCGCGCGCACATCTCTTCCCCGCGGCGGGTACGGCCCCTACCGTATATGCCCATGCCGTCCAGTTCGACCCGCCGTTCGAGCTGCGCGACAGGGGCATCCCCGTCATCCTCGTGCCGGACACGCGATGGAGCAGATGCGACATCAAGTCCATCGCCCTCCTCCCGAACGTCCTCGCCAGGCAGATGGCTGAGGACGCGGGCGCGGGAGAGGCTGTATTCGTGCGCAACGGCACCGTGACCGAAGGGTCGGCCTCGACTTTCTGCGCCGTATTCAGCGGTACTGTCGTGACTCATCCCGAATCGAACCTGTTGCTCCCCGGGATCACGAAGAAGGTCGTCTTCGATATCTGCGCGCGCGCCGGCATTCCGGCAGCTGAGAGGCCTGTAAGGGAGGACGAACTATATCGGGCATCAGAGATGATGGTGCTGAGCACCTCCAGGGAAGTGATGCCGGTGGTCTCTGTGGATGGAATGAAGGTGGGGGACGGCACCCCCGGTCACATCACGAAAAAGATCCAGGCGGCGTTCCACACGATCAATCATCCAGCCTGACAGCGACCGACCGTCTGATGCCGCTCCCGGCGAGCCCGCTGAATATTTCGAAGATCTCCGGCCTGTCCGTCCGGAACAGATGAGTGACACAGCCGCAATCGGAGGATCCGAATCCGGGAGCAGCCTGTTCGACACCTTCGATGCCGGAGAGTATACCCGCCCACTCATGCTCAAGCCTTTCCCCTGATTCGAGGTACCACACCTCTTCGGGGACGGCGGCGAATCTCAGGTAGTCGATATGCCATCTCGGCCGCTCGGGAAACCTGGCGTGGTGGGCGACACGGGCGGCAAGGCCCCCGGAACCTAGAGAACTCCCGCAATAGAGGCAGGTACCGGCTGGGAATGTGAGCTCTCCGAGTCCTCCGACATCGATTACGCTTTCCCAGTGGAGCCTGAGGACAAGTATGTAAGTGCCGGGAGAAGCGGGCAGGTCGAATGTCATTGATGGGCCGCCCCCGGCGTGGCGCGCGCTCATCGGCCCTCCAGCGTATCCCTGATCTTGTCGGCGAGTTCCCTTACGGTGAAGGGCTTCTGGAGGAACTTCAGCCCTTCGTCGACGAACCCCTTGTGGATGATCACGTTGTCCGTATATCCAGACATGAACAGGACCTTGACCTGCGGACAGAATCCCATGATCAGGCGGTACAGCTCCATCCCGTTCATCCCGGGCATCACGACATCAGTAACCAGCAGGTCGAGCCTGTCGTGAATCTTCTTCGCCACATCGAGCGCCTCCTCCCCGTCCGAGGCGCAATGCACGTCGTACCCCCGCTCCTTCAGTATCCTCTCTACGAGGTTCAGGACGATCCTGTCGTCCTCGACTACAAGGACTGTCTCGCTGCCCCCGGCCGCCATGTCGCCCGGTCTCGCCGGCTCTTTCTTGACGAAATCTTCGCCGGTCGATGGGAACAGGAGTTTGAAGCTGGTGCCTTCACCCGGCTCGCTGTAGACGTATATGTACCCGCCGTGCTGCTTCACGATCCCATAGACAACCGCCAGGCCGAGCCCCGTCCCCTTCCCCCTCTCCTTCGTCGTGAAGAACGGGTCGAAGATCTTGTCGATGATGCTGTCGTCTATGCCGGTGCCGGTATCAGATACCGAGACCTGTACATAGCTTCCCGGTTCGAGTATGAAGTGCGGCTTTACGAGCCTTTCCTTGAGCACGGCTGATCCGGTCTCGATGATCAGCTTCCCGCCGTCCGGCATCGCGTCGACAGCGTTGATCGAGAGGTTGATCAGCATCATCTCGAGCTGCGTCGGATCGGCCTTGATCTTTTTCTCGCCCGCGTCAAGATGAAGGATCAGCTCGATATCCTCTCTCAGAAGCCTTTCGAGCAGCGGCTTGAGCTCTTCTACGACACCGTTGACATCGACGACTTTCGCTTCGAAGACCTGCTTCCTGCTGAAGGCCAGGAGCTGCCTTGTAAGCCTCGAAGCCTTGATGCCGGTCATATGTATGTCATTGATGGTCGGGTAGACCGGATCGTCCTTGTTTATCATGCCCAGGACTAGGTCCGTTCCCCCGATTATCGCGGTCAGGATATTGTTGAAATCGTGTGCTATGCCGCCCGCCAGGGTCCCGACCGCTTCCATCTTCTGCGCCTGCTGGAGCTGCTCCTGAAGTCTCCGGCTCTCTGTGATATCGCGCATCGAGCCGACGATCCTGGGAGGGGTGTCACCCTCGAGCTGCAGGAGCGTCGCGGTGATCGAGACCGGGTGCACGGTCCCGACGTTGTCGACGATGTCGATTATATAGTTGGTGACGGAACCCTGGCTGCGCAGCATTTCTACATATCTCTTTCTCGCTTCCGGGTCCGCGTTCATGAATGCCGCGTTCCTCTCGAGGACGTCTTTTCTCTTTACGCCGAGGATATCCTCCACGGACGGGCTGATCTCGATGACCTCCCCCTCGATGGTCGACTCGAAGTATATCTCCCTTACGTTCTCGAATATCCGCCGGTACCTGCTCTCGCTCTCCCTCAGGGCTTTCTCGGTCCTCTTTCTCTCCGTTACATCGAGGAACATCGCGGCCATCCTCCCTGGAGAGGTCTGGAAAGCGTAGACCTCGAACGCGCCTCTTATCCCTTCGAAATCGTACTCGATCTGCTCACTCCGCCATGGAGTGCCTGTCCGTGCCGTGTCCTTGTATCTTCGAGGGATCTCTGAACCTGCCAGTGGAGGGAAGGCTTCCTCGACCGTCTTTCCCTTGAAGATGTTGTTATCGACACCTAGGATTCTTTCCGCCGCTGGATTGGCGCCGATGAATACCAGATTCCCATCCTCTCCGAGCTGATAAAGATGCATCCCCATCGGGGAGGCCTCCACGATATTCCTGAACTTCTCCTCCGACTCCTTCAGGGCCTGTTCGACGATCTTTCTCTCGGTTATATCCGTGAATATGACGATGCCTGCAGTTACCTCGCCACGCAAGTTCCTCACAGGCGCGGCGTTGGTGAGCACCCACCTTTCGTCACCGTCCGGACGCCTGATTATCGCCTCGACGTTCCGCGAGATTTCCCCTCTCATCACAGCCCTTGAGAGCGGCAGGTCCTCCGGCTCGAACATCGAGCCGTCAGGGTGGAACACCTGCCAGTTGACCGGATGCAGCGCGGCCGGTATGCCGGTGAGAGTGGCCGTACTGTCTCCCCTGATACCCAGCGCGGCTGGGTTCGCCACCCTTATCGTGACGTCGGGGGCGTCGGCGATCAGGATCCCCGCCGAGCTCTGTTCGATCGCCGCGGTCAGAAGCGATCTTATCCTTTCGAGCTCTTCCTCGGCTTTCTTGCGCTTTGTGATATCCCTCACTATCGCCTGGATGAAAAGGCCGTCTGAGAGCCCCAGGCAGTTCAGACTCACCTCGGCGTCGAAAGGTGTCCCGTCCGCGCGTATGTGTTGCCATTCGAAGATCTGGAATTTTCCCTCGATCGCGGCTTTTATCTTCTCCAGCGCCTTCTCCCTCGAGTCCCTTCCGTCAGGCTGTCTGGGCGGAGAGAACTCGTAAGGAGGATGGCCGATGATCTGTTCGCGGGTGCATCCGAATATCTCCAGCGTCCTCGAGTTGCAGTCGACGAACATGTCTTCCTTCATCAGGAAGATCGCATCATTTGCAAGCTCGAAGAGCAGCCTGTACCTCGTCTCGCTCTCGCGTAGCTCCCGTTCGATATTCTTCGCCCTCGTTATATCCCTGGCGACAGCGAATACAAGCTCAGCCTCCCGAACTGGAAACGAGTTCCATTCGATCCACCGGTATGAGCCGTCGCTGCACATGTAGCGATTCTCGAATCCCAGTATCTCCTCGCCTTCAGCCAGTCTCTTCCGCATCGCGACCGTGCTTTCGTGATCATCGGGATGGACCAGTTCGAGTGGCGCCTTGTCGAGAAATTCCTTCTCGCCCCAGCCGAGAGTCCTCTTCCACGCCGGGCTGACGTGTATAAAGCGGCCGTCCATGCCTATGACGCAGAGCATGTCTATGGAAAGGTCGAAGAAGAGGTCGCGCCATGCCGAGGTCGAACCGGCATCTCCGGACCCGCCGTCGAGGGCCCTTATCCTTTTGAGAAGATCGGTCCGTGAAATCTTCCCCTTCATAGCCTACTCCAGTCAGAGAGAGGAGATCTTCCGCCGGCGGCTGTAAGTCGAAGATGTTCACCTGGCAGGCCGACTTGATGAGTATAGCCGAAGATTCCTTCCGGTAAAGGGAATTCCGGAAATAAAAAGGCCGCGCCTCAAAACGGCGCGGCGATGATGGTCTTTACTGCGGGATTCCAGGATCACTGAGGCGGGAATTTCGCCAGCAACTGGTCGACGGTCTTCTGTATCTCCTTATCGGCCTTTTCAGGATCTCTGGTCCCTGGCAGCGCCTCCAGGGCCGTGCCTCTCCAGATGATGTTTTTTGTCTCGAAGTCGATGAAATCGAGGATCAGAGTCTCCTCGGTGTACTGTGTCACGTCCATCGAGTCTCCATATGGCCCCCAGTAAGGCCCGTATG
>Ga0315542_1001604_pt1 | contig 14036 bp, 11 predicted proteins | sample SalMarSW160120MG_FD_202541 | JGI IMG/M metagenome (GOLD analysis project Ga0315542, IMG submission 202541) | Salt marsh sediment microbial communities from the Plum Island Ecosystem LTER, Massachusetts, United States - Salt Marsh Sediment SW1601-20 ...
TGATCCACGCCTGCGGGGGCGAGCAGGACATGCGCAAGATGGGCGGGCTGAAGAAGGTGATGCCCACCACCTACTGGACGTTCCTGATGGCGACCATCGCCATCGCCGGCATCTTCCCGTTCGCGGGGTTCTTCTCCAAGGACAAGATCCTGGCCGCCACCTTCGCCGCGGCCTACGGCGACCTCAACGGCTTCGGGACGGTGATCTCGGTGCTGTGGGTGCTGGGGCTGGGGGGCGCGTTCCTCACCGCCTTCTACATGTTCCGGCTGGTGTACATGACCTTCCACGGGGAGTTCCGGGGCTCAGACGAAGCGAAGCACCACCTGCACGAGTCGCCGTGGACCATGACGCTGCCCCTGATCGTGCTCGGGAGCCTGTCGGTCGTCGGCGGCTTCATGGGCTTCCCCGGCGAGCTGGCGCAGCACGCCGAGCTGAACGGCATCGAGCGCTTCCTGGAGCCCATCCTGCTGCCCATCCACCACGGGGCGGAGGCCGCGGAGCACGCCGTGCACCACGTGCCCCTGTCCCTGGAGCTGGGGCTGATCGCCCTCTCCCTGGTGGTGGCCGGCTCCGGGATCTGGGTGGCGGCGCGCTTCTACCACGGCGTCCACCCCTTCGAGCGGGCGCGCCGTCTCGCCGACCGCTTCCCCTTCGCCTACCGGCTGCTCCTCAACAAGTACTGGGTGGACGAGCTGTATGAAGCGACGGTGGTGGCGGGCTCGGTCAAGCTGGCGGACCTCCTGTGGGAGGCCGATGCGCGGGTGGTGGACGGCGCGGTCAACGGCACCCGCCACGTGACGGTGGGATCGAGCTTTCTCTCCGGCATCTTCGACCTCAGGGTGGTGGACGGTCTGGTCAACCTCGTGGCGAGGATCTACGACGTCGCCAGCCACCGTTTCCGCCGCCTGCAGATGGGCTTCACCCAGGGCTACGCCATGGTGATGGTCTTCGGAGCGGCCGTCCTGCTGGTCGCGTTCCTGATCACGTACTAGGGGGCAAGGGCAACAATGGCATACGACGAAACCTACGGTTGGCTGCTCAACCTGGTCTGCTACTTGCCGCTGGCCGGGGCGATCCTGACCGCGTTTGCGATCTCCAAGGACAACACCCGCGCCATCAAGTGGTTCGCCACCGTCATCACGGGCGTGGACTTCCTGTTGGCGATCCCGCTGTGGCTGCTGTACCGGGCCGACGGGGCGGAGTTCCAGTTCGCCACCAAGGCGGCGTGGATCCCGTCGGTGGGCGTGCAGTACATCTTCGGGGTGGACGGCTTCTCGATTTTGCTCATCATGCTCACCACCCTGCTCGGCTTCATCGCGGTGTACTCCTCGTTCACCGCCATCACCGAGCGCGAGAAGGAGTACTACATCTTCCTGCTCCTGCTCCAGACCGGGATGATGGGCGTGTTCTGCGCCCTCGACTTCATCCTCTTCTACGTCTTCTGGGAGGTCATGCTGGTCCCGATGTACTTCCTGATCGGGGTCTGGGGCGGCCCGCGCAAGCTGTATGCGGCCATCAAGTTCTTCCTCTACACCCTGGTCGGCTCGGTGCTCATGTTGTTGGGCATCCTGGCCCTGTACTTCTACCATGGGGACGGCCTCGCCGCCGTCGGGCTGCAGGGGCTCGGCCTGGGCAACACCTTCGAGATCCCCGTTCTGTACCAGATGGCGCCCCAGATCCCGGGCGGCCTCCAGTTCTGGATCTTCCTCGCCTTCTTCGTGGGCTTCGCCATCAAGGTCCCCATGTTCCCGTTCCACACCTGGCTGCCGGACGCCCACGTCGAGGCCCCCACCGCCGGGTCGGTGATCCTCGCCGGTGTCCTCCTGAAGATGGGCACCTACGGCTTCGTCCGCCTCTCCCTGCCCCTGCTGCCTGAGGCCACCGTCAAGGCGGTGGGATGGATCGGGGTGCTGGCCATCATCGCCATCATCTACGGCGCGCTGGTGGCCATGGCCCAAAAGGACATGAAGAAGCTGGTGGCCTACTCCTCCGTCAGCCACATGGGCTTCGTGATGATCGGCATGTTCGCCCTCAACGCGGCGGGGCTCAGGGGCTCCATCCTGCAGATGATCAACCACGGCGTCTCCACCGGCGCCCTCTTCTTGCTCGTGGGCATCATCTACGAACGGCGCCACAACCGCATGATCGCGGAGTACGGCGGCCTCGCCAAGGTCATGCCCCTGTACGCCACCTTCTTCTTGATCATCACCCTTTCGTCCATCGGCCTGCCCACCCTGAACGGCTTCGTGGGTGAGTTCACCATCCTCATCGGGGCCTTCCTCCACTCCTGGACGTGGGCGATCTTCGCGGCGAGCGGCATCGTGCTGGGAGCGGCCTACATGCTGTGGATGTACCAGCGGGTCTTCTTCGGCGAGGTCAAGAACGACAAGAACAAAGGGCTGCCCGACCTCAACCTGCGCGAGCGCTGGACCCTGATCCCGCTCATCGTGATCGCGTTCTGGATCGGGCTCTACCCGAAGCCCTTCTTCAACCTCATGGAGCCGACCGTCAACAGGGTGCTGGCGAGGGTGGAGGTGGCTCTGCCCCGGACGCCGGCGCAACCGGCGGCCACCGCTGGAGCTGAGACTGCGCCCGAGGCCGGCCCGCACGGCCACGAGGTCGGTGGGGAGTAAGGCATGACGCCAAGCGGATTCGTGCCGTTCCTGCCAGAGATCGTGCTGGCGACGGCGGGCTTCCTGCTCCTGGTGGCGGGCATCCCCCTGGGCCGCCGTGCCACCCGGCAGCTCGCCCTGGCGGCGGTGGCCGCCCTGGCCGTCACCGTGGTTCTGGTGCTGGTGCTGGCGCGACCCGGCGTCGCCCCGCACTCCATCCTCGGCGACATGCTGGTCATCGACCGCATGGCCGTCTTCTTCAAGATCCTGCTGGCCGCCGTGTCGGCCGTGACCGTGCTCATGGCCGCCGGGTACCTGGAGCGGTCGGGGTACGGGGGCGGAGAGTTCGTCTCCCTCATCCTGTGCGCCACCCTCGGCATGTACGTGATGGTCTCAGGCGCCAACCTGGCCAGCCTCTACGTGGGCCTCGAGCTCATGGCCCTGTCCGTGTACGTGCTCGTGGGCTACTTCAAGCTGGAGGCCCGCTCCAACGAAGGAGCGGTCAAGTACTTCGTGCTCGGCGCCCTGTCCTCGGCGGTACTCCTGTACGGCATCTCCCTCGTCTACGGGGCCACCGGCACCCTGGACCTGGCCGCCATCCGCGCCCAGCTGGTCGCCCTGCCCGACAGCAACCCCACCCTGCTGCTGGGCATCGTCCTGGTGGGCTTCGGGATGCTCTTCAAGGTGGCCGCGGTGCCGTTCCACGTCTGGACCCCCGATGCCTACGAGGGCGCGCCGACGCCGGTCACCGCCTTCATGTCGGTGGGCCCGAAGGCCGCCGCCTTCGCCATGTTCCTGCGCCTGTTCGTGACCGCGTTCGCACCCGAGGTGGACTACTGGCGCATCATCCTCTGGCTGGCGGCCGCGGCGACCATGATCTACGGCAACGTCGCCGCACTCACCCAGGACAACGTCAAGCGGATGCTCGCCTACTCGTCCATCGCCCACGCCGGCTACGCCCTCTTGGGTCTGGTGGCGGCCACGCCCATGGGCACGTGGTCCGTGCTCCTGTACATGCTGGTCTACGCGTTCATGAACCTCGGCGCCTTCGGCTTCGTGATCCTCCTCGAGTCCCGGGGCTACGCCGGTGAGACCATCGCCGACTACGCGGGGCTCGCCCGGAGGCACCCCGGCGCCGCCGCCATCATGCTCTGGTTCATGCTCGCCCTTGCCGGGATCCCGCCCACCGCCGGCTTCATGGGCAAGCTCTACCTGTTCGCCGCGGCGGTGGGAGCGGGCTACGTGGGCCTCGCGGTCATCGCCGTCATCATGTCGGCGGTGAGCCTGTACTACTACTTCCGGATCGTGGTCCAGATGTACCTGCGGGACGGCGAGGACGTGGAGCCCGCCCACATGCTCAGGGACCGCTGGGTGGAAGCGATGATCGGGGTGTGCGCCGTGGTCACGCTGGTGGTCGGGGTCTACCCCACGCCCCTGGTCGGCTGGCTGAAGGCCCTGAGCCTGGTGTAGGCGGCGTCATGGCACGCAGTCTCTCCGCGCGCGGCACGAGACGAGTAGAGTGGAGACATGGCCAAGAAGAAGGCACTCGAGGACGCGCGAACCTGGTTGAACGTGTCCATCGTCGGCATCCAGTTCCCGGTCGCCATCGCCATCGGCTACTTCTTCGGGAACTGGCTCGACCGACAGCTGCACACCGGCCCCTGGATGATGGTTGTCTTCTCCCTGTTCGGCATCGTCGCCGGCTTCGTGAACCTGTTCCGCATCACGGCCGAGGCGGCGCGGGAGGAGGAGGAGCAGGCGCGGCGGGAGGCCGAGGATCGACATGGACCCGCAGACGAACCCTGACGCGCTGTTCGTGCGCCGGGTGGCCAGAACCGCCTGGGGGTTGGTGATGGTGGGCGTCGCGGCCGAGCTGATCTTGAGACAATCCCTTTCGGGAGCGGCAAGCTTGACGCTGGCAGGTGGCGTGTCTATTATCAACTTCCGCTGGTTAGAGACGGTGCTGCAGGGGGTGGTGCAACCGGGCCAGCCGCACTTCGACCTCATTTCCCTGGCCCGCATCGTCGGCCGCTTCGTCCTCCTCGCCGGCGTATTCGCGGCCCTCCTGTGGGTCCCGCACATCGAGCCCGTGGCCATCGCGCTCGGCTTTTCGACCTTGGTGGTCGCCATCGTCATCGAGGGCGCCCGCTGGGCTTTGGTTGGAGGAAGGTGATGGAGCATCCTCTCTCGATCCTGTACGGACCGGTCAATCATCTGTTGATGGTTCTCTTCGGCGCCTCCAGCGTCCGCTGGCGGGAGCTGATGGGGATCCACGAGGCGGGCTACTGGCTCCCCGACCACGTGATCATGTCGGCGCTGGTGGTGGTGCTGCTGGCGGTGGTCTTCATCCCCGTCAGCCGGAGCCTGTCCGTGGAGCGCCCGGGGCGCGCCCAGCAGGTCCTGGAGCTGCTGGTGGTGGGCCTCAGGGACCTCATCGAGGACGTGGTGGGGCACGGCTTCGGGCGCCAGTTCCTGCCCTTCATCGCCGGGCTGGCGGTGTTCATCTTCGTCGGCAACATCTTCGGTCTCTTCTTCTTCGTGCAGCCCCCCACCGCCAACCCGAATACCACCTTCGCCCTGTCCATCACGGCCTTCCTGTACTACAACGCCGTGGGCTTCAAGCGCAATGGGTTCCTCAACTACTTGAAGCAGTTCGTGGGCCCGGTGTGGTGGCTGTTCCTGATCATGGTGCCCATCGAGATCATCTCCCACTTCGCCCGCATCCTCTCCCTCGCCATCCGGCTCTTCGGCAACATCTTCGGCGAGCACACGGCGACCGGGATCTTCTTCTTTTTGTTCCCCTTCGTCGTTCCGTGGCCCATGATGGGCCTGGGGATCTTCGGAGCGCTCTTGCAGGCGTTCATCTTCATCATGTTGACCATGGCCTACCTCAACGGCGCGGTCGCCGCTGAGCACTGATGACCACGACGTCAGAGATTGAGTCAAAGGAGGACCGTATGAAGCGTTTCGCAGTCCTGGCAATCGTCCTGGTGGCCCTTGCCCTGGCCGCTCCAGCCTTCGCGCAGGAGCATGCCGGGGCCGCCGCCCCCGCCAAGAACATCTTCCAGTACATCGGCGCCTCGTTCGCCATCGGCCTCGCCGCCGCCCTGGGCTCCCTCGGGCAGGGCAAGGGCCTGTCGGCGGCCTGCGAGGCGATCGGCCGCAACCCCGGCGCGGTGGGGCCGATCCGCATCACCATGATCATCGGACTGGCCCTCATCGAGTCCCTGGTGATCTACGCCCTGGTGATCGCCTTCCTGATTCTCGCCGGCTGACGCCGACACCGCATCGCACGCACGGGCTCCGGACTCCGGAGCCCTTTTTCTTTCCGCTCACAGTCTCGGCGCGGCACTCCCGCGTCCGCATCCGAATTCACCCCCGGGTCCGGCGGCAGGGATCTGCAGCAGTGGCAGACCATTCAGGCGGCACAGTGGCCTCAGAGAGAACACCCCTCCCCCGGGCGTGCCATTGGTGACACTTTCACGAAGTGGGACGGACCGATCGTGGGGGGAGCGCGGTCGTGAAGGTGTCAGCGGTGGCAGCCGCGGGGAACGCGTCGGCAGCATCGGCGCGTCGCGGCATCTCTCGCTTCGAATTCGCCCGAGGCACCGACTTTGCCCTCCCCAACTTCCGCTGGTCCGCCGCGGAACGCTGACCCCGCCGCCGCCGCTGAGCGCCACCACAGATCCCTGTCGCCGCCCCCGATCGCCGTGCTCGGCTGCGTCGTCCTGAACCCCTCAAACGCGTCGCCGCGCACTCCCTTCTCGTCTCTCCGGAGTTCCCCTATCCCTCGCCTAGGGGTTTCTCCTATGAAACATTCGGAGTTTTCTGATAATTTCTCCGCCGCTATTGACATGGATGTTTCAGGACTGTATCGTTCTTCACCGTGGAGGTTAGCCATGGCGCAGATAGCGGAACCGAGAATGTGGGACTTCAGCTCGGGGCGTCTGCCCTACCGCGAACAGCTGTTCAAGAGTGCGCTCCGGATGACCCGGTCGGTGGAGGATGCCGAGGATCTGATCCAAGAGACCTACCTCAAGGCCTACAAGTACTACGACCGCTTCGCCGAGGGGACGAACTTCAAGGCGTGGCTCTTCAAGATCATGAAGAACACCTTCATCAACTCCTACCGCAAGAAGAAGCTGCAGCCACCCAAGGTGGACTTCGACGACGTGCAGCAGGGTCTCGAGGAGACCCTGATGGACGCCGCTCCGGACTCGTCCAGCGACCCGGAGGGCTGGATCATGTCGTCGGAGATGGACCACGAGGTGCGTGAGGCCCTGGTGAGCCTGCCCCACGACTACAAGATGGTGGTCCTCCTCGCAGACCTCGAGGGCTTCTCCTACAAGGAGATCGCCCAGATCCTGGAGGTGCCCGTGGGCACCGTGATGTCGCGCCTGTACCGGGGACGGCGCATGCTGGAACGCACCCTGCTCAGGTACGGGTGTCGCTACAACTACATCAGTGCTCCCCCGGAGAAGCTGCGCGACAACAAGATCGATCTCGGCGACTTCTTCGGCAGCCAGGCGGCCCATCACTGAGCCGGACCCGCAGCAGCTGAAGACCCCGCGGCCGGAGGGACATCCCTCCGGCCGCTCTCATTTCGGGCTCATGCGCAGCGCACTCCCCCTCCGCGCTCGCTCCCGTATCCGCGTCGTATCCGGCGGCAGCGATCGGCGGCATGAAGCGGCGGCGTGGTCAGCGACTGCCGGGCGGATCCGCCGGGGGCTCACCCTGGGGAGCGACGGGCGTCGCCGGTGCGCCCGCGTTGACCTCCAGCAGCCGCCGTGGGACCAGCAGCCCCCCCGAGATGAGGAGCTTCACCCCCTCCTCCACGGTGACGTCCAGGGTCACCAGGTCGCGCTGGGGCACCACGACCAGGAATCCACTGGTGGGGTTGGGGGTGGTGGGGACGAACACCAGGGAGCACGGCTCGGTGCAGAACGCCGTGGGTGAGGAGAACTCCCGGGTCACGAACCCCACGGACTGCATCCCCGGCCCCGGAAAGGAGAACAGCACCACCTTGCGGAACTCGGTGCTCCCGCGGACCTGGATCGCCTCCGTGATCTGGCGGGCGCCCTGGTAGATGGGGCTCAGCAGGGGCAGCCGGCCCAGCCACTGCTCGAACACGTTCAGCATGCGGCCACCGATGACGTTGGTCGCCAGCACCCCGAGCACGAACAACGCGGCCACGAAGATCAGGAAGCCCACACCGGGGATGGGAGCACCGAAGAGCTCTCGCGAGATCGGCCGGAACCACCGGTCCAGCAGCTCGAAGATGAAGCGCGCGAAGAAGATGGTGATGACGAGGGGGAAGACGACCAGGAAGCCCACCACGAAGCGGCGACGGATCCACACCCCCACGCCCCGGGTGCGACCGTCGGGTACGCGCCCCAGATCGGCCAGGCGCCGGAAAAAACCGCTGGGCTGGTCCTGGCGTTCCTTCATCACATGCAGATTCTATCGGAACCACGCTGCTCCGCGTGATCTGAAGACACTTTCCTGCAACGATTTCCCCTGGTGGTGCGAGGGCGATCCGCGCTATGATGGTCCGCCGGAGGAAGAAGGTGACTGCCGACCGTTCTCTGATGATCGTGGGCGGCCAGTGGGGCGACGAGGGCAAGGGGAAGGTCGTCGACCTCCTGTCCAGCGGCTACCCGGTGGTGGTGCGCTACAACGGCGGCCACAACGCCGGCCACACGGTGCGCTTCGCCGACCGCAAGTTCGCCCTCCACCTGGTGCCGTCTGGGATCATCCACCTCCACGTCACCTGCTACCTGGCCTCCGGGATGGTGATCCAGCCCTCGGCCCTGGTGGCGGAGATGGACACGTTGCTGGCGGAGGGGATCCCGCTCGAGGACAGGATGTTCCTGTCGCCGCGCGCCTCCCTGATCCTGCCCACCCATCAGGCTCTGGACGGCGCCCGGGAGAGCGCCCGCGGCCGCGACCCCATCGGCACGACCGGCCGCGGCATCGGACCGGCCTATGAAGACCAGGCGCAGCGCCGCGGCCTCCGCGCCTACCTGCTCACCGACTCCCACCGGTTGGTCGAGGTGGCCCGCACGCTCATGGAGGAGCACAACCAGGAGCTGACCGAGCTCTACGGCGCGCCCGCCGTGGACATCGACCAGGCGGTCGCGGACCTGGAGAGCGCCGCCCAGCGGCTCGCCCCTCTCGTGCGGGAGGTCGGCCCCGAGATTCGGCGCCACACCGCCGCCGGCGACCCCATCCTCTTCGAGGGCGCCCAGGGCGTCCTCCTGGACCTCTTCTGGGGCACCTACCCCTACGTCACGTCCTCCTCCTGCCTGCCGGGCGCCGCCGCCACCTCATGCGGCATCTCCGCGAAGCTGCTCGGACCGGTCCTCGGGGTCATGAAGGCCTACGCGACCCGGGTCGGGGGTGGACCGTTCCCGTCGGAGATCGAGGGCGCCGAGGGCGACCGCCTGCGGGAGCGCGGAGCCGAGTACGGCACCACCACCGGGCGGCCCCGACGCTGCGGCTGGTTCGACGCGGTCGCGGCCCGCTACGCCGTCCAGGTCGCCGGCATCGACGCGCTGGCCATCACCAAGCTGGACGTGCTGGACGGTCTCGACACGCTACAAGTGGTGGTGGGCTATGAGGGCCCCGGTGGAGAGCACCTCGACACGATCCCCGCCGATCCCCGGCTCGTGAGCGCGATCGAACCCGTGTACGAGACCCTGCGCGGCTGGAAAACCGAGACTGCAGGCGTCACCGATCCGGCCGCCCTGCCGGCGCGCGCCGAGGCCTACCTGCGCTTCTTGGAGAAGCAGGTGGGCGTCCCCGTGGTGGTGGTGTCCACCGGACCGTGCCGCGATGAGACCCTGATCCGGGGGGACAGCCGCCTCGCCCAGCGCCTGGCCACCGTCATCGGCGGCGACCGCAACGTCCTGACTGCTTGAACCACGCACTCCAGGGCGCTACCCTGGCCACTCCTCTGGGCCGTTAGCTCAGCTGGTAGAGCATCGGACTTTTAATCCGGTGGTCCCGGGTTCGAGTCCCGGACGGCCCACTCACCCTGGAAGCACCTCTCACCGGAACGGCCTCGATATCGTTCGCGCCGTCCGCCCCGCACCCAACCTCACGGCGCGCCCCGCCCCGGCCAGCGGGTGGCCGTATGGCCGTCCCTCCCCCTCTCCGCCAGGCCTGCGACCCCCTCGGCCACGGCCACACACCGCTGCCCGAGCCGTGGTCGAGTCCCGGACGGCCCACCATCATCTGTCAAAAAGATGGAGATCGTCGCGCGTAGGCTGAGTGATTGACGCGCTCGAGGCGTCTGATCATGCAGTGTCCGTATCAGCCTCGAGCTCCAATTGCCCGCACGGGCTGGACCCGCCACCGTCTCCCGGGGAGCAGACCCACTGACCCTGATGCGCGCATAGCAGGCTCGCTGGTGAATCGCGCCAGCCAATCTCGCGATACCGGTTACCAAGGATCGTCCGGCGTCGTCGCTGAAGGACGCCCAGTCCTTCGACATCGTCGAGGTGGACCTCGTGGCGCGAAGCGCGTCGAACGCCTGGCGCTCGGACCCGGCGCACCGCAGCGGCGCGGAGCTCGCCGAGTGGCTCCTCGGCGAGGGCGTCGACCTCGTGATCGCCGGGAACATCGGGTCGTGGGAGCGCGGCTGGCTCGAGGGACGCGGGCTGCGAGTCCTCGCCGGGGTGCCCCGGGAAGCGCCTCGCGAGCTCGTCAGGGCGTACCTCGAGGACGAGCTCGAGCAGTCGACGACCACAGCCTAGCCCGGACCGAGAGCCGTTCCTCGAGTCCGGAGGTGTGATTCGAGGTCCATCCGAGACGCCATGGGACGGGGCCTCGCCGGCGGCCGCCCCTCGTCGGCGGCGTTCGGCTGCAGCGATCAAACCCCGGAGATGGGCGGCGGTCGTCGATGGCGTGCTACGCTCGCGCAATGCTGGAGGGTACCTCTGGCCAACCTGCCTGGTCCCGACAACGTGCTCTCTACGCGGAACGGCATCGGGGTCGGGAATTGGAGACTCGCCCATGCGCAATCACCCGCTTCGCCATGCCCTCCTTCTGCTCGCCCTCTCACTGCTCGTCGGCGGCCCGCTCACCGCAGGCGAGAAGCGCGAGCCCGTGGGGCCCTACGCGAACCTCACCTACCGGCTGATCGGGCCCGCGGCGGGCGGCCGGGTGGCACGGGTCGCCGGGGTCCCCGGCGACGGGCGCACGTTCTGGGTCGCGTCCGCAGCGGGCGGCGTGTGGAGGTCGAGCGACGATGGCCACCAGTGGGATCCGGTGTTCGACGGGCAGCCGGTGTCGTCCATCGGCTCCGTCACTGTCGCCCCGTCCGATCCCAACGTGGTGTGGGTGGGCTCCGGCGAGGCCAACATCCGCGGCAACGTAGGAGAGGGCAACGGGATCTACCGTTCCACCGATGGCGGCGCGACGTGGTCGCACTCATGGGCCGCGGAGGGGCAGATCGGGACCATCGCCGTGCACCCGCGCGACGCGGACGTCGCATTCGCCGCCGTCCTGGGCAGCCCGTTCGGGCCCTCAGAGGAGCGCGGGGTGTACCGGACGACCGACGGCGGCGCGACCTGGCAGCGGGTGCTGTTCGTCGATCGCGACACGGGCGCCTCGGACGTCTGCTTCGACCCCTCGAACCCGCACATCCTGTTCGCCGGGACGTGGCAGGCGCGGCGGACGCCCTGGAGCTTCACCAGCGGCGGTTCGGGCAGCGGCTTGTGGGTGTCCCGCGACGGCGGCAGCACCTGGAAGCGCCTGCAGGGGGATGGGCTGCCGGAGGGGATCTGGGGCAAGGTCGGGGTGCGGGTGGCGCCGAGCGACGGCCGGCGCGTGTATGCCCTCATCGAGGCCGACAAGGGGGGGCTCTTCCGCTCCGACGACGGCGGCCGCTCCTGGTCGCTGGTCAACCCGTCGCGCGGCCTGCGCCAGCGCGCCTGGTACTACACCACGTTGACCATCGACCCCCGCAACCCGGACGTGGTCTGGTTCCCCGAGGTCAACCTGCTCAAGACCATCGACGGCGGCCACACCGTGCGCTCCGTGAAGGGCGGCGGATGGGACTACCACGACCTGTGGATCGACCCCTCGGATCCGTCACGGATCATCGTCGGCAGCGACGCCGGCGTGTCGCTGTCCTCCGACGGGGGTGAGACCTGGGTGCGACCGGCGCTGCCCATCTCGCAGTTCTACCACGTGGCGGTGGACACACGGGTCCCCTACCGGGTGCTGGGCAGTCTCCAGGACCAGGGCACCGTGTCCGGCCCCAGCCTGGCCCTCGACGCGGAGAAGATCCTGCTCTCGGAGTGGCACCCCGTTGGCGGCGGCGAGGCCGGGTGGGTCGTGCCCGATCCCTCGGACCCGGACGTGGTGTGGGCCGGCGAGTACCTGGGGCTCATCTCCCGCTACGACGGGCGCACCCGCCGCCGCCCGAGCGTGGGCATCTACCCGGACGACGGGGATGGTCACGGCGCCGGAGACCTGCGCTACCGGTTCCAGTGGACGGCGCCCATCGTGATCTCGCCCCACGACCCGGAGGTGGTGTATCACGCAGCCAACGTGCTCTTCCGCACCCGCGACCGCGGCCAGACCTGGCAGGCGATCAGCCCGGACCTGACCCGGAACGACCCGGTCAAGCAGCGCTGGTCCGGGGGCCCCATCACCGGCGACAACACGGGCGTGGAGTTCTACGACACCATCTTCGCGGTCGCCGAGTCCCCCGTTGCGCGCGGCGTGATCTGGGCCGGAAGCGACGACGGCCTCGTCCACGTCACCCGGGATGACGGCGCGAGCTGGACCGCGGTCACGCCGCCCGGCCTCCCGGAGTGGGCCACCGTGGCCTGCATCGAGCCGTCGCACGCGAACGCCGGGACGGCGTGGGTGGTGGCCGACGCCCATCGCCTCGACGACGAGACGCCCTATCTCTGGAAGACCACCGACTATGGCGCGAGCTGGGAGCGTCTGGGCGACAAGCTGGATCGCGAGGTCTACCTGCATGTCGTGCGCGAGGACGCGCGCTCCCCTGGCGTGCTCTACCTGGGCACCGAACGGGGCGTGATGGTCTCCCACGATGGGGGGGAGAGCTGGCAGTCGCTGCAGCTCAACATGCCCACCGTGGCCATCGCCGATCTGGTCGTCGCCGGCGACGACCTGGTGGTGGGCACCATCGGCCGGTCGGCGTGGATCCTCGACGACCTGACGCCGGTCAGGGAGCTCTCGGAGTCGATGCGGAGCGAGCCGGTGCACCTCTTCCCGGTGCGGCCGGCGATCCGCTGGCACCGCGCCTCGGCGTACGACGGGCGCCTGGGCTCGCGGGACGGGGCCGGGGACAATCCGCCCACCGGCGCGACCTTCACATACTGGCTGGCCGCCAAGCCCGCGCAACCGATCACGGCGGAGGTCCTGGACGGCGACGGCACCGTGATCCGCACGCTTCGCAGCGAGCTGGAACCGCCCTACACCACACCCGACCACCCGGACTGGGACCCGGAGGAGGAGCGCGAGCCGGAGCTCGAGACCAAGGCGGGCCTGAACCGCGCGACGTGGGACCTCGCGTATGAGAAGTCGCGCTGGGTCGCCGGTGCGCGCAACGAGACAGGCGGCGCCGTGCCGGGTCCCGTCGCGCTGCCGGGCGAGTACACGCTGCGCCTCAACGTCGCCGGCGAGGCGTACACCCAGCCACTGCGGATGGAACCGGATCCGGAGTCCACGGCGTCGCGCACCGACCTGGAGGCGCAGCTCGCGTTCGGGCTCGAGCTGCGGGACCGGATGTCCGAGATCACCGACCTGGTGATGCGGATCCGCGACGTCCGAGACCAGCTCGCCGGGTACGAGGGGCGGCTGGCGGGACGCCCGGACGCCGGCGACCTCGCCGCGCAGGCGAAGCGCATCTCGGCGGGGCTGACCGAGGTCGAGGGCGCGCTCATCGCGCGGCGTGCGGAGGTGGACTACGACATCCTGGCCGGCCGCGACGGCGGAACCAAGCTCGCCTCGCGGCTGGGCTGGTTGGCCGCCGGCTCCCTCGACCACGAGGGCCCGCCGACCCAGGGCATGCGCGAGGTGGCCTCCGATATCGCCCGCGGGGTCGCGGAGCAGAAGAAGGCGCTGGAGCGCTGGATCGGGCAGGACCTGGCCGCCTTCAACGCCGCGGCGGCCCGGCTCGGGCTGCCGCACGTCGTCTCCGATGCCACACGCGAGGCTCAGTCGAAGTAGTCCACCTTGCAGCCGCAGCCGTCCCACATCCGCTCGTAGATCTCCAGGCGGCTGTCCAGGAGGTGGTTCGCCTGCTCCCTGGTCGGCGTCCGACGCACCAGGATCTTTCCGTCCGGCGTCTCCTCCTGGACGACGGTCATTCCCCGCACGTCCAGGATGCGGATCATGCCGGCCACCAGGGTGTCGTCCTCGCGGATGGCCACGGCTGCGGCG
>Ga0315542_1001605_pt1 | contig 14035 bp, 15 predicted proteins | sample SalMarSW160120MG_FD_202541 | JGI IMG/M metagenome (GOLD analysis project Ga0315542, IMG submission 202541) | Salt marsh sediment microbial communities from the Plum Island Ecosystem LTER, Massachusetts, United States - Salt Marsh Sediment SW1601-20 ...
ATCGGCATAGCCATCGACAAGGGATACATCGACAATGTTAGTCAACCAGTAATCGATTTCTTTCCCAATTATACGGTTGATAATTGGGATTCAAGAAAGGAGAACATCACTCTATACCACTGCCTGACAATGTCTTCAGGACTTGAATTTCATGAAGTTGATATCCCGTATGAAGAACCAGAAAACGATCTATTCGCAATGTATCGGTCTGATAATATGTGGCAATACGTCCTAGATAGACCGATGGAATACAATCCAGGAGAGCATTGGTCGTATAACTCGGGAGGTATAGAACTCCTTGCAGGAGTCATTGAGCAGGCAACAGGATACAGTATTGTTGATTTTGCAGAGGAGTTTCTGTTTGAACCAATAGGAATTGATTCCTTTACATGGTGGCGAGTGCCTGCGAGTGGTCAATATGGATGCAGCGGCGGATTGTATCTTAGACCAAGAGATATGGCACGTTTCGGGTATCTATATCTTAACAATGGAACCTGGAATGGCACACAAGTTGTTTCATCGGAGTGGGTCAATGTGTCCACACCCCCCAGGTACGATACTGGAAGTTGGTATACCTATGGGTATACATGGTGGTCAGTACCTGGAAGTACATTCTATGAGGCAACAGGACATTATGAGCAGAAGATCTACATCCTACCTGAGCAAGATATGGTTGTTGTGTTCACTGGTGATGTCCAAGACGAAGATTGGCATCCCACAGATTTCTACGTGACCAACTATGTGATTTCTGCTCCTGACGATGCTAGCAGTTTCATGAATCCCTTATTCATCGCAAATACTTCTCTTCTGGTGCTTGTTGTAGCACCAATACCTTTTGTAATTATTCGAATGAGAAGCGGGACTTCTCAATCACTATCAAGGAGGGGGGAACATGATTAAGCTAACGAGAGCGGTACATGTTTTTCCACTTAGCATTCTCTCTGCTCTCACTATCTCCTCGGTGGCTGCGTATCTCTCAAGCGCAGCCACCACTCCTTTAAGTAACAACAATCCTTCTACATTTAATGAGGTGACGCAATGAGTTGGCCAAAAAATAATCCGGAACCAGTTAAACGAAAACCAAAGACACCACAGGGAATCAGTGCTTTATCAAAAGATATCTATGTCGGATTCAAATTTGCAGTGCAGAACTTTCTCTCATATTTCTTAGCAATGCTGGGCATTATCCTGCTGACGATTATTATGGTTGTTTTGGTTCTACTCCTTGTAGTTGTTCCTTTGATATTCTTTGTAGGATTACCAACATTCATTTTATGGATGACGTCATTCACCGTTGAAGTTGGCACGCTTGAAGGTACAATGTTCATAGCTATTATCCTTATGTTTGTCTTACCCATTCTTGGACCATTCTTCGTAGCTTATGGTTCATTATATGGTCTTTCCAGGGAAATAATTGAGAGTGAAGCCACATCTGCAGAATCAGCCTTCTCATGGTATAGAAAGAGAGCGCTTTCTCTCGTTGGCGGCGGGATGGTTCACTTTCTAATATCCTTAGCACCGTTTTTGATAGCAATATATTCCATATTTGCAACATCAATATCAGTTCCAACAGATGAACAACTCAGGTTAATCCTCCCTATTGGTTTCATCTGGATCATCCTATCTAATGGGATGTTATCCTTGACATTTCCAGGAATCATCGATGGATTATCAGCTCTTAGTGCAGCAAAACGTTCTGTCAGACTTTGTTGTAGATCTCCGGGAAGAGTACTGGGGTCATGGTCAGTCTATGTTGTTTTGATTGGTGTTCCAATCATTACATTGATTGATGACCCCTTGTTTGATTGGATTCAGATTATTCCAGATGCGTACCTAGAGCCGTACACGGTTCTAATTGTCCTGCTAATATTATTCATAGTCCTTCCAGCAATGTCAATCACATTCTCAAGGATATACCTCATTCTAACAGCTCAAGATGAGTCTGTTTACGATAACGACGACGACGATAACGAGGAGTACACGATTAAGTTGGAGGTGGACTCTGATGAATCCTAAGGATAGTACACCAGAAATCAAGGAATTCGTAGTCATATCTGATCTGAAGACAATCAAGCTGCTCCTAGATCGTACACGTGCAGATATTGTCTTCAAGTATTTAGTAAACCAAGAAATGACTGTGAAACAACTGGCAGACGCAATGGGCAAGAAACCAGGTACGGTCTTACATCATGTGCAGAAACTCAATAATTCGGGAATTATTAAGATGGTCCGTACTCATGAAACGACTCGAGGAATTGTTGAACGATACTATCGAGCAATCGCAAGAGAGTACAGACTTGGAATTACCGAGATGATGCGTGCACGAACAAAGGAGAGTTCTCCTAGTAATCCAGTCCAATCTATTCTAGTTGGACTTTCAACTCTTGGAATCACTATCTCAGAAGCGGATATGAAACGAGCTGATGACCTACTGAGTAGAATTATGGAAATTGAAATGAAGACCGAGAAATTGATCAATAGAAGTGATAACACTGCATTTCAAAGACTTCCAACATCAACCAGAATCAATGTTCTCAAAAGTATGAATAAATTCCTCTTGTCTAAGAATAGTACTTACAATGAACTAATTGCAGAATGGCATGATTTGCTTTCCCAATACCTAAACAATGGTAAGGGCTAGAAGACTTGCTTATAGTAAGGACCGTGGTACTCGATAAAGAACATGATAGCAGCTATAATTCCAATAACCGCACCAATGATTCCCGGGTAAAGAAGGGTGAATTGAGGGGTTCCTACAAGATCACCTCCAAGCCATACTAGAACAAGTATTGCACCGATACCTGAAGCTAATCCCCAGCAGGGAGTACATTGGACACGTTGACCAGTGTCTTCTCTCACTGTTGTTGTAGTATTTGGTCCAGATTGATATGAATACAAATCACGAAAGACTGGAGTCATCACTTTCTTCCATGCAAAGAACGCGCCAACTAACATTGTAAAAGCAAATGTACCAGCAAGTACGGTTCCTGCATAGTCATCAAACACAACAGCACTGAGGACTGATTGAATACTGAAACAAATACTTCCAGCGATAAATAAAATAACACTCTTCATTGTTCCTGCCAATTTATGTAACACCTCATCATAGTAGTAGTTACCAAGCTTATCAAACTGAGATATATCTCTATTTTCTAAAAAGAAATCAAAACAAACATTGAATCATTCTATACGCAATCCTTACATGACGGATTTTTTTTAGAAATGAAACGCTATTTGAAATGGAACTGGAGTCAAATAAATGGAATGCATGAAGATCTATGTAGCAGGTCCGTATACTGGGGATACAATCGAACAGATTGAAGAGAATGTTCGGAGAGCAATGGAAGCAGGTTTGATAATATGGAAAAAAGGGCATTTTCCGTATATCCCCCATCTAACACACTGGCCAGACATTCTATCAAGAGAACTTGGTATTAAGATGGATTGGACAGATTACATGAGATGGCATGCTCCATGGGTCGATGAATGTGATGCACTCTTCCTTCTTGCTGAATCCAAAGGAGCGCTCCTTGAACTCCAACGAGCGATTGACGAAAAGAAACCAGTTTTCAAATCGTTCGAAGAGATTCCAGATGTAAATCGGTCGTCTACATGGATAGATGTGTTTGTAGATTCGTAGAACCACCAAACGAGTTAATAAGCTAACACTTGTTAGTTTACGCGGTTGCGATTCAATGACATTGGATGACACAACAAAGACGAGAATCCTAAATTCTGCATACGAATTATTTGTCCAGAAGGGATACCGTGGAAGCTCGATGAGAGATATCGCAGAGAATGCTGGAATCAAGGCAGGTTCGGTCTACAATCACTTCAAAACAAAAGAGGATATCTTTGAAGCTGTATTCATAGAAAAGCACCCATTATTCAGAATACTGGCACTACTCGATGAGGTAAATGGAGAAACTGCAGAAGAGTTGCTCACAAACGCGGTAAACAGATTAGATACGGAATTACAAAGTGAGCCAGGTCTCTTGAATCTCTTTTTTGTTGAATTTGTTGAGATGAATGGTAAGCACATTCCTCAAGCAATCGAAAAAAACTTTCCATTCGATTCGAACTTCATGAAGCAGATCTTTCAGATGAAGGATGAGATTCGTGATATTCGCGACCCAGTCCTTGTTAGAGCTGTCATTGGAACTATTTTTGCAAATATCATATTCAATCTGTTTATCGGGGACGCTGAGCCTAGAAGATGGGGTACGCAGAGTGAAATGACTGATGTTCTACTAAGAGGCATTCTTAAGGATTGAGTGATTCGAGCCTATGCACACTTCGCATAAGCCTATATTCTACTTCTGTAGTATATTGACAATTTGTGTACGGTATGAGCTGAAAGGAGGTGAAAAATAGTGAGATTTCTAATTGAATGGGAGATCAAACCAAAGTACCGACAAGCAGCAAATAAGGTTCTTGAGAAATTTGAACAACCCAAGGAAGTGAAGACTATATTTGCAGCTCACAACCGCGTTGCTTCAAGTACTGGAATTGCAGTTGTTGAGGTAGATGATGTAGCACTCATCCAAAAGACACTAAGTCCAATGATGGATTTTACAAATTTCAAAGTCACTCCAATACGACCACTATTCCCTGAGTGATATCGGAAATTGAAGGAGGAAGGAGAATCAAATCTCCTTCCTTGCATAGATGTACTCTCGATGAAGATTATGTGGATCTCCTAATTGGAACTTGTCCACCAAATGCAATATAGTCTAGAGGAGTCTTTGATGAAACTTCCTTATTTCGTTCTCTGAAGCGTTTTTCAAAGGCTTGATACTCTTCTTCCCAGATTTTACTCTCTTCCTTTGACATGAAATGAAAAGTGAACGTCACATGATTTTTGGATTTCCTTGTCTTTGCTAATTCTTGTTCAGACTTTTTAGCTTGCTCAAGAATGAAATTAGATATGACCTGTAAATGAGCAGATGCAGATTCAAGGAACATTCGCCGTCTAGCTATCTTTTCATCTTCATCGCTTTTGATCACAATTTCCTCACTATGCCTGGGATTGATTTGATAGTATTTCACTGGTCGACCCGTACTTTGCACGCGTACATTCAAGACCTCTTCTTCAACAAATCGAGTCAGATGATGCGACATCGTACTTCGTTTAACATCTACTACTTTCATGAGCTCTTGTGCTGTCATCTCTTTATTTACGAGAATCTCAATATAGATACGAGCTCGTACTGAATCTGAGAGAAGTTCAAACAAAGTCATTATTGTGCATCTCCAAGTTTGCTATATATTACTCAAGGAAGTATGTTTATAAGTTCGACGCTATCATATTGTTTCGATATTATCGAATAGATTTAATGAAATAGAATGATTGCGATGGCCGAATTTGATAGGAAAGAATTTGAGAAGATATTCAATGACATGGCTGATGCCGATAAATTCTCAGGAGTTGTCCTTGTTGCAAAAAAAGACGAGATTGTATTCGAAAAAGCATATGGGTATGCGAACAAGAATTTCGAAGTACCCAATCAACTTGACACCAAATTTAATATCGGGTCCCTGAATAAGGTGATCACAAAGATTGCAATCTTACAACTTCTCCAACAAGGCAAGCTATCACTAGAAGACCTTGTAGGAAAATATCTTCCAGAATTTCCAGAGGATATTGCTACCAAAGTGAAAATCAAGCACCTTATCTCATTTACATCGGGGATGGGTGATTACTTCAATGAGAAATTCAATGCAGGAAATGGAAACCTGAGAACTCTAGATGATTTCATTCCATTCTTTATTGATGAACCACTCCAATTCAAACCTGGAGAAGGGAATCTATATAGTAATGCAGGATATGTCGTACTTGGAAAGATTATCGAAGCTGTATCAGGAATGGATTACTATGAATATGTCCAAAAGAATATCTATGAACCAGCAGGTATGTCAGATTCTGGACATTTCGAAAGAGATTCAATAACACCTAGACTTGCCACTGGATACACACGACACATGCCCGATGGTTCTATTCATCCAACTAAGAGAAGAGCCAATTACTTCATCATTGGAAGCCGTGGAAGTAGTGCAGGTGGCGGTCAATCAACTGTCTACGATTTACTCAAACTTGATCGAGCAATTGCTAATGAGGCTCTATTGGACAAAGAGCATAGTGGAATGGTCTATATTCCTTTGGATGCAAAACCAAATGTGAATCCAAGGGTTGTAGGATTAGCAGGTGGAGCTCCGGGACTCAATTCGTTGTATCTAAAATTCGGTATTACTGGATATACGGTATTCGTTCTCGCAAATTACGATCCTGAAGACGTTGAACCCGCAGCAAGATCCATAATGGACTTGTTTATTTCAGAGAGCGAGAGAGGTAAAAGAACTCAAATGAGAACGAAAGAGAAAAGCTGATCATTCAATTATCCCTCTCTCGTCCTATCATGTTTGAGTCATGAAAGTCACCAGAAAAGGAGAGAAAGAACTTGAATATTCCATTTTCTCAGCTGTGAGAGTAGACATATGATCAAAATTCATAGTGTTGAATGTGATTAATGTGGAATCTTATAGAAAGGTGTTTAGCTATTCTCGAAGAGCATAAATTGCTAAAGGTTAATTACTTATGAGCAGCTTGTGCGAATTAGAGTTATCCAGTGAAAGTTGAGGGACTCGGGATGAATCCAATTGAGATTAGAGATCTTGTCAAGACTTTTGGCAATATAATAGCTGTCAATAAACTGACATTCGATGTATATGAGGGTGAGGTCTATGGCCTTTTAGGACCGAATGGTGCTGGAAAGACAACGACATTAAAAGTCTTGATGGGTCTTCTAGATCCCGATTCAGGAACAGCAAACGTTTTTGGAATTAATTCAACCTCTAATCCTATTGAGGTTAAGAAGAAAGTTGGATATGTTCCTGAAGAACAACTTCTCTATAACTCACTAACATCTCGAGAAATCCTTGAGTTCGTAGCTTCAGTTCGCGACCTCGATTATTATCGTGCAAAAAACCGAGTCGCAGAAATGGCTCGTGCACTTGATTTTACCAACCAATATGACAAGCCAATCATTACACTCTCCCAAGGAAATAAACAGAAGGCGATGCTTCTGATTGCGATGCTACACGCTCCTGACTTATTAATCCTTGATGAACCATTTTCCGGATTGGATGTAAGGACAACTCGAATAATGAAGGATGTTATTCAAATTCATACTGAAAAAGGGGGTTCAGTATTATTCAGTACACACATAATGGAGATGGCACAAGGTCTCTGTGATCGTGTAGGAATCATTGATGAGGGTGTCCTTATTGCAGAAGGTACTCTTGATGAGCTCCGTACTCAATCCGAATCTGAAGAAGCTACGCTTGAAAATGTATTTCTTAAATTAACTGGAGAGGATGAGGATGTTAGGAAAGGTGTGGATGCATTGAGGGGGGCTTTAGACAAGTGAGTTTTAGAGAGCGATGGAAAATCGCTGGTACCATCGCTCAAGAGATTCGGTTTAATGGCTATCTTGAGGCCAATCCTTCTAACCTATCTAGAATTAAAGAAAAACCTGAACGCATCATATCACAAATCAAGAGAAGCTCAGCAATAAACTCCATACTGACAGGAATTATTGTTCTTATGGTTGGCATCACAATGGTGGCGTCACTTTTTTTTCTCGAAATCACTGGAGGTAAGGAGCTTCATTTTGCTATATCAATCAGTATTTTCTTTGGGATAGGTTTTGTGTTAATATTCTTCATGAATTTGATCTCTTCAACCGGTTTCTTCAATGCTAGCGCTATGATTCTGCCGTCAACCCTTCCATTCAACAAATCTGAGTTGGAAGGACTAATGCTACTAGCCTTTGCTAGGATTTTTATTGCACCAATCGCCTTGCTTGTAGTTATTTTTCCAATATTGATTACTGCGATTTTTGGATTTCTGACAGGTATCTTTGTGTTTGTTGCATTGGCGACTACATCCATCTTAGCTCTTGGAGCTCTCATTCGAGTTTCAGGATGGTTTTATTCTAAATCCCAATCTGGAACCGAGTCAGTATTCTCGACTATAGTAAGAGTTGGAGCGGGATTAGGGATGATGTTGGGTATCATTGTTTCGTATGGCGCAGTTGGATTCATACCTGTAATTGTTGATTTCATTATTAATTTCGCAGCAATAGCTGGTTCGGGAATAATTAGCATTCTTGCATTGATTTTTCCGTTCTCATTTGGATTTGTTGCAGCAATACTTACCTATGGTCCAGTATTTCCTGTCGCTACTATGATGGCTTCAATCGCGGCATCCATTGCCTATTTCTATCTTGGTTTTAGAATCTATGTAACGAGTGGAAGGACATTGAGATCTTTGGCATTGGGTGGAGTTTCAGCATCAACATCTTCGTCTATATCACCTATTGACCTGATCATCTCATCAAGACTTCGAGGATTGATAAGGAAGGACCTCCGTATTGCAACACGGAGCTTAGGGTCGATCATGTTGCTTATTTTTCCATTCTTGATGATATTTGCAATTCTTCCATCACTCTCTTTGGGGATCATTACTGGAATTAGAAGTATGTCAGTGCTATTGGTTGTTGGGTACGCAACAGTCTTTGGCTCTTTTGCAATGATCGGATTGCTAGGATTAGACACCCAAGGTGCTTCAGTATATGAGGGGCTCCCACTGAAAACTTCTACAGTTCTGAATGGAAAAATTGCTATCTTTTCTCTGTCCTATCTCTTTTCAATATTGATAGTGTTCGTAATTCTCTTAATTAACAATCTGACATCACCATATCTTCTCTGCATTCCTTTATTTCAGATTCCTTGCGCATACTCAATTGGGGCAGCTATAGGCGGTACCATATACAAAGTCCGCGGAGGTGGGCGTGCGACTGCTGTCAATCTTATCGGAGATCAGGCAATGTCGTTTCTCGCTCTCATCGTCAGTAGCGTTGTTGGTCTCTTGCCGCTTTTGGGGTACTCGTTGATTCTATTGGATACAGGCAATCATCTATTGTCAATTCTTACCCAGCTGTCCATTTCATTGGGTGAGATGATTGTGCTGCGAATCGCTTTACCACACATATTAAGGGACTAGAAATCAATCCGAGAATATATAATTTTAAAATCAGCTTCGATTCTGACTTATCTCATGAGTGTTACTAGTGCTTCGCCGTCCAATACCAACTTGCCTTTCTGATTCGTGCAAGTAGTTTTTAGGGTCACTCGTTGTTTCTCATCATTCAGACTCACAACTTCAACATGCGCTTTGACAGTATCTCCAATCCGGACAGGTCCAAGGAAACGCATATTCTGACTCATGTAGATTGTTCCAGGTCCTGGGAGATACATTCCAATTGCAGTACTGATGAAGGATGCAGATAGAAGACCGTGAGCAATTCTACCTTCAAACATTGTCGTCTTTGCCCACTCTTCATTAAAGTGGAGTGGATTATAGTCTCCACTGAGGTCTCCAAAGGTCTGAATGTCATTCTCAGTTATAGTATGGGTTACTTCAGCGGTCTGACCCATTTTGATATCTGAATACTTAGTCACTTTCACATCGTTCATTTATTCTTACCCCATTTGATTGTCATTGCATTCCAGGACCATCCGATTCCTGCAGCTGTTAAAACTACAAGGTCACCATCTTTAATCTTTCCACTTTTGAGTCCTTCTTCAAGTGAAACAACGGAATCATTCTGACCCATGTGACCCCATTCTTCGAAGTATGTAGATTGATCATATGGATGTACTCCGAGCTCGTTCGCGACATATTCGAAAGCGCTTCTTTTCATTCTTAAGAGACCCAGATAGTCAATATCTTTGCGAGTATAACCACTCTTCTCAAGTGATTGGTCAACAACAGCAATAAAATTCTTCATGGATAGTTTATCTAGTCGTTGTTTGAGACCTTCAGGATCAGGTACTTCTAGATAGATGAGTCTTTTTTCGATTGCATCACAAGATATTGGCATGACAGTTCCACCTGCAGGAACATACACATCTTCAGAGAACTGACCATCTGAAATGACACTACCTTCTAAGACGATATTTTGATCATAATTATTCCGTAGAATCATGGCGACTCCGCTTGCTGCCAAGTCATGCATGAAACGCGTTCTAATATTACTATAATCAATCAGGTCTGAATTTCGATATCCACTTCCTATAATGACACGTTCATATCCATGAGTCTGCATCATAGATTTTGCAAGCATCATTGCAACCACAATTGTGCCGCACCTCTGATTAACATCGAAAGCCCAGGCTTTTGTTGCTCCAATTTCTCCTTGAAACTTGATAGCATAGGTCTGCATCGGGTGTTCAGCATAGACTTCACCAGCCCAAATGACTAGGTCGATATCTTTTGCGGGGTCAATTCCAGCTCGCTCAATAGCAATCTTTGCAGCTTTAACGCCCATAGCTACAGTATGGTCATCCGGTCCGGGAACGGATTTACTTAGCAGTCCCATTTTCGTTTTTAGGATTTCAACTGGAGTTCCAGACATACTTGAGATGTATTCTGCAGTATGTCGTTCTTTAGGGATATAGGTACCAATAGACTCGATTCCGATAGAATTCTTTATCATATTCTCAACCTCATTTATTTTCACAATTCACGTTTCAAAATCTTACCTGCTGCACTCTTTGGCAATGTGTCTCTAAATTCGTATTGTTTGGGTATTTTGTATCTAGCAAGCTTACCATCTAGATAGTCCAGAATCTCTTCTTGACTTAAACTCGAACCAAGTTTTAGTACAATAACAGCTTTACCTACTTCACCCCATTTCTCATTCGGTACACCCACCACCGCAGCTTCCAGTATTGATGGATGTTTATACAGAAGTTCTTCGATTTCAGTAGGATAGACATTCTCGCCCCCAGAGATGAACATATCTTTCTTGCGTCCAGTTATGAAAAAGAATCCTTCCTCGTCCTTAGTAACAAGATCTCCTGTGTGAACCCAACCATCAGGTTCAATTGTCTTTGCAGTTTCTTCTGGTTCATCCCAATAACCAGAGAAGATGTGAGGGCCACGGAGCATCAACTCTCCATGGTCACCTATAGGTACATCATTACCATGGTCATCGACTACTTTCATATCACAATGAAAAACTGGGAAACCTACAGATGATGGTTTCCGCTTTACCTCACTTTCTGGAAGATAGAAATTATTTGGACCGACCTCAGTAAGCCCATATCCCATCTTGAGTATCTTTTCTTGTTTCCAGTATTTCTCCATTATTGCAACGGGACATGGTGCACCACCGCTTATGAAGACACGAACACTATCAAAGTTGGATTTTGCAAACTTAGGAGACTCGGACATCATGTTAAACATGGTTGGAACACCTATCACAATGGAGCAATTCTCATCGTGGATGACCTTGAATGTCGCATCTACATCGAAATCACCCATAATAATAGATTTTGCACCAAGATGGTAAAAGGGAACTAATAGAACATTGATTCCACCAGTATGAAAGAGCGGGAATAGCAATGGCTGAATGTCATCAGGTCTGAGACCCCATGAAACAATTGTATTCACAGAGTTCCAGAATACTAGACCGTGTGAAAGAACTGCACCCTTTGGCAATCCTGTTGTACCCCCTGTAAACACAATTAGGTAAGGGTCATCCAACGACATTTTTGGCCGCTCTACCTCACTCGAAGCCTGTTTCATCATAAGCGAGTAAATATCAGAGTCATGGTCATATTTCTTATCACCTAAAACAACGATATTCTGTTTTTTCAAGAATGGACGAATTTCTTCGAACGGACTTCTTAAGTCTGGATCATAACAGAAAATAGAAGGACCTGTCTTTTTAATTAAATACTCAATCTCAGGGGTGGTAAGTCGGATGTTAAAAGGAGTCAATATTGCGCCTATTTTTCCACATGCAAAGAGGATATCAAGAAAGTCAAATCTGTTCTTAGAGAGAATACCAACTCGGTCTCCTTTTTGGATACCTGAATCAAGTAATACCTTAGATACTTGATTAGCTCTCCTATCCATCATCTCAAAGGTATATCTTTTTTTCTGGATGTTGTCGACTATTGCTTCTCTCTTTGGAGTCAGTAGTGCTCTTCTTCCTGTCCAATCACCAACCCAAGACCAATCTTTCAAGTCCATTACTACATCTCCTATTGATTCAAGTTGAAGTCATTCTCAGGTATTAGTCTTGTTAAAGAAAAATATTCTCTCTCACTTGGCAATACCTCTACAGAATCAATAGTATTTCTCTAATAAAATCCAAAAGATATATTATTTGCATGAACTGCATTCAACAAGGATAGCTAACTGATGCTTGAGAATATAGGAGGAATCTGATTTGTCCTCAACGAATGAGATAATACTTAGTACTAGTAAGTTGACCAAGAATTTTGGAGGACTAGTTGCTGTCAATGATGTAACCCTTAACATAGAAAGAGGCTCTGTGAAAGCAATCATTGGTCCAAATGGTTCAGGAAAAACTACTTTCTTTAACCTCATTACAGGAGCTCTCCCTCCTTCGTCTGGAAATATATTCTTTGAAAATCAAGACATAACCAGATTTTCAATGCATCAACGAACGCGATCCGGTATATCTAGGTCGTATCAGATTACCAATATTTTCCCCTACCAGACGACATTCGAAAATATCCGGTTGGCAGTACAGGGGTGTAGTGGAGCGAAGGTGAATTTCCTAGGAATGTTAAAGAAAGCAAGCACGTTCACCAATTTCCATGAGAGGGTACTCGATATAGCGACAATTGTAGGTATTGATCCAGCAAGACTCTATGTCCCAGCTGCTTTAATCCCCCACGCTGAACAAAGAAAACTTGAAATCGCTATGGCCCTCGCTACAGAACCGCGACTCCTTTTGCTTGACGAACCTGCTGCTGGAATGGCAATAGAAGAGATTCCCGAAGTTATGGACGCGATATTACGGGTCAAGAAATCCTATGGAGATCAATTAACGATATTGATAGTCGAACATAAAATGGACATTGTTATGAACCTCAGTGAGGAGATTTTCGTTCTCTCAGAAGGAAAACTGATTGCCAAAGGACCTCCAGAAGAGATCCGAGAAAATGAACATGTATTGACTGTATATCTTGGTGGTACTGATGAAAAACTTGCTTGAAATACAAAATGCCCATGTGTATATCGGTTCCTTCTACATCCTTCAAGGAATCTCGTTGGTTGTACCCGAAGGAGAAGTCACTGTCTTGTTGGGCAGGAACGGTGCAGGAAAAACTACTACAATGAAAGCAATCCTCGGTATTAATCCACCTAGAGAAGGAAAAATTGTCTTCAATGGTGAAGAGATCTCTAATCTGCCTACTCATAAAATTGTGAACAAAGGTATAGGATATGTTCCTGATACTAGAAGGATATTCAGCACCTTGACTGTTGAACAGAATCTAATTGTTTCAAGGAGAAAAGAAACTTCTCGAGATGTTATGCAGGCGCGATTGGAATTAATCTTTGATTTGTTTCCGGACATGAGGAGGTTTATGAAACAGAGAGCAGGAACTCTATCAGGCGGTCAACAGCAAATGCTAGCTGTAGCTCGCGCTTTAGTAAATGATAATGATTTGTTGCTTATTGACGAGCCTACAGAAGGCTTGAGCCCTCTGTTGGCTAAGAACTTAATCGCATCTCTTGACAGACTAAAAGAATATGCCACCATCTTGTTAGTAGAACAGAACTTTCGTACAGTTTCAAAGTTAGGAGATAATTACTACATTTTCGATAGTGGAAAAATCGTTCATGAGGGTAAAAATATGTCTGAGTTAATATCCGACAAAGCACTTGTTGCACAATACTTGGGGGTAAGCATCAAATGATGGTGCAAAAAAAGAGGTTCTCCCCGAGAAACTACTTGGAGGAAAATCCACAGGTCAAACGTATTCTGAGATTTGCAGTGTTTTTTGCAATCATAATAGTGGGATATCTAGCGGTCGTATGGGCTATCGACATTTACACACTCGAAGGAGTAATTATAAAAGCTAGCAAAGCAACAGTAAATGGTCTTGCACTGAGCATGTTGCTCTTCTTGATGGTTTCTGGTTTCTACTT
>Ga0315542_1001606_pt1 | contig 14033 bp, 8 predicted proteins | sample SalMarSW160120MG_FD_202541 | JGI IMG/M metagenome (GOLD analysis project Ga0315542, IMG submission 202541) | Salt marsh sediment microbial communities from the Plum Island Ecosystem LTER, Massachusetts, United States - Salt Marsh Sediment SW1601-20 ...
CCAGCTTCGTGCACCGTGCCGCGCAGGACAGCGGCGCGGCCGACGTGGACGTCGTGAAGGCCGCGTTGATGGCGCTCGAGGTACTCGACGCGCGAGGCGTGGCGGAGCGCCTGGAGACCCACGAGCCGACCCTGCCGGCCGAGGCGCACTGCGAGGCCCTGCATCTGCTGGTCCGGGCGGTCGAGGGCGTGGTGAGCTGGATGCTCTTCAACGACCTCACGAGGCGCGACGTGGCCGACTTCGTCGGAACCTACAAGGCGCCGCTGCAGACGCTCCGCAGCGGGATCGCGGGGATGCTCCCCGGGCCCGAGCGGCGGCGCTTCAAGCGGCAGGCCAAGCAGCTCGCCAAGCTGGGGTTCGGGGACGAGCTGGCCGCCGAGATCGCCAGCCTCGACTACCTGCCGACCAGCGTGGGCGTCATCGAGGTCGCCCGGCAGACCGGCGTCGACCTGGGCGAGGGGGCCATGCGCTTCTACGCCCTGGGTGAGCGGCTCGCGCTGGGCTGGCTCCGCGACGGACTGGCGCATCTGCCCACGCAGGGGCCCTGGGAGAAGATCGCTGCGGTCGGCCTGGTCATGGACCTGCGTGAGGCGCAGCGCAAGCTCGCCACCGCCTTCATCGAGGTCCGCAAGGCCGAGCCGTCCCTGACGGCGGAGGGCTTCCTGGGACGTCACCCGCACCTGCTGGAGCGCTTCGATCAGGCCATGGAGGAGCTCAAGCTTCCGGGTGCCTTGACGCTCGCGGGGGGCTCGGTGCTGGTTCGCCTGCTGGCGCAGGCCCAGCGCAGTGGGGCGGCGGCTGCGATGACGGCGGCGGAGGGCCGTTGAGAGCGGGGCGGACCGATTCCTGGCGGTATCCTCACGCCGAGCGCACGAAGGCCCGCAAGAGTGCGTCCAGCCGGGCGACGCCGTCATCGGTGGCGCGCAACCTCGCCCCCTCCCAGGCCAGCAGGCCGTGCCCGACGGCGTCGGCCAGCCAGCGTGGGGCAACGTCCCCGGGCGTGAGGCCGGAGGCGTGGCGCAGCGCTCGCACGTCGACCCCCTCCCGGGTGCGCAGTCCGGTGAGCAGGCGCTCCAGCACGAGGCCCCTGGCATCGAGTGGGTCGCGCTCGGGCGGCGCGCCTTCCAGCCAGGCGCGGATGGGCGGGTTGCGCAGCCGCGTGCCGAACGGCCCGCCTTCGGGCAGGTAGGAGGAGGCCGAGGGCCCCAGGCCCAGGTAGGGCTCGCCCCGCCAGGTGCCGAGATTGTGGCGCGACTCCTCGCCCGGGACGGCGTAGTTGGAGACCTCGTAGCGCTCGAGCCCGTAGCCGGCCAGCACGGGGACGGTGGCCTCGAAGTCGTCGGCCTCGCGGTCCGGGTCGACCTGCACGCCGCGCAGCGCGAACGGCGTGCCGGGCTCGACGGTGAGCGAGTAGACGCTCATGTGGCGGACTCCTGTGGCCGCCACCGTGTGGAGGTCGCGACGGGCGTCCTGCCCCGGCACCGCGGTGATGACGTCGGCGTTGACGCGCAGGCCCGAGTCGAGGGCCCACTCGAGCGCCTCCATCCCCCGTCTCCCGTCGTGGAGGCGACCGAGGAAGCGCAGCGCGTCGTCCTGGGTGGACTGCAGGCCGATCGACAGTCGGTCGAAGCCGAGGCCGGCGAAGCGCCGCAGGCGATCCGGCGTGAAGGTGAGCGGGTCGGCCTCGAGCGTCGTCTCGTATCGAGCGGGGAAGCCGAACGCCCGCGCCAGCACGTCCACCACGCGCTCGAGCTCGTCGTCGCGAAGGTGGGAGGGGGTACCCCCACCGAAGTACATCGTGTCGAGCGGGCCCGGGTAGCGTTCCGCCAGGCTCTCGGCCTCCCGCTCGAGCCGGTCGAGGTAGCGCGCCACCAGACCCTCGTTGCGCAGCATCTTGTGGAAGTCGCAGTACGGGCAGACGCTCGGGCAGAAGGGCACGTGCAGGTACAGCGCGCGGACCACGCCCCAAGGGTAGTCGACGGCGGCGCCCGGCAGGCGGGGGAGCGCGACAAGGTTGGCGCGTGTGCCTGTGGGGGGCGCGGTTACGGCGCCCCCCACACGCTGTCGCGGCAGGCCGGTCAGTCCTTCGGCAGGCTCTTGAGCTGATCCGCGAGGATCTCGTTGGCGGTGGCGTTGGCGGTCTTCAAGGTGGACTCGACCGCCTGGCCGTCCATGATCGCCGCCATGTCGCTGGCGACCTCGTCGCGAACGAAGTCGTAGCCGGGGACGGGTGGCTCGGCGATGCCGTAGGGCAGCAGGTCGAAGGCGGTCTTGTAGGCCGGGTGCGCGTCGAAGTAGTCGCTCAATTCCTTCGCGACGCTCCTGCGCACCGGGAAGTACTCGCTCGCCTTGGCCCACTCCGCCTGCACGCTGGGGCTGGTGTAGTACGTGATGAAGATCCAGGAGGCCAGGTTCGCTTCCTTGGAGTGGCCGGTGGGAATGCTCACGCTGGCCCCGTAGATGTTCATCACCGGGTCGGGCGTGGTGTGTGGGACGGCGGCGACGCTCCAGGCGAACTTCGCTCCCTCGTCCACGGCGCTCTTGTAGAAGGGGAGGCCGGAGGAAGACCCGACGGTGAACAGCGTGCGGCCGGCGCCGAAGTCGGTCTGGTCGCCGTAGCTCTCGGTGACGATGCTGGCGCACCCCTGCTTGAACAGACCTTGCAGGAACGTCATCGCCTGGACGGCGGCAGGGCTGTCGTAGGTGAAGCGATTGGCGCTGTCGTCGAAGATGTTCCCGCCGAAGGCGAAGGTCCAGCTCGCGAAGCGGCTGGCGTCGATCGACAGCTCGTAGCCGATGGCCCCGCGGGTGGTGGCCTTGCCATAGGGGTTTGCGGTGGCCGCGCAGGAGGCCCGCTGGAACTGCTCGGGGGTGGACGGAGGACCGTCGAAGTCGATCTTGCCCGCGGCACGGAGCTCGTTCAGCCAGTCGATGTTGTAGTACATCACCTCCATCGACCGGTTCGGGGGGAAGCCGTACCGCGCGCCGCCGAAGCTCGGAAAGACGTCGGCCTGGTAGAAGCCGGGGAAGAAATCAGCCTTGTCGGCAGGGGACAGGCCCCATCTGGACGAGTCGACCAGCGGCCGGAGGTCGACCACCCCGTTGCCGAGCGCGTAGGTCGCCGACTGGTTCTGATAGGCGACGACGATGTTGGGTGCGTCGGCCGTGTCGAGCACGGGGAGCATCTTGCGGAAGATGTCGTTGTACCCGCCCTGGTACTCCGCCTTGACGGTGATGTGGTACGGATTGGAGGCGTTGAAGGCGTCCACGATCTTCTTCAGCGCCGCTTCCCGGTCCAGGGTGTGCTGGTGCCAGAAGGTGATGGTCTGGCCGGTCGGGTCGACGGTCTCGTAGTCGGTCTGGGCCAGCGCCACGGCCGACGCGAGCAGCAGCGTCAAGACCCCCACCAAGACGAGCGTACTTCGCTTCATCACGTGCTCCTTTCCCTCCTGAGGTGCTTGCCTGCTCATCCCTTCCGATTCATCCCTTCAGCCCCGAGGTGGCGATCCCCTCGGTGAACTGCCGTTGCGTGAAGAAGTAGACGACCATGACGGGCAGGATCGTGATGACCGCCCCCGCCATGAGGTAGTGGGTCTGCGGCCCCGCCTCGGTGATGAAGGTGTAGAGCCCCACCCCCAGCGGGCGCCAGGTCGGCGTGGTGGTGACCAGCAGCGGCCACAGGAACTCGTTCCAGGTGCGCACGAACGTCAGCAGGGCGGCGGTCATCATGACGGGGCGGCTCATCGGCACGACGACGGCCGTCAGGAAGCGCAGGTGCCCGGCGCCGTCGATGCGCGCGGCGTCCCACAACTCGTCGGGGATGCCCTGGAAGAACTGGCGGAACAGGAAGATGATGAACGCCGTCGACAGGAACGGCACGGTCAGCGCGGGCAGCTTGTTGATCCAGGAGCCCCAGGGGATGACGTCACCGCGGATGAGCAGGAAGTTCGGGATGAACGTGACCGTGCTGGGGATCATCAGCGTCGCCAGCAGGACCATGAAGATGATCTCCCGACCCGGGAAGCGGATCTTGGCGAACGCGTAGCCCGCCAGCGTGCAGGTGACCAGCACGCCCAGGATGACCACGGCGCTGATGATCACGCTGTTGCGGAAGTAGAGCGCGAAGTCCGCCTCAGTCCACGCCCGCTGGTAGTTGACCCACTGGGGGTGGGCGGGCACCAGCCGCCGGTTGATGGTCTCACCCAGCGTCATCAGCGAGGTCGAGGCCATGTAGAAGAACGGCGTGAAGGAGACGAGTGCCCCCACCAGCAGCAGGAAGTAGATGGGCAGCTGGGAGAGCCGGAACTCGAAGGGCTCTCGCCCGGCGCGTTCGGCCCGCATCGACACGCCGCTTCGAACGCGGTCGCCCCGGGCGCCCTCAGTCGGGAGGCTAGCCACGGAACACGCTCCGGCCAAAGAAGCGGCTCTGGTACAGCGTCAGGATCAAGATGATGGCGAACAGCACCACGGACTGGGCGGCGGCGAGGCTCCAGTTGTTGCGCTTGTAGAAAGTGTCGAAGATCACGATGCTGGCGGTGTCCACCGCGTTTCGCACCGCCGGCTGGCGCATCACGTAGATGTGGGTGAAGGCCTGGAACGTGCCGATGAAGCCGAGCACCGTCAGGTAGAACGTCACCGGTGAGAGGAGCGGAACGGTGATGTGACGGAAGCTCTGCACCCGGTTCGCGCCGTCGATGGCGGCCGCTTCGTAGAGGTCCTGGGGGATGTTGCCCAGCCCGGCCAGGAAGATCACGGCGTTGTAGCCGGTGAATGTCCAGATCCCGAAGAGGATGATGGTGACCAGGGCCAGGCTGGGACCGGCCCAGAAGCCGCTGACGTGGGTGATGCCCAGGTGCTGCAGGATCCCTCCGAAGAGCACCTCGGCGACCGGGCGTGTCTCGAACAGCCAGCGCTGCGGTGCGATGTGGAACCAGGACAGCACCGTGTTGGCGAGGAACTCCGGGCGGGGGCTGAAGATGGCTCGGAAGACGGCGGCTCCGGCGACCGCCGGCGCGACGTAGGGCAGGAAGTAGAGCATGCGGAAGAACTCGCGTCCGCGGATGCGCTGGAACAGCAGGCTCGCCAGGACCAGCGCGAGCGCGATCTGGATCGGCACCGAGCCGAAGCCGTAGTAGACGGTGCGCACCAGCCCCTCGAGGAAGGCGCGGTCGCCACTTCGGGCCATGAGCCGCCAGCCCAGAGCCACGCTCACGCCGGAGGCCAGCAGCAGCAGGGCGCCGCCGGCCTGCACGTAGCGCCGGCCCTCACTCCGGCCGCCTGCGAAGGCGTCCGTCCACACCCAGTGCGCCACCAGGACCAGCAGCAAGCCGCCGAAGAAGGCGAGGGCGCCGCCGGCATGCCCCAGCGTGCGGATGTAGTTCTCGAGGCCGAGGTAGGCCCCCTTCCGCACGCGCCAGCTGTAGAGGCTCATGTAGACGGCGTAGGCGATCGGGAAGAGGCCAAAGATGGCGATCACCACGACCGCCGGCAGGATGAAGAGGTATCCGGTGAGCCACTCGCGCCGTGCGCGCCTGGGCGGCCCGCCGCGGGGACGACGGCGCACCGTCACCGCCGCGGCTCCTGCCGCGTAGCGACGGCCGACGGCAACGGCCGCTCCCGGCACCAGGTGCCGGAGGACGGGGGATCGGAGCACAGCGTGCCGAAGGCTCCGGTTCGCTCCAAGACCACGCAACCCTACCGGCCGCGCGCCATGGCATTGTCGTCTCGCCAGGCCCGTGAGGGCCGTGGGCCAGCGACGACGCGCGTGCACGAGAATCACCGACAGTATAGGGAGGCCGGATCCACCCGGGAATGGGCACCTGTCCCGCACGGCCCTACCGATGGAGAACGGTAGAGTGCGGCGTGCCGGCGGAGTACGAGGTGGAGGTCCTCGAGGGGCTTGCATCGCTCGCTCGCGAGGAGGTCGAGGGTGCGGGCATGGCGGTGCTCGGGGAGCACGCCGACGGGTTGACGGTGCGGGCGCGTCGCGCCCATGCACCGACAGGGCTGCGGCTCGCCACCGCCGTCTACCGGCGTGTGGCCTTCGATGTGCCCCGTCCCAAGGCACTCCTGGGCGACCAGCATTTCCGCCGTCTGGTGTCGACGATCCGGGAGGTTGCCGCCGCGGGTACGTTCCACGGCTTCCGCTTCGCCGCTGCGGGCGCCGACTCCCCGGTCTTCCTGCGGCTGGCGCGATCGATCCAGGAAGCGACCGGCATGCCGTTCGACGCCGAGTCGGGTGAGCTGCTGCTCCGGGTGAGGCCCGTGCCGGAGGGGCGCGGCTGGGAGGTCCTGGCGCGGCTGACCCCGCGCCCCCTGTCGGCCCGCTCCTGGCGGGTGTGCAACCGCGCCGGCGGCCTCAACGCCACGCTGGCTGCCGCGATGGTGCAAGTAGCCGGCGTGCGGGCCGGCGACGCCTACCTGAACCTGATGTGCGGGTCCGGCACGCTGCTGGTGGAACGGGCGCTGGCAGGGCCCGCCGCCGAGCTGGTCGGCATCGATCTCGATCCGGACGCGCTGGCCTGCGCGGGCGCCAACCTCGAGGCCGCCGGCGTGGCCGGGCGCTGCCGCTTGCTCCTCGCCGACGTGCGCTCCGTTCCGCTCGAGGAGCGCGCCTACGACGTGATCGTGGCCGACCTCCCGTGGGGCGATGCGGTGGGCAGCCACGAGGAGAACCGCACCCTCCACCCGGCGTTGCTCGCGGCCGCCGACCGGCTGGCGACGGATGATGCCCGGGTGGTCCTGCTCACCCATGAGCTGCGGCTGTTCCGGCGCGTGCTCGGCGCGCAGGACCGCTGGCGGGTCGAGCTCGAGCGCCGGGTCGAGCACGGCGGGCACTTCCCCCATCTCTACCTGCTGCGGCGGTCGCGGAGCCACCACGGCGACCGGCCCGGAGCTCATGAGAGCCGGCCCACACGCAGCTGAGGGCAGCCGGAGCGCGTGATAGACTCGCCGCGTGAACAGCGGCCGTAGCGCCCCCCGACCCCAGCCGCGCGCCGGGACGGGTCGGCTGTGAGCGAGGGGCCCCGCATCCGCCCGGGCTGGTACGTTCTCCTTGCGCTGGCCGTCTACGCCGTCGTGGTGACGGGGCTCTGGCGCGGCAGTCAAGGGCAGGTCCACCGCCTCCGTGCGCAGGCTTCGGCCGCGGCGACGTCCGAATTCCCGGCCTCGGCGGCCGCCACCGGCGGCGCGTCGACCTCAGCGACCGCCGCCAAGCCGGCGAGCCCGGCAGCCGTGCCTTCGACCACGTCGACGGCCGTGAGCGGGGCCACCGCTCCGGCCGGGCTGTGGTTCCCCCTCCCGGGGGCGAGCGTTCCCAAGGACACCAACGATCTTCCCGGCGCTGCGCGCCCGTACCGCCACGGCGTGAGCCAGGGCTTCGATTTCGTCAACGGCGACGCAGGCATCCCCGTGACGTACGGTCAGCCCGTCATCGCCGCAGCGGCGGGCGAGATCGTGCGGGCCGATACCAACTACGTGGAGATGAGCAAGGCCCAGTGGGACCAGCTGCTGGCGCAGGTCGGCGCCAAAGGGGCCGACGCCAGCCAGCTCGACCAGCTGCGCGGGCGGCAGATCTGGGAGCGGCTCCCCGACGGCCGGGTGCTCCGCTACGCCTTCCTGTCCGGGGTCCGCGACGGCATCCAGAAGGGGATCCAGGTCTATCGCGGCGAGGTCATCGGCTACGTGGGCAACTCGGGCACGGGCGACGGGGTGGCCCAGACCACGCTGCACCCGCGGCTGCACTTCGAGATCTGGCAGGGAGGCCATTTCTTCGGAGAGGGGCTCAAGCCCGACGAGGTGCGTATGAAGGCTGCGTCGCTGTTCGTGGGGCCCTGACGTGGCCGGCGACGCGGGCGCCCCGCCTCCTGACGACCGTAGCGTCACCGCCATCGAGGTGGTGTGGCGCAACGTCTGGGTGCGGGCCTGCAGCTATGTCGCCCTCGTCGCCTTCCTCGTGTACTCGCTGTGGCGCCTTCGTGGAGGCTACGCCTTCGCGCTCCAGGTCGGGGTCATCGGCTTCGTCATCGCCTACATCCTGAACCCGGTGGTGGAGGCGCTCGAGCGCTTGCGCATCCGCCGCCCGATCGCCGTCGTCATCGTCTACTTCCTGCTGCTGAACCTCCTGGTGCTGGGCTCGGTGCTCGTGAGTCAGGTGGTCACCGAGATGGGCCGGTTCGTGAACCTGGTTCCTCAGGCCATCGACAACCTGACGTCGATGTCGGGCCACGTGCAGGCGTGGTTCTCCAGCGTGGTCACCAACCTGCCGGATTTCCTGTCGAGCCGCCTGGGGCTACCCGCCAACCAGACCCAGTTGAGCGAGCAGATTCGCCAGGAGCTGGTGAACTTCACGACCCAGCTTGCGCAGAGCCTCAACCGCCTGTTGCAGCACATCATCACCGGCGGGCCCAGCCTGCTGCTGAGCGGTGCCACGGCGGTCATCTCGACCACCTTCCAGGTCGTGCTCATCTTCATCGCCAGCGCCTACTTCCTCTACGACTACCCCCGCTTCACGGCGAACTTCCGGCGCTTCGTGCCCGTGCGCTGGCGCCCGCTGTACGAGGACCTCACGGAGAAGGCGGACCGTTCCGTGGGCGGCTACCTGCGCGGGCAGCTCCTCATCACGTTGACGCTCGGCATCCTCATCTGGGTAGGGCTGACCATCATCGGTGTGCCGCTGGCCACCGCGATCAGCTTCCTGGCCGCGATCTTCAACCTGGTGCCCTATCTGGGGCCGATCATCGGCGTGCTGCCGGCGGTGCTGCTGGGCCTGACCGTCAGCCCCCTGACCAGCGTCCTGGCCATCGCGGTGTTCGTGCTGGCGAATCAGCTCGAGGCGCACGTGCTCTCCCCGTTGATCCTGTCGCGCTCGACCAACCTGCACCCGGTCACGGTCCTGCTGGCCATCATGGCGGGGCTGGGGCTGTTCGGGCTGGTCGGCGCGCTGCTGGCCGTGCCGGTGGTCGCGTTGATCAAGGTGGTGCTGGAGGAGTACCTGCTGACGCGGCCCGCCTACGCGACCGTGCCTCCCCCGCTCGGCGACACGGCAGGCGACGAGCCGCAGAACGACGACGCCTAGCGCGCGGCGCCGCGAGCGCGCGCCCCGGTCCCTCGACGAGGCCCGAGCCTAGCTTCCGGCAGGGCGCGGCGGAGCGTCGGAACCGCGGGGCTGCTGCTTTCCGTGGTACATCAGGTCGTCGGCGCGGCGCACGAGTGCGTCGCGGTCCTCGCCGTCGTCCGGGTAACGGGCGATGCCGACGCTCGCACCCAGCACGATCCCACCCACGTCCACGGTGGCGACCGCCTGGACGTAGCGCTCGGCGGCGGCTCGTGCCTCGGTCGGCGAGGCCTCGGGGAGCAGCAGCACGAACTCGTCCCCACCCCATCGGAAGGCGGTGTCCGACAGCCGGCCCGCCGCCACGATCGCCTTGGCCACCCGCACCAGCGCTTCGTCGCCGCGATGGTGGCCGAAGCGGTCGTTCACGTCCTTGAAGTGGTCCAGATCGAGCATGACGATGCTCAGGGGGTGATCGTAGCGGCGCGCGCGCGTGAGCTCCTGCTCCAGCCTCCGGTGGAAGCCCTCACGATTGCCGAGGCCGGTGAGGGGGTCGGTCACCACCGAGCGGCGCAGCTGCTCCAGCACCCCCGCCTGGCGCTGGATGGCGCCCACCTGCTGGGCGAACGCCTCCGCCAGGCGCCGCGCCGACGAGCCAAAGGCGTCCGGGTCGGTGAAGCAGTCGACGTTGAGCATGGCGACCACCTCGCCGGCGTCGGTGATCGGGACGCAGATGTTGGCGACGATGGCATCGACCTGGGGTGCCACGGCTTGCCAGGTCGACCATTCGCCGCCCGAGGCCGCGCTCAGGGCCCGCACGGCGCGTCCCCGCGCGATGCGCGGGGTGCCGCGTCGATACGCCTCGACGCCGTCGCGGTACCAGGAGAGCTCGTCGGCGTCGCTGAACGGTCCCAGGTCGCGCAGGGCGCCGATGTCGTAGCCCACGGCCGCGGCGAAGCGGAATCCATCCTCCCGGCGCACGAGGATGGAGGCGGCCTCGGCGCCCGGGATCAGGCGCACGGCCGAGTCGGCCGCCCTCCGGTACAGCTCGTTCGGCTCCTCTGCGCGCGCCAGCCCGCGGACGCCATCGAGCATCGCCACGAGCTGGCGGTCGAGCGTGGCGCGGTCGAGGACCACGCCGAGCGAGGTCGCGATGATCCCCAGCACGCGCTCGTCGTGTGCGTTCCAGGCGTGGGCGCCGCCCAGATCCGCCAGCAGCAGCAGCGCCTGCGCGTCGCCCGAGGCGTTGGCGATGGGGACGATGGCGACACCGTGCAGACCGGAGCTTCGCGCCTTCTCGCAGCTCCTCGGATCGGTAGCGGCGTCGTGCACCAGGAGGGGCTCCCGGCGCTCCCAGGCGTGACGCAGCAAGCCCGTCAACGGCATTCCGTCGGTCAGGGCGCGGCGCAGAGCGTCCGGGAGCGGGCCGTACAGTGCGAGCGAGCGCAAGCGACCCTCCCGCGGCACCGCCACCGTGCCGGCGTCGACGTTGAGCGCGGGCACGAGATCGGCCAGGGTGGTCGCGGCGGCCTCACGAGCCCCCTCGGCCAGGAGCAGGCGCCTGGTGAGGCCGGCGATGAGCGTCTGCTCGGCGCGCTGGCGATCGAGCTCGGCCAGCGCCTCGAGGCGCTGCAGGACCTCCTGGGCGATGTGTGCGAAGGCGTCGAGCGTACGGTGATCGGCCTCGTCGAAGGCGTCGATCGCGGTGTGCTCCACGTTGAGGACGGCGCGCACCTCCGATCCGACCAGGAGGGGCAGCGCGAGCTCGCTGCGCGTCGAGGCGATCGCGTCATCGGAGACGTAGTCTGGCTCTTGGGCGGTGTCGGGCACGTACTGGGTGCTCGAGCGTCGGAGGGCGCGCCCGATCACCGAGGTCAGAGGGACCCGGAAGTCGCGCGTGAGGTCTGCCCGCCAGGCCGCCTGGAAGCGTAGGCCGTCACCGTCCGGGACGAACACCTCGGCGTGGGTGACCTCGAGGATCTCGGCGAGCAGCTGCGGCAGCATGGCGAACAGCGCCTCCGGATCGCCCGCTCCCTCCATGGCCAGGGCCGCCTCGCTCAAGAGCCGGGCGCGGCGCTCGTTGCTGCGGGCGCTGCGGGCGGTGGCGTGCCACAGTGAGAAGAGGTTGTTGCCCGCCAGCGTGCCCAGGATCAGCAGCCCGCCGAAACCCGCCAGCTCGAGCGGTCCGGTTTCGGAGACGCCGCGCACCCGCAACCAGGCAAGGGCCAGCCCGACCGGGACGAGCGGCACCGCCGAGCGCCAGCCGAGGCCGGCGGCGGTGATCATCAGAGGCAGCGCGAGCAGGAGGCCGAGCCACAGCTCGGGCCAGTGGAAGGCGACTCCGATCACGAACAGCGCGGCGCTGAAGCTGCTCCAGGCGAGCGGCCCGCGCCGCACCGACGGCCAGCGCCCCCAACGTGCCGGCGACCGCCGGCGCGGGCCCGGGCGAGCCGCCCGGGACGGGCCGCCATGCGAGGGGAGGTGGGCTCGATCGCGCGCCATCGTCACAGTGGGCGGGTCGCCTAGCCCGACGCGTCGACCAGAACGACGTCCAGGACGTAGGGGGGCGATCCGCCGCGATGTCCCGATTTTCTCGTGTGCCGCGAGCGACCCGCGATAAACTACCTCACGTGGCACGGCGCGGCAAAGGCAAACGTTCCAAGAAGGGCGTCCAGCTCGATCTGGAGGCCATCGGCCTGGTCCTCCTGACGGGCGGCATCTTCCTGCTGGGGGTGGTCCTGCCGGGGCTGCCCACCGGGCAGGTGGGACGTGGCATACGTGCCGCCCTCGCTGGACGATTCGGGTGGGGGGCGTACGCGCTGCCAATACCGCTGCTGGGGCTGGGTGCGATGTTCCTGCTCCGTAGGAGCCCGCGCTGGTGGCCGCGCCTGTTCGCCGGGTACGTTCTCTTCGCCGCCGGCGCATGGGGGGTCGTGGTCGTTCTGGCCGCGCACCACACCGGGCGCTACGGGCTGTCCCTGCGCGCCTCGCTCACCGGAGCCTGGGGTGTCCTGGCCGTGATCCCCGCCCTGTTCGTGGTGTCGGTCGGCTGGGACCTGTTGCTGGGCCTCACGCCCACGCGCCTGACCCGCTCGCTGCTGCTCGCCCTGGTGAAGACGGGGCGTGCGGCGGGGCGCGGGCTGTGGCGCGCCCGACGCCAGGCCAAGGTGCGCTCGGCGTTCCGGGCCGACGTCGCGCTCGCGCGCCGAGCGCTCCAGGAGCTCGATCGGGACCTTCAAGCCCTCAGCACCCTGTATCCGGGGAGCGCCGAGCTCGACCGCTGGAGGGCCGAGGTGAAGGCATCCGTGCGCCGCCTGTCGGGGCGCCCGGACGAGGAGCAGCTGGCCGACGCGCGTGCCGACCTGAAGGCGTGGCAGAGCGCCGTCAAGGACTTCGCGCGTGACCGGGCCTCGGAGATGGTCGAGCTCCTCAAGGCGGAGGTCGCCCGCGCTCCGCAGGAGGCCGGCGACGGGTTCGGAGAGACCCTCGACAGCTGGGCGCGTGCCCTGAAGGCCACCTTGGACGATCCGGTGTCGGGACGGGCGCTCTCGGCACGTGCGCTGGACCGGCTCCGCAAGACGCTGGCGCTCGACCTGACGGGGCTGTTGGAGCGCTACCGCCGCGTCACGCGCGAGCGCGACCTGGACCAGCGCGCCCTGAAGGGGATGAGCCCGCGCCAGCTCGCTCGAGCGTCGGCCGATCACGGGCGCCGGTTGCAGGACTACGCACGTCTCGAGGCCGACGCCGAGCGCCTGGACGCCGATGCCGCAGCGCTCGATCCGTGGCGCGATCTGGCGCTGCGCCTCCAGCAGGTGCGAGAGGCGTACCCCGACGCGGCCGAGGTGGAGGACTTCGACGACACCCTCGCGACCGAGCTCGATTCCAAGGGCGCCGAGACGCTGTCCCAGATCGAGGGCTGGCGGGCGGCGCTCGAAGCCGTCGCCGGCCGGGCCGAGGCGGGCGTTCGCAGAGAGCGCGAAGCCGTCGCCGTCGGGGCGGCCGCGCGGGCCGCTTCGGCGGCCGGCGCAGCGCCGGCCGGTGCGACCGGGGCCGACGCGTTGGAGGACGACCTGCCACCGTGGTTGCCGTCCGACGGGGAGGACGCCTTCCTCGAGGACGGCGCGGGCGCGTTCGAGCCGGCTTCGGTAGGCCGGCGCGACGCCGAGCTGGAAGCGGCGCTTCTCGACGACGCCGTCGTCGTGCCACGGGCCGACGCAGGGTCCGCCGGCTCGGACGGTGACGATCCCGAGCCGACCGTGCCGGAGTTCGGTGGCATTCCGATCCAGGTGCCGCCTCTGAGCTTGCTGGACGAGCCGGAGGCGGCGGTGGAGGATCGCGCGGAGCTGGCGCGGGAGCATCGGGAGCGGGTCAGGAAGATCGACGAGACGCTCAACAGCTTCAAGCTGGAGGGTCGCGTGGTGGCGGCGGTGCGGGGGCCGACGGTGACGCGCTTCGAGGTGGAGCCGGCGCCGGGGGAGAAGATCGCGCGGTTCGCCAACCTGTCCGACGACCTGGCGCTGGCGATGGCGGTGGGGAGCGTGCGTATCGAGGCGCCGATCCCCGGCAAGAGCGTGATCGGTCTGGAGGTCCCGAACGCCAACCGGGAGCTGGTGAGCTTCCGGGAGGCGGCGGAGTCGGCGAGCTACCGGCGCACGAAGGCGCGGCTCCCCATCATCCTGGGGAAGTCCATCGACGGCGAGATGGTGGTGGGCGACCTGGCGCGGATGCCGCACCTGTTGATCGCCGGTTCGACCGGTTCGGGCAAGTCGGTGGCCGTGAACACGCTGATCGGCAGCTTGCTCTACCGTTTCCTGCCGACCGAGCTGCGGCTCTTGATGATCGACCCGAAGATGGTGGAGCTGACGCCCTTCGACGGCGTCCCGCACCTGCTGCGCAACGTCGTCACGAACCCCACCGACGCGGCCGGGGTGCTGTTGGGGGCGGTGGCGCACATGGAGCGGCGCTACAAGATGATGTCGAA
>Ga0315542_1001607_pt1 | contig 14024 bp, 12 predicted proteins | sample SalMarSW160120MG_FD_202541 | JGI IMG/M metagenome (GOLD analysis project Ga0315542, IMG submission 202541) | Salt marsh sediment microbial communities from the Plum Island Ecosystem LTER, Massachusetts, United States - Salt Marsh Sediment SW1601-20 ...
TGAGCGGCCAGCTGCACGAAGCGCTGGAGCTGTCGCAGCGCCTGCAGGCGCTGGCACGCGACGTGCCCGACCGGGAAGCCGAGGGCGATCACGCGATGGCGGGCACCCTCCTCACCATGGGCGAGCTGGAAGGCGCGATCCGGCATTTCGAGCGCTCGGAGCGTGGCTACGACTCCGAGCTCGGCGCCGAGCAGCGGTCCGTGTTCGGCGCGGATCTGGGGGTGTTCACGACGGCGTGGCAGGCGCATGCCCTGTGGCTGTACGGTCTCGCCGATCGCGCCGCCGTGGCCTCGCGCCGCGCCGTTCGGCTCGCCGACGCCTTGCGCCACCCCTACAGCCAGGCGCTGGCCCACGCCTACGCCTCGGCGCTCCACTACATGCGTCGCGACCGGAAGGCCTGCCTGGAGCACGCCACCGCCACGACCGCGCTGTGCCAGCGTTACGGGTTCGCCTACTACGTGCACTGGGGTCGGATCTTCGGCGCCTGGGCGGACCCCCGCTTCGACGCCGAGGCCCGGATCGACCGGGTGCGCAGCAGCATCGCGGGGCTCGAGCGCGAGGGAGCGGCGGTGCGGAGGCCGTTCTACCAGAGCGTCCTGGCCGTGGCGCTCGCCGCCGGCGGCCGCAGCGACGAAGCTCGCGCGACGCTCGCGGGGGCCGCGCACCTCGCCGAGACGAACGAGGAGCGTTGGTGGGCGCCCGAGATCGCGAGGCTGGACGCGATGCTGCGCCGCGAGCCCGGGGCTCGTCTCGATTGCCTGCATAGCGCTCTGGGGCGCGCTCAGGCCATGAAGGCTCGCCCGCTGGCCGCGCGTGCGGCCGTGAGCCTGGCGCTGACGCTTCGCTCGCGCGGCCGGATCGAGGAGGCCCGGAGCGCGCTGCGACGGGTGCTCGACGGCTGCCCGCCGCGCGGACACGACGCCGACCAGACGCGGGCAGGCCGACTCCTCGCCCACCTCGAGCGCTGACGGCGGCCGGTCCGGTCCGGACGAACGCTCGGCGAACGCTCGACCCCCTAGTCTGCGCTACACCCCGGCGACTGCCGGCCGGCACCGCCCGGCCGGATGTGAAGGAGGAGCGTATGCAGGAACCCGTAGGAAGGCCCCAGGTTCGCCCGGCCACCGTCCCGGCGCCGCTGGCGCCCGACTTCCTGGCTTCGTTGCGGAGCGCCGTCCGGGGCATGGTGCTCGCCCCCGACGATGCCGGGTACGAGGATGCGAGGCAGGTGTACAACGGCATGATCCAACGGCACCCCGGCGCGATCGCGCAGGTCGCCGACGCCGCTGACGTCATGGCCTGCGTGAGCGTCGCACGCGACGCCGGCGTAACCCTGGCGGTGCGTGGCGGAGGGCACAACGCCGCCGGCCTGGGAAGCGTCGACGGCGGCCTGGTGGTCGACCTCTCGAAGCTGCGGAGTGTCCGCGTGGACGCCCAGGCCAGGACCGTCCGGGTCGAGGGCGGCTGCGTCTGGGGGGACGTCGACCACGCCACCCACCCCTTCGGGCTGGCAGTGCCGTGCGGCTTCATCTCCACCACCGGCGTCGGCGGGCTCACGCTGGGCGGCGGCATCGGTTACCTGTCGCGGAGCTGCGGCCTCACCATCGACAACCTCCTCGCCGCCGACGTCGTGCTCGCCGACGGGCGGTTGGTCACGGCCAGCGCCGAGGAACACCGCGACCTGTTCTGGGCGCTGCGCGGAGGCGGCGGTAACTTCGGCATCGTCACCTCGTTCCTGTTCCGGGCGCATCCGGTTTACACCGTCGTCGGCGGACCGACCTTCTGGGACCTCGACCGGTCCGAGCAGGTCCTGACGGCCTTCCAGGAGCTCATGGAGAGCGCGCCCGAGGAGTTGGGAGGCTTCTTTGCGTTCACCGACGTGCCGCCGGTGCCTCCGTTCCCGGAGGAGCTCCACGGCCGGCGGGTGGCGGCCGTGGTGTGGTGCTACAACGGCTCCCAGGGGAGCTTCGATCGCCTGGTGGAACCCCTGCTGAAGCAGGTCGAGCCGCTCCTCCACGCCCCGCATGAGCTGCCCTTCCCGGCCTTGCAGTCCTTCTTCGACCCGCTCTACCCCGCGGGCCTGCAGTGGTACTGGCGAGCGGACTACTTCGGGAAGCTCTCCGCGGACGCCATCCGGGAGCACGCCCGGCGCGGCGGCTCGCTGCCGACGCCCCAATCGACGATGCACCTGTACCCCGTCAACGGCGCGGCCGGTCGCGTCGGCAGCGACGCGACGGCGTACCGCAACCGCGACGCGATGTGGGCGGAGGTGATCGTCGGCGTGGACCCCGACCCGGCCAAGGCGGACGCCTTGCGGGACTGGGCGGTGGCGTACTACGACGCGCTGCACCCCTACTCGACGGGCGCGGCCTACGTCAACTTCATGATGGACGAGGGCTCGGACCGGATCCGGGCGACCTACGGCGCCAACTACGAGCGCCTGCGCGCCGTCAAGCGGCGCTACGACCCGGAGAACTTCTTCCGCGTCAACCAGAACATCCCGCCCGCGGCCTGAGGGGCCCGCCGGCCGGGTCGACCGCCCCGGACGGCAGGAGCTGCGGCACGATCGATAACGGGGCCCGCCGGACGAGAGACCGGCGGGCCCAGATACGCCCGGAGGCGAGGGCGTCGAACGGGGTGGGTCAGGCGAACTCGTGCCCGAGGTTCTGCATCACCGCGAGCGCGAAGGCCATGACCCTGCGGGTGTCGGGGTCGTTCGCCGAGCGCAGGGCGCCGAAGATGCCGCCGACCGGCGGGACCTTGACGTCCGGGTACTGCGCCTGCCCGGCCTTGAGGGCGCGGGCGGCGCGCTGGATGGCGTCGATCACGAACGGATCCAGGATCAGCTCGGCCAGGACACCGATCTTGCGCACCAGGCCGGCCACCATCTCATCGGTCATGCCGCTCTTCATGAGGCTGAGGGCCCCGGTCAGACCGCGTACCGTCTCCAGCGTGGAGGCGTCGGTCAGTTGATCGAGGGCCATCTGCACCTCGGGATCCTTGAAGCGATCGAGCAGCGCCAGGACCCCCGGGTCCAGGACAACCTCTGCAACGCCGGAGATCTTCCGGACGAGCCCCTTGAGCATGTCGTCGGTCATCCCCGACAGCGCCAGCGATACCGCCCCGTCGAGCTGACGCGATGGCGCCTGTTGTAGCGCGTCCAAGCGCTCCTCGATCGACGCCGTCCTGGCGAGCAGCTCATCGAGCTTGCTCGCGATGTCGTCGTTCGCGTTATGGACGGTCTCGTTCTTCATGGAAACCTCCGCTACAACGCGCCCTTGGCGGTGAGCCAATAGGCGTTGTTGTACGCGAGCTTGGCCCAGTGGATCATCTTGGTGGGCTCGGGCACGCGCGGGGGTCTCTGGTAGTTGAACTCGATGAAGGTAGCGCGATCGAGCCCCGCCTCGACGAAGCAGATCGTCTTGCCATCGTAGCGAGCGACCGGCCCGACGCCGTAGTAGTGGGCGATGACGTTCTTCGCCAGGTGCGACGACTGGTAGTGCGCCACCGAGCCGGCCTTGGACACCGGCAGGTCGGTGGTGTCGCCGAGCGCCCAGATCCCCTCCTGGCCCTTCACGGCCAGCGTCTCACGATCCGTCGGCACCCAGCCGCTCTGCAACAGGCCAGACTCCTCGAGGTAGGCGGCGCTACGATGCTCTGGAACGGCGATCAAGACGTCGAAGGGCAGCTCCGTGCCTTCCATGCTGCGGAGCACCTTCTCCTCGGGGTCGATGGCCTCGACGTTGAAGAAGGTCTCGATGTGGACCCCTCGCTGCAGCATCTCGGGCGTGGCCCACTCGGCACACTGCACGATGCTGTGGGTACGGTTGATGGGGTAGGTGTACGCCAACTCCACCGCGTCGCGGCGCCCGCGTCGGCGGAGCCAGTCGTCGAGCATGAAGGTGATCTCCAGCGGCGCCACCGGGCACATGTGCGGCACGCCGATCACCGACACCACGATCCTGCCCTTCTCCAGCTTCTCCAGCTTCGCGTGGAGCCGCTTGGAGGCCTCCTCGTCGTAGAACCAGTCGCCCGCCTCCTTGAGGCCCGGCGTGGCTGCGGGATCGAGCCGCGCCCCGGAGGCGACGATCAACTGGTCGAAGGGGTAGCTCTCGCCCCCGTCCACCATGACCTGACGGTTGGCCGTGTCGACGCGGCTGACGTGCTCGATGCGTACCTGGATGTACGGGCTCACCAGCTCACGGACCGGCCGGTGGATGTGCTCGGGGGCCTCCAGCCCCAACGCCAGGTACAAGAACCCCGGCTTGTAGACCTGCTCGGGCTGGTCCGTGAGGAGCGTGACCTCCACCTTGCCTGCGCGGATCTCGCCGGCGAGTCCTTCGGCCAGGTGGTTGGCTGTGATGGTCCCCCCCGGCCCTCCGCCGATGATGACGATGCGGTGCATGCTTGCCTCCCAGGAGCGTCCCGGATCGGGCTACCGATGGGCGGCCGGGTCCGGGACGATTCTGCGCTCGTGCGCTACTTGCTCTTGCGGACGACGAAGCGGTGGTAGTCGCCGTGGTCCTCGTTGGCTACCAGCTCGTAGCCGATCTTTTCGACCCAGTCGGGGATGTCCTTGTTCGACCCGGGGTCGGACGAGAGCACCGCGACGACGTCGCCCGTGCCGGAAGCCTTGATGCCGCGGATCAGCTCCATCAGGGGGCCGGGGCACGCGCTTCCGCGGGCGTCGATCTCCTGCTTGACGTTCGTGTCTGCCATGATCGTTCCTTTCTCTCCTGGCTCGTGGCCCGTGGCCTCAGAAGACCAGGACCTCGGCGTCGTCACACATCGAGATGAAACCCGCGACGCCCTTTTCACCGTCGACGACGTCTTCCATCTGGTCGAGCTCCATGCCGAACATGTCCTTGGTCATGCTGCAGGCGTACACCTTGACCTCGCCGATCTCCTTGGCGGTCATGAGGGTCTGCATCCACGGGTTGATGCCCATGCTCTGCATGCGTTCCTGCATCATGGGCCCGAACTCCTGGTACTCGGCCGGGAGCTTCTGCTGCGAGGGATCCTGCCAGGCACCCTTCTTGAACGCCATCAGGCCCCAGAAGGTCACGAACAGGTTGACCTCCTTGCCCATGGCGACGGCGCCCGACACGATCGTAGCCATGGCCAGCAGCTTGTCCACCGTGCCGTTCATGACGATGACGTTGAGCTTGTCCTTCATGGTTCCTCGCCTCCACCCGCCGCCGCGGTCACTCCTGCGCGCGGGACATTTCCTTCGTGTCTGACGATATCCCTAGGGAGTATCTCGACCAAGGGACATGTGCCCCAGCCGGGACCAGGGGGACGAGCGCCCGGCAGAGACGTACACTCGATCCCATGATCCCCGTGTTCGACGGCCACAACGACACGTTGCTCATGCACCTCGAGCATAGCGAACGAGACTTCTTCGAGCGGCAATCCGACGGACACATCGACTACCCGCGCGCGCGGGAAGGCGGGTTCGCCGGCGGCTTCTTCGCCATGTTCCCGCCGACCCTGCCCGGCAGCGATCCCTTCCAGGGGCGCCGGAAGACCGCCGACGGTCGCACCGTCACGCCGCCGGCCCCGCCGGTGGACGAGCTGCATGCCGTGCACGCCGAGAACCGCATGTTCTCGATCCTGTACCGCCTCACCGCAGGCGGACGCATGCGCCTGGTCACGGCGGCCGACGATCTCCAACGCAGCATCGAGGAAGGCGTGCTGGCCGCCATCGCGCACTTCGAGGGCGCCGAGGCGATCGATCCGGAGCTGGCCGCGCTCGACATCTACTACCGGGCGGGGCTGCGGTCACTCGGGATCGTCTGGAGCCGCGCCAACGCCTTCGGCCACGGCGTGCCGTTCGCCTTCCCCGGCAGCCCCGACAGCGGCCCCGGACTGACGTCGCTGGGACGCAGGCTGGTGGAGCGGTGCAACGAGCTCGGCATCATGATCGACCTCTCCCACATCACCGCCCGGGGCTTCTGGGACGTCGCGGAGCTGAGCCAGGCGCCGCTGGTCGCCACGCACTCGAACGCCCACGCCATCTGCCCGAGCCCGCGCAACCTCACCGACGACCAGCTCGACGCCATCCGCTGGTCCGACGGCATGGTGGGGCTGAACTTCGCGGTCGGCTTCCTGGACCCCGACGGCGGGCACGACACCGACGTCGGCCTGGACGTGATGGTTCGTCACATCGACCACCTCGTCGACAAGGTGGGCATCACCCGCGTCGGCCTGGGCTCGGACTTCGACGGCGCCCGCATCCCCGCGAGGATCGGCGACGTCGCCGGCGTGCAGCGTCTCCTCGACGCGCTTGCCGATCACGGCTACGACGACGACGCGCTGCTCAAGATCGCGTATCAGAACTGGGTCCGGGTCCTGCGCCACACGTGGAAGGGGTAGGAGCGACGGCATGACCCTCGACGAGGCCCGCGCCATGGCCACGGCGCTGATGCGCGAGCAGGGGCTCGAGCACTGGACCTTCGCCTTCGACCACGCCCGCCGCCGGCTGGGATCGTGCCAGCCGGCGTTGCGGCGCATCTCACTGTCGGCGCCGCTGACGCGTCTCAACGGCGAGGACGTCGTGCGCGACACCGTGCTGCACGAGATCGCACACGCCTTGACTCCGGGCGACGGGCATGGCGCCCGGTGGAAGGCCGCCTGCCGCCGTCTCGGCGCTCGCCCGCAACGGCTGGCGACCGCCGACAGCGTCGTGCTCCCGGCGGCGCCCCACGCGCTGGTGTGCGACCGCTGTGGCCACCAGGTCCCGCGCTATCGCCGCAGCCGGCTCCGCTACGCCTGCGGCCGCTGTCGTGCGGAGGCCGGCGTCGAAGCGCCTCTGCGGTGGGTGACCCTTCTCCCCTGAAGGGTCCGGACGGAACGCGCCCTAGCGCGCCACGCCGATCCGCAGCGACTGGAGCCGCGCAAGAAGATCGGAAGCCGGGATCGGCGGCGCCAGGTGGAAGCCCTGTACCGCGTCGCAGCCGATGCGCTCGAGCGCGTCAAGCTGCTCGGGGGTCTCCACCCCCTCGGCCACGACCGTGGCGCCGAGGCTGCGTCCCAGCGACACCACGGCCGCCAGGATGCCCTCGTCCGCCGCCGACGCCGCGGTCCCCAGGCGCCGGACGAAGCTGCGGTCGAGCTTGATGGCGTCGAACGGGAGGTCGCGCAGGTAGGCTAGCGACGCGTACCCCGTGCCGAAGTCGTCGAGCGTCACGCGCGCGCCTAGCGTCCGCAACTCGTCGAGGACCTCGGCGCCGCGACGGGCATCGAGCATCGCCGCGGTCTCGGTGATCTCGAACTCGAAGCGCTGCGGCGGGACGCCGCAGGCCTTGAGCACCTCGCGGACCCCGTCGACCAGGGCCGTCGAGCGGAGCTGGACCGGCGACAGGTTCACGGCGACCCGGTCGACGGGCACGCCGTCGTCCAGCCAGCGACGGAACTGCGTGCACGCCTTCCGCAGCACCTGAAGGCCGAGCTCGCGGATCATCCCCGTCTCCTCCGCGAGCGGAATGAACGCATCGGGACCCAGCATCCCCCTCACGGGGTGCTGCCACCGCGCCAGCGCCTCGACCCCGATCGTATGGTCGCGGCCGAGCCCGACCATCGGCTGGAAGTGCAGCACCAGCTGGTCCGAGCTCAACGCGGCGCGGAGCTCGCCCTCGAGCGCGAAGCGCTCGCGCGCCCGTACGTCCATCGCCGGCGTGAAGAACGCGAAGGCGGCGCCTCCCTGCGACCGGGCGCGGGCGAGCGCCAGCGAGGCGTTCTTGAGCAGGTCCGCCGGCCGCTCCGCGTGGTCGGGATACACGGCGATCCCCAGCCGCGGCCGTAGCGACGCCTCGCGCCCCTCCACCTCGACCGGCTCCTCGAGCGCCCCCAGCAACCGCGCCGCCACCTCGGCGGCGTCCACGGCCCGTGCCAGCGGGCCGGTGACGATCGCGAACTCGTCGCGGGTCACGCGTGCCACTGCTCCCTCGCCCCCCAGCGCTACCGTCAAGCGGCGAGCGGCGAGACGGAGGAGCTCGTCGCCCGCCTCCGCGCCGAGCCCATCCTTGAGAAGCTGGAAGCCCTGCAGGTCCAGCACCAGCACCGCGGAGCGGCGGCCGTCGACACGCCGCTCGGCAAGCGCCGCGACCAGCCGGTCCTCGAAGCCCACGCGGTTGAGCAGGTCGGTGAGGGCGTCGTGGGTGCTAAGGTACTCGAGCTGTGCCGACATCACCCGTCGCTCGGTGATGTCGTCGGCCACCTTGAGATACTGCAGCACGTGGCCGTTCTCGTCGGTGACGGCGGTGATCTGAGCGCGCTCCCAGACCCGTCCGCCGTCCCGGGTGCGGTTGACGAACTCCCCCCGCCACACGCCGTCGCGCCGAATCACGTCGGCGATCTCGCGCAGATCCGTGTTGTCGCTGTCGGGAGCCGCCAGCACCGAGGCGTGCCAGCCGACGACCTCGTCCTTGTCGAAGCCCGTGACCTCGCTGAAGCGTCGGTTGGCGTAACGGATGTGACCCTCGGCGTCGGTCAGGAGCACCGTGCTCGAGCCCTGCTCGACCGCCTGCCGAAGCTCGCGCAGCTCGTCGAGCTGGCGATTCTGCTCGCTCACGTCCCGGACCTGCACCTTGAGGAAGACCTCCCCGCCGACCTCCAGCCGCGACAGGTGGACCTCGGAGTCGAACGGCGTGCCGTCGGCCTTCAGGTACACCCACGAGAAGCGTTGCTCCTCGCCGGCCATCGCCAGTCGCATGTGCTCGTCGGACGCGTGCCTGGAGCTGCGCCCGTCGGGCTGATAGGCCGGCGACAGCTCGTTCGGACGCCGCCCCAGGAAGCGCTCGCGCGGCAGGCGGAAGATGTCGGCGGTGCGACTGTTGCACTCGACGAAGCGCCCGTGCTGCATCAGCGCGATCGCGTCGTAAGCGTTCTCGAACAGCGCCCTGAACTTCTCCTCGGCGCGCAGCAGGCTCGCGAAGGCGCGCCGGTCTCCGCTCACGTCCGCGACCACCACCAGGCGAGCCGGCGCGCCGCGGAAGCGTACCGCGAAGACGCTGAGCACGGCATCGAACACCGTGCCGTCCTTGCGCAGGTGGCGGAAGCTGTCGGGCAACACGTAGGGCGGCTCGCGCCCGGCGCGGGCCGTCAACATGCGCTCGACCTCCTCGGGTGGGCGGATGTCGAGGAGGGTCAAGGTGGTGAACTCGTCTTCGGGGTAGCCGTAGTGCGTCACGGCAGCGGCGTTGACCGCGAGGACCCGGAGGGTGTCCGGCTCGTAGACGATCATCGGTTGCGGGTGCGAGCGGAAGAACGCAGTGGCTCCGCTTCCCTTCTCCGCTCCTGCCCAGTCCACCATCGCTCGCCGCCTCGCTCGCGCCTGACGTGTTCGACGTCGCTCCGGGTCTCCCCGGCCCGCGGTGCTTCCTCGCGCCGTGCTGCTCCGGCCGATTCTATCCGACCCGCGGACCCGCTGCTCGGGCGCCGCTCACGCGCGGCGCAACGTCTCGGGTACCCGGTAGGCGAACAACAGGGCCGCGCCCAGGCCGACCGCGGCGACCGCCACGGCGGCCAGACCGAGATCCAGCACCTCGGCGACCGCCCCGACCAGGAGCGGCCCACCGGTAGAGCCGGCATCGCCGACGAGCCGCCACACCCCCAGGAACTCGCCGAGCGCTTCCCGCGGCGCCAGATCCGCCCCCAGCGTCATCATGGTCCCGGCGCTGAGGCCATTGCCGAATCCGAGCAGCACGGCCACACCGAGCAGCGTCACGAACCCCTGCGTGAGCGGGACGAGCGCCAGCCCCGCGGCCTGGATCAGGAAGCTCGGGACGATGGCGAACTTGCGGCCCCGGCGGTCCATGAGCCACCCCGCCGGATAGAACAGGGTCATGTCCGCGAACGCCGACGCCGACAGGATGAAGCCGACCGTGCCGACGTCCAGGCCGAGCACCTGGCTGGCGTAGAGCGGCAGCAGCACCTTGCGCCCGGCGCGCAGCGTCTGCGCCATCAACTGCGCCATGCCCGCGGTGGAAAGCACGCCCGTGAAGCCCCTGACCGTAGCGAACGCCGGCGCCGTAGGGCGCGCTTCGGCGCTCGGACGCTCCCTCGGCGCCCCCCGAGGTACGAAACGGAGCACCGTAACGATCGCCACCAGCACCACCCCCGCGACCAGCACGAACGGAGCGCGAAGCCCGAACGCCGCCGCCACCAGCCCGCCCGCCGCCGGCCCGAGGAAGGTGCCGACGCGGCTGACCCCACCGAAGGCCGAGATGGCGCGTCCCCGCTTCCCGCCTCGGGTCGCCTCGGTCAGGAACGCGTGTCGCGACAGATTGAACAGAGCGAGGCCGAAGCCGGACAGCAGCCGCAGCGCGATCACCAGAAGCACGCTGCGCGTCGGAACGATCAACAGCGCCGACACGCCGACCAGCGCCAGCCCGCCGGTCATGGCCCCCTTGTCGCTGACGCGACGAAGCAGCGCACCCGCGGGAACGTCGGCCAGCAACGTCCCCAGCGATTCCGCCCCCAGCACGACGCCCACCACGCCCAGCGACACGTGCAGGCTGCTCGCGAAGATCGGCAGCGTCGGAATGAGCAGGCCGTTGCAGAACGAGAGCAGCAGGGCGGGCAGGTAGACGGCGGTGACCATATCGATCCTCGCAGGCACGCTGGTGCCCGCGGATCGTTCCGGGGCCGTGCGGGCCGGAGGCGAGTCTACCCCGGCGCTCCGTGACACGGCTTCCGCACCTCTGCGCTACGGACAGCGTCGAGGCAGCCGCCAGCGCCGCGTCGAGCGCCGTTCCCTGCCCAGCGACCGGGAAGGGATGGCCAGGCTGGGCGCCGAGCGGACGGGCAGCCAAAAATGATGGGCGCCGCCCCGTCGACGGCGCCCAACCCCGGAGAGGAGTCCCGATCTGGCCCTCAGGCCTGCAGCGATCCCTCGCGGCCGGCCGGCAATTGGAGCACGGCCCGGCCGTCGTCGACGCGCTGCGAATGCCCGCCCCAGCTCACGACGTCCTTGAAGGACAACAGGAGCATGGTGACGAGCGCGGTCTGCATCCATGCATCCTCGCCGTCGCGGACCCGGAGGCGCAGGTTGCCCGCGGCTCGGTCGTACTGGACCTCGCAGCGCGCGGCCTGCAGGCGGCGCACGAGCTGGCGCAGACGCTGGCCCGACGCCTCCTCGTGAACCGCTGCCTGGTACTCGTAGTGCATGGCAACCTCCGTGCCCAGTCGCGACGCGAATCGACGACCGTCCGACGCATGGCGGGCTTTCCGACAGCCTAGGTTCACGCCGGTCGGCCGGGCCAGGGCCAATTGTCCTATCGCGTGCAGGAGGTTCCCTCAGCCGGCCAAGGCGTCGCGCGCCGGGCTGCCGCCACGCGCTCGCGAGCCGTGGAGCCGCAACGCGCGCTCGTAGAACCCCACCAGCGCCCGCGTGCTGGCCTCCCACGACCACCGCTCGCTGTCCTGGCGCCCGCGGGCCGCGATGCGCCCTCGGGCCGCTGGGTCGTTCACCAGGCCGCTCAGGGCGCCCGCCAGGGCCGCGCCGTCGCCCGGCTCCACCAGGATGCCGTTGTCGCCGTGGCGCACGATGTGGGGGATGCCGCCCGCGCGGGCCGCCACCACGGCGACACCGGCGGCCATGGCCTCCAGGGCGGCGAAGCCGAGCGTCTCGGAGTCGGACGGAAACGCGAACACGTCGGCGCTGGCGTACGCCGCCGCCAGCTCGTCCCCCTCCAGGAAGCCGGTGAAGACCGTGCGGGTGCCGGTCAGCTCCTGGCGGAGCCAGGCCAGCGCGGGGCCGTCGCCGACCACCGCAAAGCGCAACTCGGGCAGGCGCTTGGCGGCCTCGGCCAGGACGTCCACACGTTTCTCGAAGCTGACGCGTCCCGCGTACACCACCAGCGGCGCCTCGGGCTGCCCGTCCGTGAGCCGGGAGCGCATCTCCGGCGTGGCCTGCTCCGGCCGGAAGCGGACGCTGTCCACCGCCTTGGGCCACAGGCGCACGCGCCGGACGTGAAGTCCGCGTGCCAGCTCGACCATCTGGGGGCTGGTGCACAGCGTGACGTCGGCAAGGTTGTGGATCTCGCGGTCGACGACCTCGAGGGGGCGCTGGAGCCAGCCGAGGCCGAGGCGCTGCACGACCTTCGGATCGGTGTGGAAGCTGGCCACCAGGGGCAGGCCGCGGCGCCGCGCCCAGATCGCACCCCAGCTTCCGAACAGGACCGGATTGACCACGTGGACCACGTCCGGGTGGAAGGCCCCGGCCTCGCGGGCAAGCCTTCTCGACGGCAATGCCACACGGAGCTCGGGGTACCACGGGAACGGCAGGCCGGTCGCGGCGACCACCCGGAAGCGCCCGTAGTGTGCCGGTGCGGGCGGCGGCGCAAGGACCAGCACCTCGTGCCCCAGCGCCTCGAGCGCGTCGAGCGTGTGGACCAGGCGGGTGACGACGCCATCCACCTTGGGAAGGAATGTTTCGGAAATGAGCGCAATTCGCATGGCCCGGTTCCCATGCTTGTCATACAATTCTAACGTAGCCGTGGTGCAGACCTCTCCTCCCGCCATCCTGGTTACCGGTGCTTCCTCCGGCATCGGCAGGGCTGCCGTGTTGACCCTGGCGCAGAAAGGGTACCGCGTCTACGCGGGCGTGCGCCGAACCGAGGACGGCGAGGCGCTCGCGCGCTTGAGTGGAGGCGCCATCTTCCCTCTCTACATCGACGTCACCGATCCCGCCTGCGTCGCCGATGCGGCCCGCATCCTCGACGGTGAGCTGGGCGCGGACGGCCTCTACGGCCTCGTCAACAACGCGGGCATGGTGGTCGCCGCCCCGCTCGAGTTCGTTCCACTCGAGGACGTGCGCGAGCAGTTCGACGTGAACGTCACCGGGGCGCTCGCCGTGACCCAGGCGGTCCTTCCGCTGCTGCGGCGCGCCGGTGGACACATCGTCAACATCGGGTCGGTGTCGGGATCCATCTCGACGCCGTTCACGGGGCCGTACAACGCGTCCAAGTTCGCGCTTCGAGCCATGAGCGACGCCCTGCGCATGGAGCTGGCGCCGTGGGACATCAGCGTGTCGATCATCGAGCCGGGGACGGTGTCCACCCCCTTGTGGCAACGCTCACTGCAGCGCATCCAGAGGCTCGAGCAGCGCCTGCCGGCCAGGGCCACCGCCCTCTACGGACCGGTCTTCGCCAAGATGCGCCAGTTCATCGAGACCGCCCGCGGCGTCCCGCCCGAAACGGTGGCGTCCGTCATCGTGTCGGCGCTTGGGTCACGGCGCCCGCGGCCGTACTACCCGGTAGGCAGTGACGCGCGCTTGCGGCTCGCGCTCGAGCGCCTCCCCACCCGCGTCCGCGACTTCCTCATCGCCACGCAGCTGCCCAAGTACCCGGTGCGCGACCCCTGAACGGCAGCGGCCCGGTGTCTTGGCACCGGGCCGCGCTTCTGCACGGGACATCCACCGGGCGCGCGAGCGCACCCGGCGACGGTCAGTTGTACGAGCGCATCAGGTCTTCGAGCGCCTCCTTCGAGGGGCGTAGCAGCTCGTCGGGGAGCGCCGACAGGGGGCGGCCGTTGAGACCGCTGACCTCGGCGAGCGAAGGCCGGCTCTGGTCGTAGTAGATCAGGCCGGTGATGAACTCGCCGTTGTCCTCGGCCTGTTGGAGACGCTGGATAGCGGCGGCCTTGTTGGTGGCGTCGTAGCTGTCCTCGAGGCTGTGCAGCTTGATCTTCGAGCCGTCGTGGAGCTCCACCAGCGTGGTCTGCCCCGGCTCCTGAGGGTCGATGACGATCTCCTCTTCGGCCGGGAAGAAGCCGATCTCGTGGAGCGGTTGCTCGTGCTCACGGCCGTACTTGTAGCTCTTGTGCGAGTCGTCCTCATCGTTGAACGCCACGCACGGGCTGATGATGTCGAGCACGGCCGTGCCGCGGTGGCTCAAGGCGGCCTTGAGGAGCTCGCGCACCTGTTTGGCATCGCCCGCGAAGCTGCGCGCGACGAAACCGGCACCGGCCACGACGGCCTCCATGCAGAGGTCGATAGCCGGGAAGTCGTTGTGGCCCGCATACTT
>Ga0315542_1001608_pt1 | contig 14020 bp, 11 predicted proteins | sample SalMarSW160120MG_FD_202541 | JGI IMG/M metagenome (GOLD analysis project Ga0315542, IMG submission 202541) | Salt marsh sediment microbial communities from the Plum Island Ecosystem LTER, Massachusetts, United States - Salt Marsh Sediment SW1601-20 ...
CCAATCGTCCACGATGAGGACCTTCGCCCTTCCAATCCTCTTGAGGAGTCGTGGATATGAGCCATCGGCCCGGGCCAGGGCGAGTTGCTGAAAGAGGACGGGGAGTCTTACGTAGAGGGCCGAAAAACCTGACCTGCAGGCCCTCTGAGCGAGAGCGCAGGCAAGGTAGGTTTTCCCGTTATGGAAAGCTTTCCATAACGGAAGGACACATATTGCAGGGCCTGACTATAGGCTGAAAATGGTGAAAATCATACAAAGGCGGTTTTGATGAAACAAGTCCGGTGCAGAAAGGAAGGCTAACCGCAAAAGCCTCGCCATTGAGGCGGGAATAAGATGTGAACACCAAGTATACACCACCAAAAAAAAGGGCTTGCAATATACTGAAACTTCTATTATAAAAAAATGGGAGACAGGGTTCGAATCCTCGTCCCCCAGCCAATGCAGCAAAGAAACCGTGCCCGGCCGGGGATGCACGGCTTCATTTTTTTAGGGGTCCCATCGTCTAGTGGTCTAGGATATCGGCCTCTCACGCCGAAGACACGGGTTCGAGTCCCGTTGGGACTACCAAAGAGACAGGAAGCAATTGGAGAACAGCCGTCGGCCTTCTCTCGAATGTCGAATGGGCGCATGCCCCGCATGTGCCTTTTTCTTTTGGGAACATGCAAGGAAACGCAAAACCGACCCCGGGCATTTTGGAAGCAGTAGGAACTTGCCCCGCTTTTCTCATCAATAATCTATTGGAATGGCGACAAAGATCAATGAGAGATTCGGAATAAAAGGGACAATGCAATGGGAGATACCATAGTTCGAACGAACGGTTTGCTGGCTGAGAAGGAAGATTGCGCCCTGGTTGTTGTGGATGTCCAGGAAAGACTGGTTCCTGTTATTGCCGGCGCGGAAGAAACCATCCAGAACATTATCAGACTTCTCAGATTCGCAAAGATCCTTGCGATTCCAATCGTGGTGACGGAGCAGGAGAATCTCGGGAGAACCGTGGAGCAGATACGCTCAGAGACAGGAGAAATAGAGCCCATCCCCAAGATAACGTTCAGCTGTTTCGCCTCCGACGAATTCCGGAATTACCTGCACTACCTTGACAGAAAAACCCTCATTCTCACCGGAATTGAATCGCATATCTGTGTCGCTCAAACTGCCTTGGATGCTCCCCATGAATACACGCTGCAGGTGGCAAGTGACGCCGTTGCATCGAGAGATCCCCGGAACCGCGGCATTGCCCTCGACAGGATGCGAGGGGCCGGCATTACCGTGACATCAACGGAAATGCTCATCTATGAACTCCTCAGGAAGGCCGGCACTGAAGAATTCCGGGCGACACTCCCCCTCGTTAAATAAAGGGCTATTCGACCAGGATGAATGCCTCGCGCCCTTCTCCGCAGGTATAACACTTCTCCGGCGGGGGGCCTTCCACAGTATACCCGCACACCCTGCAGACATAGAGCTCGCCTATTTCCGGGTCCTTTCCCTCTTTGAGGGCTGAAAGGGCCTTTTCAAAGAGATTGAAGTGGGTTGTTTCCGCTTCCTGGGCATAGAAAAAGCTGTTCATTGCGTCATTATCAGCATCCCTCTCAGCCTGATACACAAACATGGGATACATGCCCGTGGCCTCTTCCGACTCCCCTTTCAAGGCACTTTGCGTATTCTCCAGGGTCGATTTCACCTCCTCCATGGCCTCCAGGAGCTTATTCGCATGAATAACCTCAGCGTCTGCTATCACGCGAAAGAGTCTTGCCATGTTCGAGAATCCTTCCTCTTTCGCCCGCTTTGCATAGGCGAGATACCGACGATTGGCCTGGCACTCCCCGGCAAAGGCTACTTTCAGATTCTTGTTGGTTTGATCAGACATGATTTCCCCCCTGAAGATGGTATGAACTGCCTCCATGATGACATTGCAAAATCCCGATGGTCCGGCATCTTCCGATTCCACTTGGATGTATCTGACCAAAAAAGTATAGAGCGATCAAGTTTCCCGGTCAATCACAATTTTGGTCTGCCTTTTCGTTTTGAACCTGCCCGGGGAATTGCACTGCTATGCAGATCGGCGCACCGAGTGAACGCAAAGACCTCTCCGTCGTTCTGCTGCTAATAGATGGTCTGCTCGCTGGCTGGATCGAAAAAATGGAGATTGTCGAGGCGGGCTTTCAAAATGATTTTCTGGTGCGGCCTGGCATGGGTCTGAGCGTCTACGGAAGCAATAAGATCATGCCCCCCCACTTTCACTTCCAGATAAATCTGGGTTCCCACCGGCTGCACCACCGCCACATCCGCCTGGAATGTCCCTCCTTCTTCCAGTGATCCGGTTGCGGAGAGGTCATCAGGCCTGATCCCCAGAATCACTTCCCTGTTTTGATAGGCGGAAAGGGCTTTCGTTTTCTTGGGAGGGACGGATAATCGTAATTCTTCCGAGACCACTGCAAGGTTGCTTCCGGCCCCCTCAATGTGAGCGCGTATGAAATTCATGGTTGGAGATCCGATAAAACTGCCCACAAATCTGTTTGTGGGCATGAAAAAGAGTTCCAGAGGCTCACCCACCTGCTGTATGAGGCCGTTCTTCATAACAACGATCCGATCTCCCATGGTCATGGCCTCAATCTGGTCGTGGGTCACATAGATACTGGTTCTCTCCATCCTTTCATGCAGTTTCTTCAGTTCCAGCCGCATCTGCATCCGCAGTTTCGCATCCAGGTTGGAGAGCGGTTCGTCAAAAAGATACACCTGCGGAACCCGGACGATCGCCCTCCCCAAGGCCACCCGCTGCCGCTGACCGCCGGACAGGGCCTTCGGTTTCCGGTCCAGGAATTGTGAAATACCCAGGATTTCAGCGGTCTGGTGCACGCGTCTTTCGATTTCTTTCTTAGGCATCTTCTTCAATTTCAATCCGAACCCCATGTTGTCGAAGACGCTCATGTGCGGATAGAGCGCGTAATTTTGAAAAACCATGGCCACATCCCTTTCTTTCGGAGGAATGCGGTTGACCAACCGATCGCCAATGTATATGTCTCCGGCGGTGATTTCTTCAAGCCCTGCGATCATTCTGAGAGTGGTGGTCTTTCCGCAGCCGCTCGGCCCGACGAACACCATGAATTCGCGGTCCTTGACCTCGAGGGAAAACCTGTCCACGGCAATATCCTTGCCGAACTTTTTCTGAACATCCTGCAAGATTACTTGAGCCATATTCCCTGCTACTCCTTTAAAGCTCCCGTCATTCCGGCAACATAATATTCAACAAAAAATGAGTATATGAGTGCGACAGGGACACTCCCCAACAGGGCCCCTGCCATGAGCGGCCCCCAGTGATATACATCCCCTCTCACGAGTTCCGTGACAAGCCCCACTGATATGGTCTTCTTCAGGCTGGAGGAAATAAAGGTGAGCGCATAAAGATACTCATTCCAGGAGAGGGTGAAGGCAAAGATTCCTGCAGAGACAATACCCGGGAGAGAAAGAGGTATAATTACTTTGAAAAAGACCCACAGCCTGCTTGCCCCGTCCATCATGGCACATTCCTCCAGTTCCTTGGGGATGGACTTGAAATATCCCATTAAAAGCCAGGTGCAGAAGGGGATGAGAAACGTCGGGTAGATAATAGAAAGGGAAACAAGAGAATCCCAGATCTTCAGCTTGAAAACCATAGTTGCCAAAGGGATAAACAGGATAGTAGGCGGTACCAGATAACAGAAGAAAATGGCAATGCCCATGAGACCCGATCCCCGAAAACGGATGCGCTGAATGCCATAGGCGGCCAGGAGACTGGTCGCCAATGAAATGAAGGCGGAAACCACCGAAACAAGCAGGGTATTAAAGAGCCAGCGCAAGAACGGGGTATCAAAGAGCAGATGTTTTATATTCGTCAGAGACCAGGTATACACATAGAAGGGGTTGAGGCTCAGGTTGTATAATTCCACGTCGGATTTGAACGTCGTGACAAGCATCCAGTAAAAGGGGAAAAGGAGAAACACGAGAAAGAGGAGAAGGGGGATATAGAAACGCAGCAATTTTTGGGTAAAACGCTGTGTCATCTCAATCCTCCCTGCGTAAGTACTTTGCGGTAATCAGAACACAGATCAATAATATGGGGAAGATGAAGATGGAGATGGCCGCTCCTTCACCCAGGTGGCCGCCCGGGATTGCCCGCTGATAGGAAAGCGTTCCATAAATGTGGGTGGCATTGGCAGGTCCGCCGCGGGTCATAATCCAGATGAGATGAAAATCAGCAAACGTCCAGATAATGGAGAATGTTGTAATGACGGCAAGCAGCGGCATGATCAGGGGAAGCGTGATTTTCTTGAACTTGATCCAAGGGCTTGCGCCGTCGATATCTGCTGCTTCGTACAGACTCTGATTGATGGTCTGCAGCCCGGCCATGAGACCTATGGTAAAAAAGGGTATTCCTCGCCACACATTAACAGCGATAACACTGGCACGGGCATTATTGGGATCACCCAGAAAGTCAATCGGGTGTGATAGAATCCCCATTTTGATGAGCACCCAGCTGATACAGGAGAACTGAGAGTCAAATATCCACCAGAAAACAATGGTGGAAAGGGCAGTTGGGACAATCCAGGGAAGCAATACGATTGCGCGCACCAAACCCTTGGCCTTGAAATCACGGTTCAGGACCATGGCCAACGCAAAACCTAATACAAGCTTGAAGAAAACAGCAGCAACAGTGTAGAGCAACGTGTTGAAAGTGGTCAGGCGGAAAACATCGTCAAACAAGAGATAAAAATAGTTTTCAAGCCCGATAAAGTGGCCGGTCCTCCCGATGATGGTATCTGTAAAAGAGAGCCAGATGCCCAGGACAAAGGGATATGCGAGCAGCAGAAGGAGGATAATGCCGACGGGAGCGGTAAACAGGATACCGACGACGCCCCGTTGCTGCAGGGCCATGGAAAGCTTTCCCGAAATCCGACCCTGCAGATCTGATTGACCCTTGAATGCCGTCGCTCCGCTATGCATGCCCGCGTATCCCTTCCCCGTTTTTCAGCGGTAAAACCTCTTCAATTTTCTCTCCGCCGAAAGGGCGGCAGCTTTCGGCGTCTTTCCCCCTGCGCAGACATCAGCAAACATATCCACAATGACATACTCGCTCATTGCCGCTGCTGAAGCAGGTCCCAATGGCCCCGCGTACCCATTCCACAGCATCCGCTCCATGCAATCCCGATACGGTGTGATCCGGGGATCCTTTTTCCAGGCAGGCAGATCGTAATAGGCCTTCAGGGTCTGGGTGACATAGCCCCAGGTCCCGCTTTCCCATGCACCGTACTGGGGTTTTTCAAACATGAACCGGAGATAGTCCTTTGCGGCATTGGGAACCCGTGTATGTTTAAAAATAAACGCCAAACTGAAGAGGGATAATTCGGTGGGATGTCCGACCGGGCCAACAGGAAAATTCATTGTCATGAGGTCTTTGTTGATCTCGGGGAATTTATTCATGGAGACATAGAAAATGCTGTTGCCGTTTGCCGTGAGAGAGATTATTCCGGACAGGAATGCCTTGTTGTTGTTCGGGTCAAGCCAGGAAGCCACGCCCGGAACCATGGTTTCGTAAAGTTCCCTGCACGCATCAAGGGCCTGGAGGGTCTCTTTGCTGTTGATGCAGATGGTTTTCCCGTCCTTTTCAACGGCCTTTCCTCCAAAGGACCACAACCACCAGTGGGTCCAGGTATTGGCGTCGCCCACTGCGTGGCCCAACGCAAATCCGGTGGGATGCCCTTTCGCTTTCAGCCCCTTGCAGCATTTGATGAATCCCTCGATGTCATCGGGCACCTTTTCAAACCCGGCATCCTGGACCCAGCTCACCCGGTAGTTAATGCAAATGCCCGCGCTGCCAATGGGAAGAGCGATCCATCGTTTTGTTCTCCAGTCCTTCCCATATCTTTCACATACAGGATACCAACCGCCATACTTCTTTCCGAGGTAGGTCGCCACATCGGAGACGTCCACAAGTTTATCAGGGTAGAGGTGGGGATCGTCGAACCACCCAAGCACGATATCATGGCCGGCGCCCACTGATGCCTCCATGGCCGCCTTGGAACGTACATCCTCCCATGAAAGGTATTCAGTGATGACTTTCCCTCCTGTGGCCTGTTCCCATTTTCTGGTATTCTCATTCCAGATCTCTTCGTCGCTCTTCACGAACCCTGACCAGCGAAGTAATCTCACTACCGGATCTTTTTCCAACTTCAGAGGAGGAGGAGCAATATCGGAGGCGAACGCCCCGTTTCCTCTAAAGAGGCTGTCCATAGACACGCCGGCAAGACCCACCCCCGCCAGTCCGACTGCCGATTTTTTCATGAAATCTCTTCTGGTCATCCCTTTTTGCGTTTCTTTTGCCATGATCTCCCTCCTCTTTTCCTTTTCCGCCGAGCGGAAGAGTTGAATAAATGAAGTCCCGCTTTGCCGGGACTCATGGTGGCGTACGGGCCTGCCGGCATATCAGAACGTGAAAACAGTCCCGGCAGAGGCCAGCATGAAACGGTCTCCAAAGTGGTTCGCCAACCGGATGGCCGCATTCATGCCCGTGCAGTGGGAAACCGCAATCAAATCAACAGCAAAATCCTCAAATCGCTTGATCGCCTGATCGAGCACTTCAGGGCCGTAAAACATCAAATGAGTGCCCCCTAATATGGCTCGCAGAGTGGTGATGTGCATCGCATTCTGCACGTAATCAAGGATATTCAGTATTCCGGTATGTGCGCATCCTAATATGAGGACCGGGGAAGTTTCGGTATTGAGCAGGAGACTCGCGTCGTCAATGAGAGGATCAGGAACAAGACCTTGTGGCTGTTTCAACACCAGGCGTGTATCTTCCGGGAGTTTCTCGGGGTCACGATCAATGCCGGACAAAAACCAGATGCCGGAGTCCGTCTCCTGCGTGCGGTCCAGAAAGGTGAATGCGGCGCCCAAGTCCTCCAGTTCCTCCCGGGTGAATGGGCACCCGATATATCGGGGGAACTCCGTGGGTTTCCGGGGATCAGCATTGAGATGCCCGGAAAAAACGGCCGGGTGCGCGATCACCTCTATTTTTCCTGTCTGTTCAAGCACCCATTTGAGGCCGCCGGTATGATCGTAGTGTCCGTGGCTCAGAAACACCTTTTTCAGCCCTTTCAGGTTCTTGTCCAGTGCCTTGAGATTGAGGGGTAACGACATGCCCGGACCCGTGTCGAAAAGATACTTCTCCTGCCCTCTTTCTATCAAAGCGCTGAAGCCGTGCTCCCCGATAAAACCGGACCTGCTGATACTGTTGTCACACAGGATGTTGATGGTTGTTTTCATTTCTCCTCCAACGGCAACCCGGCCTTCCGTAAACTTGAAACGGCATTGCTGAGATGCCTTTCCATGGCACGCCTGGCCCCGATTTCATCTCTCCTGTGTATCGCCTCAAGAATTTCCCCATGTTCCCCCAGGGTCTTTAAAGGCCTCCCTTTGATTCGCAGTGTGGCTTTCCACCCATCAAGCAAAAATCGGGTAATCGTGTCCATCAGCATCATAATGGTCTTGTTTCCCGTGGCATTTCCTATCAACCTGTGAAACCGGATATCCGACTCGATAAGGCCTATCAGATCGTTTTGCCCCAGTTTTTCATTGAACAACGATAGTGCGTCCTTCAATTTGCGAATATCCAGTTCGCTTGCGCGCAGGGCGGCGAAGCCGGCCGCAGCCGGTTCCAGAACCATTCGTGCCTCAAAGTGGTTGTGAAGCGTCTCCTTATGATCTGAAAGCCAGTTGGGAAGCGGCACAAAAAGATCACCTGTCAGGCCCTTTACAAAGGCACCTTTCCCGGGCTTGACTTCAACAAGACCGATAATCTCAAGGGCGCGAAGGGCCTCCCGAACACTTGCCCTGCTGATGCCCAGTTTTCCCACGAGTTCTCGTTCGGAGGGGAGTTTGCTGCCCGGTTCCAATTCCCTGGAGGCGATCAATTCCCTGATCTGCTCGATCGCCGCTTCGGACAGTCTTGTTTTTGTGATGGGCTTGAGTGGCATGAGAAACCTATGGGTAGACGGCCTGCTTGTCTACTGGTCTGACCACAGAAATACTTGTATACTGTCTATTTGTCAAGCGATAATTCCCCGTTCTATCTGTTTCGGCGGCACGCATCCTATTGAACGGGCTACCGGCTCATCTGCTCCCCCAGTGCTCCCGCGATAGCCTTGCCCACTTCCTCCGTTGTTCCGTTGCCCCCCATATCCGGGGTCCGCAGGTCCGATTGATCGAGAAAGGCCTCAATAGTGCGGACCACCGCTTCTCCGGCTTCCTTATGACCTAGATGCTCCAGCATCATGGCCCCTGCCCAGATCTGCCCGATGGGATTCGCGATCCCCTTTCCGGCTATATCCGGCGCTGAGCCGTGAACCGGCTCGAACATGGAAGGATACGCTCCGGCAGGGTTCAGATTGGCTGATGGGGCAATGGCAATGCTTCCTGCCAGGGCCGGTCCGAGATCCGACAGGATATCGCCAAAGAGGTTGCTGGCCACCACCACGTCAAACCATTCAGGATGGAGGACGAAATTCGCCGTCAGGATGTCTATGTGATATTGATCGGTCCGGATATGGGGAAATTCTTTTCCCATGGCAGCGAACCGTTCGTCCCAGAAAGGCATGGTGTGGATGATGCCATTCGATTTGGTTGCAGAAGTGACATGCCCGGCATCTCGTTCAGCGGCGAGTTCAAAGGCAAACCGCATGACCCTGTCAACGCCCTCCAGGGTGAAGACCGTTTCCTGGACCGCCATTTCACGGTTCGTTCCCTGGTAAAGCCTGCCGCCTATCTCCGAATATTCCCCCTCGTTGTTTTCACGCACGATCACAAAATCAATGTCTTCCGGTCCACGGCCTTTCAAGGGTGAAATCATGCCTTTCAGCATGCGGACCGGACGCAGGTTGATGTACTGCTGCATTCTCCTGCGGATCGGCAAGAGGAGCTGCCACAGGGTGATGTGATCGGGCACACCGGGAAATCCTACGGCTCCCAGAAATATGGCATCATATTCCTGAAGCTGAGTGATCCCGTCCTCGGGCATCATCCTGCCCGTTGCAGCATACGTTTCACAACTCCAGGGATAGACGTGCCAATCGAGCTGTACGTCAATACGGCGTGCTGCAGCTTCAAGCACGCGCATCCCTTCGGGAACAACTTCCTTTCCTATGCCGTCGCCCGGAATGACGGCGATGTTGTACTTGATCATATTCGTCTCCTCCCGATATGGTGCGAGTATAGCACTGTGCAGGCGTCTTTGTTAAAATATTTCCTCACGAGTCTTTGTGGCAGGCTTCTCCGGATCCATGTATTTTTGTTTTACACAACGCCATTGGTTGGGATACTATAAGGCACATCCTGAAAGGAGGGGCGGGAATGGCACCGGACAACAATACACCTCAGCCAAATTTCATCCGAAACATCATTGCGGAAGACTTCAAAACCGGCAAGTTCGGCGGCAGGGTTCATACCAGGTTTCCTCCTGAGCCCAACGGCTATCTCCACATCGGGCATGCCAAGTCTATCTGCCTGAATTTCGGGCTTGCCGCAGAAAACAACGCACCCTGCAATCTCAGATTTGACGACACCAATCCCGTCAAAGAAGAACAGGAATATGTGGAATCCATTATTGAAGATGTACGATGGCTCGGCTTTGACTGGGAAGACAGGTTGTATTATGCCTCTGATTATTTTGACCAGCTGTACGAGTATGCCGTGCAGCTGACCAGGATGGGAAAGGCCTATGTCTGCGATCTCACTCCGGACGAAATGCGGGAATACCGCGGGACCCTCACGGAACCGGGGCGTGAGAGCCCCTACCGAAACCGGTCCGTGGACGAAAATCTTGACCTGTTCGAGCGCATGCGGGCAGGTGAGTTTGAGGACGGGTCCCGGGTCCTGCGGGCAAAAATCGACATGGCATCACCCAACCTGAACATGCGGGACCCGGTGATCTACCGCATCCTCCACGCAAGCCACCACAGGACCGGAGATAAATGGTGCATCTACCCCATGTATGATTTCACCCACTGCCTTTCCGATTCCATTGAAGGAATCACCCATTCCATCTGCACCCTTGAATTTGAAGATCACCGGCCTCTCTACGACTGGTTTCTGGACGAACTGAAGGTCTACCATCCCCAGCAGATAGAATTCGCCCGCCTCAATCTTACCTATACGGTTATGAGCAAGAGGAGGCTCTCCGAGCTGGTGGTGAAAAAATATGTGACGGGGTGGGATGATCCGCGGATGCCCACTATCTCAGGACTCCGCAGACGCGGATACACCCCGGAGTCCGTCCGGACGTTCTGTGAACGCATCGGCGTTGCAAAGCGGGACAGCATGGTGGACATGGCTCTGCTTGAGCACTGTGTCAGGGAAGACCTGAATCGCCGTGCCGTTCGGGTCATGGGTGTTCTGCGCCCCTTGCGGGTGGTTATTGAAAACTATCCGGAAGACCAGGTGGAAGAACTGGATGCAATTAATAACCCGGAAGACCCGGCAATGGGCACAAGGAAAGTCCCTTTTTCCCGGGTGCTGTATATTGAACAGGACGATTTCATGGAAGACCCGCCCAAGAAATTCTTCCGCCTCGGCCCGGGAAGGGAAGTGCGCCTGCGGTATGCCTATTTTATCAAGTGCGTGGACGTGGTGAAGGATGAGGAAACCGGAGAGGTCATTGAATTACGCTGCACCTATGATCCCGCTACCAAAGGCGGCTATGCACCCGACGGGCGAAAGGTGAAAGGCACGCTTCACTGGGTTTCCGCGGCCCATGCCGTACCAGCGGAGATACGGCTCTATGACAAACTGCTTCTCAAGGCCAACCCGGCGACCGAATGTGAGGGCGCCGATTTCAGGAGCTGCCTGGACCCGCAATCCCTGGTAATACTCTCGTCCTGTTCCGTGGAGCCCAGTCTTGCAGAGGCGGTACCGGGAAGCTATTTCCAGTTCGAGCGGCAGGGATATTTTTGTGTTGATTCGAAGGATTCCCGCCCCGGAGCACTGGTATTCAACCGCACCGTTCCGCTGCGTGATTCCTGGGCAAAAATCCAGAAGACACAGAACACCTCATAGCCCAAAACGGCCATGTGAGCAGGAAAACGGCATATTCCCTCCGCTCGGTTGGAACATGAAGTTCTCATTAAATGCAGCCGATCTCGCATCGTCTTATCCTGAAGCTCCGCCTTTAATGTACACATCCCGCTTGGGATAAGGGATTTCAATACCGTCCCTGGTGAACCGTTCCTTCACCCGATCGGAAATGGAAGAAATAGTGTCCATCCGTTTTCTGGGGTCCCTGATCCAGACCCTGGCTTCCAGGTTCACTGCAGAATCCCCGAAGCTCTTCACCACCACCTTGGGCGCCGGGTCTTTCAAGACCCAATCCAGCTCCAGGCTGACGGCAGTGATGATCTCCTTTGCTTTCTCGATATCTGCATCATAGGCCACCCCGATGGGGACTCTCACCCTGATTTCTTCGGTGATTGTAGTGTAGTTGATGATATCCCGCCGCATGATCTCGTTGTTGGGAATCACGATCACAATATTATCAGTGGTCCGAATCTTGGTGGCCCGGAGTCCAATATCCAGAACATCCCCCCAGGTAGCCGAGTTGGCAGGTGCAGACCAAACCTCAATACGGTCACCCACCTCGAATGGGCGATCAATAATCAACAAGACTCCGGCGATGAGGTTTGACAGGGTATCCTTCGCGGCAAAGCCGATGGCAATACCTGCGACACCAGCCCCCGCAATGAAAGGCATAATATTGAGGCCGAGCACGTCCAGGGCCAGAATGCCTCCCGTCGTGTAGATGATAACCCCGGAAAACTTCTTGGAAAGATCGAGAATCACGTCATCCACCTGGGTGTCTGTTTTGCTGGCCAGTTTTTCCTCCAAGAAAGGTATGACGCGGCTGACGATACTCTGGGCCAAGGAAGTGATGAGGAGAACGAGGCCCGCGAAGAAGACCTTTTCCGCCCACGGCGCATGGATCAGGCGAAGAGCAGAGGCGCCGAGGAGAATGAGGATACAATAATGGCCTCCTTTTCGGATAACCTGGAAAATTTTTCCCTTTTTTCCAAGGACCGGGTGGTCACGGTACCGCTTTTCAAACCTTGCCACGATCCGATTGAAAACAGCCCATGCCAGGGCAGCGATCACGAGGATAATAAGCGCATAGATCCCGTCTTTCACAAAGGGCTCGGGGTTTGAAAAAATCGAGTCTATGGCCCGGTCCAGAAGCTCTCTCATTGTGCATTCCTCTTCAAGGGTTGCTCGCGTGATGTCTCGTGGATCGTCATTAAAGCATACCAGGAGGGTCAAATCAACGCCCATCTTTTCCCGCCAAATCCCGCTTGACACCCTTTCTCCTTCAATGGTATAAGGCCGCCTATTTTGAAGGCAATGAAGTCTGCCTGGAATGCCCACTCGCAGGGGATGATGACTTCTGGCATGATCGGAATGAACCGGCATGGACAGGCTTCATACATTCTTCCGGGCAGAGAGCACGACGGAAAAGAGATCTTTGCTGCAGGCCGCTCCGATGGCAATCGGTGCGGCCTTTTTTTACAGGGAAAATATCTCCCGGTGGCGACCGAATATGCGGGCTGTATTTTCATCCTCCGGGGTGGCCATGACTAACCTGGTCCAGCCGTGCTGGTTTGGCCTTTACGCCGCGGCTCAAACCCAGGTGCCGGGAAATTTTCCAAAGGAGATCGAATATGGCGATCAGCATTGCGCTTATCATTGTTCTTGGGCTGTGCGCCGACTACCTTTTTCGGACAGTAAAGCTCCCGGGGTTGGTGGGAATGCTTTTTGTGGGTATCCTGTGCGGTCCTTACGTCCTCAACCTCATGTCTCCGGACATGATGAAAGTATCCGGCGATTTCAGAAAAATAGCCCTCATCGTCATCCTGCTCAGGGCGGGCTTTGAACTCAGACGCGACACCCTGAATCGGATCGGACGCGCCGCCATTACCATGAGCTGCGTTCCGGCCCTCGCGGAGATGGCGGGAATCATCCTCGTGGCTCCCCGGCTGCTTCACATTTCCCTTCTCGAGGCGGCCATTCTCGGAGCCATTCTGTCTGCGGTTTCCCCGGCGGTGGTAGTGCCCCTCATGATTGATTTCATGGATAGGGGGAGAGGTGCCAGAAAGGGTATCCCCACCCTCATCCTTGCCGCTTCCTCTGTGGATGACGTGTTTGTGATCGTCCTTTTCAGTATTTTCATGGGGATGTACGGCGGTGGTGCAGTCAACATCTGGGCAAAACTGGGAGAAATCCCCGTTTCCATCTTCCTCGGGATCCTCATAGGGCTCATTCCGGGATATTTTCTCTATTGGCTTTTTACCGGATATGACTGGCGCCCCCCCAGAAGAACAATGGTGGTTCTGGGAACCGCCATCATCCTCACCTGGCTGGAAAAAATCCTGGAGCCGAGGGTGCCAGTCGCCAGCCTGCTGGGGGTCATGGCAATCGGATTTATCATCCTTGAAAAATCCGAGGCCATTGCCCATATTATCTCCCAGAAGCTGAAAAACCTGTGGGTCTTCGCAGAATTGCTCCTTTTTGTCCTGGTGGCCGCCCAAGTCAATATCCATGTAGTGTGGAAGGCGGGACTGGCCGGTACCATCGTGATCGTGGTGGGATTGGTGTTCCGAAGTGTGGGAACCTACATCTCTCTCTTCGGGGCGGGTCTAACCTGGAAAGAGAAACTCTTCTGCGTGGTGGCGTACCTCCCGAAGGCAACGGTCCAGGCCGCCATCGGAGCTGTTCCCCTGGCAGCGGGTGTGACCTCGGGGCAAGTTATCCTGGCGGTGGCGGTGCTTTCCATCCTTCTCACTGCGCCACTAGGGGCAATCGGCATTATGATTTTCGGGGAACGGGTCCTTGATCATGGAGAACGTTCTGCCTATCGCTTCAAGGAGCTTCGCGAGCAGCTTGATCTGCCTCATGTGGGAGAACGGGTGGTGAGTAAGGATTTTGGAACGATCTGGAAGATCATTGAAGAAAA
>Ga0315542_1001609_pt1 | contig 14020 bp, 12 predicted proteins | sample SalMarSW160120MG_FD_202541 | JGI IMG/M metagenome (GOLD analysis project Ga0315542, IMG submission 202541) | Salt marsh sediment microbial communities from the Plum Island Ecosystem LTER, Massachusetts, United States - Salt Marsh Sediment SW1601-20 ...
CGAGCGTTTCTGCCGCGCGGTGGTCGAGCGCGGGTTGCCTGTCGACTCCCTGCTCGTCATCACCTACACCGACCGTGCCGCCGGTGAGCTGCGCAGCCGCATCCGCGCGGCCCTGCACGAGAAGGGCCGCTCCGACCTCGCCCGCGAGCTCGACGGCGCCTGGATCTCGACCATCCACGGCTTCTGCAACCGGCTGCTGCGCCAGAACGCCGTGGCCGCCGGAGTCGATCCGCATTTCCGCGTGCTCGATGCCGAGCAGGCGCTGGTGCTAGAGCGCGAAGCGTTCAGTGATGCGCTGGAGGAGTTCTGCGCCGGGCGCGACCCCGAGCGAACGGCGCTCGTTGTCTCCCACGGGCGCCGCGGGCTCGAGCGGATGACGATCTCGGCGCACGAGACGCTGCGCTCGGCCGGCCGCTCGCTCGAGCTCGAGCTCTCGGACACACCGTCCCACACCGAGTCCGAAGCCGCACTGAGGGCGGAGGCCGAGCTGCTCGCGGCCGATACCGAGGCGCCCGAGCAGGCGAGGATCGCGGCCCGCGAGCTGCTCGAGCTGCTCGACACCCAGCCGAGCAGCGAGGTCTTTCTCCACCTCGCCACCTTCAAGGTCAGGCGCTGCGATCGAACGGAGTCCTACGAACAGGCCCGAAAGGCGCTCGCACAGACGGCCTGGGACGAGCTGGCGCTGCACGACCGCGACCTCGTGCAAGAGCTGCTCGAGGCCTACGACCGCGCGTACCGCGCCGCCAAGGACGCCGCTTCGGCGCTCGACTTCGAGGATCTGCAGCTCTACACGCGCGACCTTCTGAAGAGCGACGCGCGAGTACTCGAGCGCGAACGACTGCGCTTTCGCTCGCTCATGGTGGACGAGTTCCAGGACACGAACCGCCTGCAGTGCGAGATCATCGACCTGCTCGCCGGCGAGGTCGGGGCGGTCGCTTCGGCCGGCGCCGCGGGGGTCGAGGAGCTCTTCTTCGTCGGCGACGAGTTCCAGTCGATCTACCGCTTCCGCCACGCCGACGTGGACGTCTTCCGCGAGCGGCGCTCGCAATCGCCCGAAGTGCTCGACCTGACGCTCAACTACCGCTCTCGCCCGGAGGTGCTGGGCGTTGTCAACCACCTCTTCGGGCAGGACTTCGGTGCCGGTTACCGGCCACTCGAGGCCGCCGTGGCGGAGTTCCCTCCGCTGGAAGGCCCCACCGTCGAGCTGCTCGTGACCGACAAGGCAAGCTACGGCGCTGCGAGTGAATGGCGCCGCGCCGAGGCTCGTCACATCGCCGCGCGCGTGAACGAGCTGGTGGAAAGCGGCGAGGCCGCTCCGGGCGAGATCGTCTGCCTGTTTGCAGCGGGAACCGACGCCGAGCTGTACGAGCGGGAGCTGCGCGCGCTCGGTCTTCCGACCTACCGCGCCACCGGCCGCGGCTACTACGGCCAGCAGCAGGTACTCGACCTGCTCGCCTACCTGCGTCTGCTGCACAACCGTTACGACGACGAGGCACTCTGCACCGTGCTGGCCTCGCCCTTTGTCGGGGTCTCCAACGACGCCCTCTTCCTGCTCAGGCGCGCGGCGCCCAGGCGCCCGCTCTTCTGCGGCCTCGAACGCGGCCTGCCGCCCGGTCTCGACCCCGCCGACGAACGCCTCTTCCGCGCCTTCCGTCAGCGCTACGAGCGCCTGGCCGCCGCCTCCGAGGTGCTACCTCTCGAACGGCTGTGCGAGCAGATCGTCTGCGAGCATGACTACGACCTGGCGCTCTTGGCGCAGTGGGACGGACGCCAGCGCTACGCCAATGTGCGCAAGCTGGCGCGGATGGCGCGCTCCTTCCAGGAGTTGCGCGGCCCCGACATCGAGGGCTTCGTCCGTTTCGTCACCGATCTCGGCGCCGCCGGAGCCTCGGCTCAGGAGGCGCCGGCCGAAGAGGAGGGCTCCGACGCGGTGCGCCTGCTCACCATCCACGCCGCCAAGGGACTGGAGTTCAAGGTCGTCGTCGTCGCTGACACCGGGCGCGGGAAACCCCGCCTTTCCTCCGACGAGATTCTCTGCCTGCCCGACGGGCGCCTCGGCTTCAAGGTCGCCGATCCGCGCGGCGGTAGCCGTCACGCCGCGCTCGGCTACGACGAGCTGTGCCGGCTCGACGCCGAACAGGAGGAGGCCGAGCGCAGGCGTCTCTACTACGTGGCGATGACGCGCGCGATCGAGCGCCTGATCGTCTCCGGGGCGATCGACTCGGAGAGCAGTGCCGACAGGCAGACGCCGATCGGATGGATTCTCGAGCGCCTGGGTCCGGACGTGCTGGAACGCGAAGACGAGGAGCCTTTGCAGATCGCCTGCGGCGAGTCGAGCCTGCTCTTGCGCGTCGATCGCGCCGTGCCTCGGATTGAGCGGCCCGAACCCGTCGCCGGAGAAAAGATCGTCCCCGGCGCCCAGCTCTCCTTCTTCCAGCAAGGTCTGGCGGAGGACGCCGAGCCGGTCTCCGCGATCACGCCGCCCACGCCGCTCGATACGCTCGAGCCTCTCGCCTCGCCACCTCTGCAGCAGCCACGCCGGCTTTCCTACAGCTCGCTCAGCCTGTTCACGAGCTGTTCGTATCGCTACTTCGCCGAGCGCGTCTGCGGCATGAAGCCGTTGCCGCGGCTCGCCGCCCGAGCGGACGGCGACGGCCTTCTCGCCACCGAGCTCGGCAGCGCCGTGCACGAGCTGCTCGAAGCGATCGACCTGAGTGCTCCGGTAACGCCGCCTCCGGGCGAACTCGAAGCGAGCCTGCGCCCGCGATACACGACCGCGACGAGCGAGAACCTCGAGCGGATCGGGCGCCTGGTCTCGAACTACTGCGACTCGAGGCTGGCGCAGAGAGTGGCCGGCCTACCCAAGCCGGCGAGCGAGCTGTACTTCGTCTTCGAGCTCGACGAGGTGCTCGTGAACGGATTCCTCGACGTCGTCTCCTTCGGCGAGGGGAAGGCCTTCGTGCTCGACTACAAGACCAACCTGCTCGACAGGGCCGTCGAGGAGATCGTCGATAGCGAGTACCACCTGCAGCGGCTGGTCTACGCGCTCGCCTGCCTGCGCGCCGGCTACGAGGAGGTGGAGGTCGCCTACGCCTTCCTCGAGCAGCCGGACGCGGTAGTCGGCGCCGTCTATCGAGCCGCCGATATGGCCGAGCTGGAGCGCGAGCTGGGGGCCGTGATCGAGCGGGTCGCCCGCGGCGAGTTCGTGCCGACCCCGGAAGAGCGCATCTGCTCGGACTGCCCGGCGAACGGAGTCGTCTGCGCCGGCATGGACTTGCCGAGCGCGCCGCCGAGGCTCGCCACCACATCCGCGGGAAGCTGAGCCAGTGCCGCGTGATTACACGGTCGAAGTAAAACGCCGGGTTCCCGCGGCGAAGAAGAGAATCGAGCCGCTGATCGCGCGGCTGGCCGCCGAGTACTCCGACGCCAAGATCGCGCTCCGCTTCTCGAACGACGTCGAGCTGCTGGTCGCGGTGATGCTCTCGGCCCAGACCACCGACGTGAATGTGAACCGCGTCACGGGTCGCCTCTTTCGCAAGTTCCGCCGCCCCGAGGACTACCTCGCCGTCCCGGCCGAGGAGCTGGAGCGCGACATCTTCGCAACCGGCTTCTACCGCCAGAAGGCGCGCTCGATCCGCGGCGCGATGCGGGCACTCGTGGAGGAGCACGAAGGACGCGTGCCGCGCAGCGTCGAGGAGCTGGTGCGCTTGCCGGGGGTGGGGCGTAAGACGGCCAACGTCGTCGCGGCCGAGCTCAGTGAGGCTCAGGGCATCGTCGTCGACACGCACGTTCGCCGCCTGGCGCAGAGGCTCGCGCTGACGCGCGAGCAAGACCCGGTCAAGATCGAGCGCGACTTGATCCGCCTCGTCCCGCGCGAGCGCTGGCGCCTTCTCCCGCACCTCCTGATCTGGCACGGACGGCGCGTCTGCGACGCGAGGCGCCCGGCCTGCGAGCGCTGCGTGCTGGTGGATCTCTGTCCGTCCAGCCGAGCTTGAAGTCAAGTCTCGTTGCGGTTGGTGGGTGTGGGGTTGCGCGCACGCGAAACGCGCCGCTGCTGACGCACCGGCGGTGAACCGGCACGAAGTTGACGCGATCGCGCGCGTCTTCGACCGCTTCGAGACCGTATTGTGAAACGACCCCGCGGGCGGGTGGCTCGGTGGCGGGCGAAGTGAGAAGTGCCCCCCGACTCTCGCTCAGGCGGTCTTGACGCAGGGCAAGGGAGTAAAGCCATCGCGCCGGCGAGTTGCGGCTTGCGCGGATCGGCTCGGACGGGAAAACTGTGCGGCCCGTGGATTCTTCGACTCTCGCCTTCGCCGCTGTCGCGGCGCTGCTCGTGATCACGCCCGGCGCCGACATGGCGCTGGTCGCCAAGAACGCTCTCGCGCACGGGAGGCGGGCTGCGATCACCACGGCGCTCGGTGTCTGCCTCGGCGGTGTGATCTGGACGCTGGCCGCGGCGTTCGGAATCGCCGCCTTCGTGCGTAGCTCGCAGACGGCCTTCAATACTCTGCGGATCGCGGGGGCGGCTTACCTGCTCTACCTCGGTCTGCAGGCGATCTGGAAGGCCCGGCGCCGCGGCGAGCGCGCGCAGCCGGCGAGCGAGCGAGCCGCTCAGAGCGGCCGCACCGCTTTTCGCCAGGGCGTCTTCAGCAACCTGCTCAATCCGAAGCTCGCGGTCTTTTTCACGAGCCTGCTTCCGCAGTTCATCGCCCCCGGACAATCCGTCTTCGCCAGATCGCTTCTGCTGGGTGGCATCCTCCAGCTGATCGCGATCGTCTGGCTTACGTTCTACTCCTGCCTGGTGGCGCGGATGGGAGCGGCCCTGCGCCGCCCTCGCGTCAGACGTTGGCTCGACCGTTTGACCGGCACCGTACTCGTTGCCTTCGGCCTGCGCCTGGCGATGGAAAGGCGCTAGGCGCCGTTGGCCGGCGACAGGGCCACCAGCAGCCCACCGTCGTCGTCATAGGCCGGGAAGAGATCGCAGACGATCGGCTTCTCGCTTCCGCTCCGCGCCCGCATGGTCATCGACTCGCCGAGCCGGCGCACGCCCCACTCGAGCGCCAGCGCAACGGGATCCTGGTCGCCCGCCGCCTTCAGGGTGAGCCCCTCGCGCACGTCGCGGCCAATCAGGTCGGACTCGTCGTATCCGGTCAGCTCGAATACGCCACGCCCGACCGCCAGCACTCGTCCCTCGCGATCGCAGGTTACGAAGCCGGTGTTCGGCCCCGGGTAGTAGTCCTCCATCAGCTCGAACAAAAAGCCGAAGCCACAGCTGCGGCAGGCCGCCGGCGCGTCGGAGAAACCCTCCGTTCCGTCGACGTCGACCGAGCGCTGCTTGCAGTTGGGGCAGATGTAGAGAGGCATGAGCAGATCGTATCCGGGGCCGCGGGTCAGGGGGCGCCGGTCATCGCCCTGCGATAGGCGGAGTGTTCCGCGCTCGACTGCGGCACAATAGGCACTGATGGACGAACGCGAGACCTTCCGGGTCGAGATCGGGGCGCTGACGCGCCACCTGCCGCTGTTCGAGGTCGCTCCCGACACACGCATCGCTCTCTTCAACCTGCTTGGTGACAGCGAGATCGTGCAGGCGGCGGCCGAGGCGCTCGCGCCCGGACTGGCGGAGATCGAGCCCGACGTCCTGGTCACGGCCGAGACGAAGAGCATCCCGCTCGCCTATCAGCTCGCGGTCGAGCTGAAGAAGCCGTGGGTAGTGCTGCGCAAGACGTACAAGCCCTACATGGGCCGGGCACTCTCGTGCGAGAGTCATTCCATCACCACCGGCACACCCCAGACGCTCTACCTCGACGAGAAGGACCAGGCGCTCGTTCGCGGCAAGCGCATCGCCATCGTCGACGACGTGATCAGCACCGGCAGCACCCTGCGGGCGATGAGGAGCCTGATGGACGAGGCCGGCGCCGAGACGGTCATCTACGCCGCGGTCTTCATCGAGGGCGATGGAGATGCCGGCGAGGGTGCGCTGGCGCTGGGGCGGTTGCCGCTCTTCGCCGTCGACTGAGCCGTTCTCGTTTCAGGTTCGAGTAGGGGCTCGCATGGGCCCGCATCGCCATGGCTTGACTTACTCGGACGACCAGGTACTATGTTGCGCATAGTAGACCAGGGAACCCTTTCGCAGCTTCGCCGGGGCGTGATCGAGTACTGCGTCCTGGCTCTGCTTCGCGACGGCGAGCGCTACGGCTTCGAGCTGGTGCGCACGTTGAGCGAGGTTCCAGGCATGGTCACCAGCGAGGGAACGCTCTACCCGCTCTTGAGTCGCCTTCGCCGCGCCGGCGTGGTCGAGACGAGCTGGCGCGAATCCACCTCCGGTCCGCCGCGCCGCTACTACCGACTCACCGCCTCCGGCCGCGCCGTGCTGGAGGCTTTCAGCGGCGAGTGGGCGAGTTTCCGCGACGCCGTCGATCACTTCCTCGAACAGGAGAAAGCCGCATGAATGCCGCCGCCCAGCACCCGCTCGTCCGCGACTACTTGAAGCGACTGGAGAAGGCCGCCAAAGACCTGCCCCGCGCTCGGCGCAAGGAACTCGTCGCGGAGATCGAGGCGCACCTGAGCGAGGCTCTTCCGCCCGGCGCGAGCGAGGCCGAGGCGCTGAACGTGCTCGAACGCCTCGGCGAACCGAGGGAGATCGTCGCCGAGGCCGGACCGGGGCAGGCGCCGGTTCGGGCCGGGCTGAACGAATGGCTGGCGATCTCACTTCTTCTTGCTGGTGGCTTCCTCTTTGTGGTCGGTTGGTTTGTAGGTGTAGTGCTGCTCTGGGGCTCGAGGGTCTGGACGCTGCGTGACAAGTTGATCGGAACGCTGGTGTTGCCCGGTGGGTTGGCTACCAGTGCTTTCCTCTTCATGTTTGTCGGCTCGAGTACGGGATCATCCGGGGATGGTGGTTGCCCGGCCACGAGAGTCGGCTTGCACGGAGCGAAGGCGCTGAACGCGAGTAACGGATGCACCAGTTCCGGAGTAGACGTGGATTATCTCTTTCTAGCGTTCGGGGGCTTGCTCGTAGTACTTCCGGTTCTCGGCGCGATCTACCTGGGTCGGCGCGCCAACCGATTAGAAACCGCGATGCCCTGAATTAGCCGCGCAGTCCTGGTTTCTACAGCCAGTGCTTGCGCCGGAAGAACACGACCTGCACGATCGTCGTGGCCACGATCCAGCCCCAGGCCCACCAGTAGCCGAATCCCCAGCCGAGCTCGGGCATGTGGCGGAAGTTCTGGCCGTAGAGGCCGACGATGAAGGTCGGCAGCAGCAGGATCGAGGCGATCGCGGTCAGGCGCTTCATCACCTCGTTCTGGTCGATCGCGATTTTGGCCTGGCTGTAGTCGCGCACGCCGGCGACCAGGTCGCGCGCCAGCTCCAGCCCCTCGCTCGCGCGCAGGAGCTTGTCGTAGGCGTCCTCGAAGTGCAGCTCGATCTCGCGCGTGAACTGGCGTTTGCCGCCGATCTCGATTCGTCCGTCGAGCACGCGGCGGACGGAGTCGCGCGTCGGTGTGAGCGTGCGGCGAACGTGGAGCAGGTCGTGGCGAAGATCTGAGATGCGGCCGCGGATGATCGCCGCTGCCAGGCTCTCGACACCCTCTTCGAGCTCGTCGATCTCGTCCTCGAGCGCGTCCACCAGCGAGAGGTAGCGTTCGGCCACCTCGTCCACCAGCGCGTAGATGAGCATCCCCGTTCCCGTCGAGCCGCCGGCGCGGGCATCGCGGATCGGTGCGGGATCGAACGGGTCTCCGTCCGGCGGCGTCTTGCGCACGGTGAGCAGGAGCTCTCCCGTGGCCACCAGATCGATCTCCTGGTAGAAGATTCGGTCCTCGTCGGGCACGGCGACCGCGACCAGGAAGATGCCGAAGACGTAGCCCTCGTGTCCCTCGAGCGTCGGTCGCGGCTCGTCCTCGTGTGTTGCCGAGGCAACCAGCCGGCTCAACGCCCGGTCGTGCAGGGCGCGAGGCACCGCCTGCTCGAGCTCCTCTCGGCTCGGGTCGAGCAGATCGATCCAGCGGGTGCCGGCCACGAAGTCGAGGCTAGCGCCGGAATCGGTCAGCGCCGGGTTCCGACGAGCCGCGCCGAGACGCCGCTATCCCGTTGCGAAAGTGTTTCCCATTCGTGCGCCTTTGCCGGATAGGCTCGCGGCGGGGAGGAGGATGGGCGTGCCTTAATAAGCGGCCGCTCGCAGATGCCCTAGCCCGCCGCGACCACCGGATCGGTGTAAAGCGACGTGTAGAACCCGCGTCGCGCCAGCAGCTCGTCGTGCTTGCCCTGCTCGACCACGCGGCCGTGCTCGAGCACCACGATCAGGTCGGCGTGGCGGATGGTCGAGAGCCGGTGTGCGATCACAAACGCCGTGCGGTCGGCCAAGAGCACGCGCAGCGCCCGCTCGATCGTGCGCTCGGTCGAGATGTCCACCGAGGAGGTCGCCTCGTCGAGGATCAGGATGCGCGGGTCGGCGACCAGCGCCCGGGCGAAGGCGACGAGCTGGCGCTGCCCGACCGAGAGCCGGGCGCCGCGCTCGCCGAGCTGGGTGTCGAAGCCGTTCTCGAGCTGCTCGATGAAGCCGAGCGCCCCGACCGCGCGGGCGGCGGCCTCGACCTCCTGGTTCGTCGCGTCCGGTCGGGCGAAGGCGATGTTGTCGCGCACCGTGCCGGCGAAGAGGAAGCCCTCCTGGGGCACGATCCCGAGCCGCGAGCGTAGCGAGCGCTGTTTCAGATCTCTCAAGTCGATGCCGTCGAGCGTGATCCGGCCCTCCGTCGGGTCGTAGAAGCGAGCGAGCAGCTTGGCGATGGTGGACTTGCCAGCACCGGTGTGGCCGACCAGCGCCACGGTCGTCCCGGCCGGAACGTCCAGCTCGAGCCCGTGCATCACCTCCGGCAGGTCGGGCCGGTAGCGGAAGCGGACATGCTCGAAATGCATGCGACCGGCGATCCCATCCAGCAGCTCGCGCGCCCGCGGAGAGTCGACCACGTCCGGCTCGGTCTCGAGCACGCCCATGATCTTGTCCAGCGCCGCCGTCGCGGAGACGAAAGTGCTGAAGAGCTGCGACAGCTGCTGAATCGGGTCGAAGAAGTTGGACAGGTAGCCGAAGAAGGCGACCAGCGTCCCGATCGTCGCCTGGCCGTGGAAGACCAGCCAACCGCCGTAGCCGAGCACGATCACGCTGGCGGCGCCCGAGAGCGCGTCCACGAACGGGAAGTAGAGGCCGTTGTAGATGACGGTGCGGTGGTTGGCTTCGCGGTAGTGCTCGTTTACACGGGCGAAGTTGCGTTCTCGCTCGCGCTCGCGCGTGTAGGCCTGAACGACGCGCATGCCGCCGATATCCTCGGCCAGCGTTCCGCTGACGTGCCCGAGCCTTTCGCGCACCGCCAGGTAGGCGCGCGCCGAGTAGACGCGAAACAGCGCGGTCGCCGCCAACATCAGCGGCACGACGGTCAGCGTCGCCAGCGCCAGCCGCCAATCGAGCACGAACAGGAGCGCGGCCGAACCGGTCAGCGTGAGCGTCGCCTGCACGAGCGTCGAGATACCGTCGGTAACGAGCTCGTCCAGCGCCTCGACGTCGTTGGTCATGCGGCTGACGATGACGCCGGTGCGGTTGCGCTCGTAGAAGCCGAGCGGCAGCCGCTGCAGGTGCTTGAAGAGGGTGCGGCGCAGGTCGGCCAGCACGCGCTCTCCCACCCAGCCGGTGTAGTAGGTCTGCGCGTAGCTGGTCACCCAGTTGATCAGCCCGGCGGCGGCGAAGACGGCGACGATCTCGACCAGGACGCGCTCGTTGCCCTGGGCGATGCCACGGTCGATCGCCAGCTTGGCCAGGTAGGGCGGTACGAGCCCGCTGAGCGTGGCCGCGAGCAGGGAAACGATGGCGAGCGCGGCCTTGCTCTTGTAGGGCGCCACAAGCCGTGTCAGCACTCGCACCCGGCGCATGGTTCGCTGCCACGACCAGTCCTGAACGCGCTCGTTCGAGACGTTGGCGAAGGTACGGCCGCCTCCCTGCCAGACTCTCATCGGCTGCCGTTCCCGCTCGGTGGCTCGGTGCCCGCGTGCTCCTCGAGCCTGCCGGCCATCTCCTGCTCGACCAGACCGTGCTCGTAGATGTCGCGGTAGATTGCCGACGTGCTGAGCAGCTCCTCGTGACTGCCGCGGGCGGCGATCTTGCCACTCTCGAGCACCACGATCTCGTCGGCCAGAGCGATCGTCGAGAGCCGGTGTGCGATCACGATCGTCGTCCGGCCGCGTACCGCCTCGCGCAGGCCCGAGCGGATCAGCGCCTCGGTGGTCGCGTCGACCGAGGCGGTCGCGTCGTCGAGCACCAGCACGCGCGGATCGGTTATCAGCGCGCGGGCGATCGCCAGGCGCTGGCGCTGCCCGCCCGAGAGCGTGACCCCGCGTTCGCCCACCTCGGTCTCGTAACCGTCGGGAAGATCGTGGATGAACTCGTGCGCCTGGGCCAGTCGGGCGGCCTTCTCCACCTCATGGTCGCTCGCCTCGGGGGTGCCGAAGGCGATGTTCTCGCGCACGCTGGCCGAGAAGAGGAAGGGATCCTGAGCGATCACTCCCACCTGCTTGCGCAGCGAGGAGAGTCGAAGCCGGCGCACGTCGACGCCGTCCACCAACACGCGGCCGCGGCTGACGTCGTAGAAGCGCGGCACGAGCGAGGCCAGCGTCGTCTTGCCCGAGCCGGTCTGTCCGATCAGGGCGACCGTCCTGCCCGGCTCGAGCACCAGGTCGATTCCGTCCAGCACCATCCTGTCGTCGGAGGAGTAGGAAAAGGAGACGCCCTCGAAGCGAACCTCGCCCGGGCCTCTCGGAAGCTCGCGGGCATTCTCGGGCTCGGCGATCGCCTCCGGCTCGTCGACGATCTCGAAGATGCGCTCGCCGGCCGCGGTTGCCCGCTGCGCCTGGCCGATCCACATCCCGAGCATGCGCAGCGGGAAGATCAGCATCAGGAGCAGGAAGGTGAAGGAGACGAACCACTGAAAGGCGAGCTGGCCCTGGATGACCAGCCAACCGCCGTAGAGCAGCACTCCGCCCTGTGCCAGCAGCGGCACGAAACTGAGGAAGGGAACGAACAGCGCACGCTGGCGGTTGGCCTGCACGCTGCGGCCGAACAGGCGCTCGTTTCGCTCGGCGAAGCGACCCGCCTCCGCGTCCTCCTGGGCGAATGCCTTGACCACGTGGACGCCGGTGATGTTCTCCTCGGCCGAGGTGGCTACGTCGGCCATCTTCTGCTGTACGTCGCGTAGCAGCGGGTGTGAGACCCGGCTGTAGACGTAGGCGACGGCGACGATCAGCGGCGTGACCGCCAGCGAGACCAGCGCCAGCCGCCAGTTGAGCACCAGCATCACCGCCGTCACGCCGACGATCGTGAGCAGATGCTGGGCGAAGAAGATGAGCCCGTAGCCCAGGAAGAAGCGAACCGCGGTCAGATCGACCGTCGCCCGCGACATCAGCTGACCGGTCTGGTGCCGGTCGTAGAAGGAGAAGGGGAGCCGTACCAGCTTGGAGTAGATGCGCATGCGCAGGTCGTACTCGACGCCTAGCGCCTGGTTGCCGGCGATGAAGCGGCGAGCGACCATCAGTGCCGCCTTGACCACCGCCGCCGCCGCGATGATCGCCAGCAGTGCCCAGAGCTGGTGCCGGTGCCCGTTTCGAATCGCGCCGATCGCCATTCCCGAGAGCAGCACGACGGCTATTTGAATCGCCTGGGCCGCGATCGCCAGCACCACCGAGAGCGCCAGCGAGAGCTTGTACGGCGCCAGGAAGCCAAGCAGCCGCTTGAAGGTGCGCCTGTTACTGGGCCGGGCGGGAGTATGCGTAAGAGCGGTGTCCAAAGGCTTATATCGATCGATGTCGATGATCGATTATTGTCGATATGTCAGCCTAGCGTCAAGCGTCGGTCATCTGCCTACGCGAGACGAGAACTACCCAATTCGCCCTTCAGCGACTCGAGCGCCCGCTCGAGCCGCGCTCGATTCGCCGCGTCGTTCAACCAACCCGAGGCGCCCGAAGGATGCGGTAGCGGAATCACAACCGCCTCGTCCAGCTCGATCCGCTCACCCACGCAGGCCAGCGAGTTCAGGCCGAGCAACCGCTTGATCGCCACTCCGCCAACGGGTACGAGCAAGCTGGGGCGAAGCAGGCGCAGTTCCCACTCCTGCCAGAAGGCGCAGAGCCCGCGTTCCTCGGGTGTGGTGGTGCGATCGCCGCGACCCGAGAGCGGCTTACCGGGGTAGCAGCGGGTGACGGCGGCGAGGTAGAAGGTCTCGTAGAAGCGCTCCTCGTCCATCTCGAGCCAGCGGCGGAGCGCCTTTCCCGCCCGCCCGCGCCAGGGACGCCGCTCCTCGCCCTCGACGATGCCCGGCGCCAGGCCGAAGAGATAGGCCTTCTGCCCCACGTGCCCCTCGAAGACGGGCAGCGACTCGATCGGATGGCCGGCCTCGGCGCAGGCGCGGCAAACACGGTTATCGCGCTGCAGCGACGTGAGAGAACGGTAAGAGGAGCGTCGTCTCGTCACGCGCGCACAACCACGAACCATTCGCCCGAGAAGAGCACCTCGCCGCCGCCCAGCTCGGCGGCCAGTTCCTCGGCGCCGAAGAAGCGCTTGTAAACCCGCCAGCTCGAGCCGTCCTCGAGGATCCGCTCCTGCACCTCTTCCCGTTCGCGGTCTGGGCGGAGCGCGGCGTCGCAGACGACGAGCTCGGGCGCGACGCGGGTCGCCTCCGCCAGGAAGAGCGCTCGCTCGTCCCGATCGAGGTGCCCGTAGAAGTGCGCCGTGAAGACGCGCTCGAAGGCGCCGTCCGCGAACGGTAGTGCGAGGGCGTCGCCCTGGACGAAGGCTGCCGCCGGCACCCGCTCGCGCGCGATCTCGAGCATCTGCTCGCTCTGATCGAGCCCCGCGATCTCGCCTGGAAGGTGCCGCGTCAGGAAGCCCGTCCCGCAGGCGACGTCGAGGGTGTGGGCCCAGGGAAGCGAAGTCAGCACACGCTCGAGAGCGGCTAGCTCCTCGGTCCAGCCGGGTCGCTCGCGCTCGGCAAAGCGCCCTCGGCCGAGGTACCAGTCGTCGTACTCGGGCGCTCGCGCCTCGTAGTACTCACGCATGCCGCCTAGAGTAGCCCCGTGGCCTTTCCTCTAGAAGCCGTACCGAACTTCTCCGAGGGCCGCGACCAGGCGGTCGTGCAGGCCGTCGCCGAGGCGCTCGGTGCCCGCGCCGCCCTGCTCGACGTCCACGCCGACGCCGATCACAACCGCTCGGTCTTTACGCTGGCCGGCGACGAGCGGGAGCTGGCCGACGCGCTCGTAGAGGGAGTGGAGGCGGCGCGCCAGCGAATCGACCTGCGCCGGCACGACGGCGTTCATCCCCGTGTCGGTGTCGCCGATGTGCTGCCGATCGTGGCCGTCCGGCCCGAGGACATGGAGCGGGCGAGAGCGTGCGCGCTGGAGCTTGCCCGGCGAATCGGCGGCGAGCTGGAGCTGCCGGTCTTCCTCTACGGCGAGCTGGCCTGGGGTCGCCGCTTGGCCGATCTCCGCCGCGACGGCGCGGCGGAGCTGGCGCGAAGGGTGGAAAGCGGCGAGCTCGAGCCCGATTTCGGGCCGGCGACTATCGATTTGCGGACCGGGGCGGTATTGGTCAGCGCCCGTCCTCCGCTGATCGCCTTCAACGTCAATCTGCGCGGCGGTCTCGATGCGGCCAGAGAGATCGCAGGCGTGGTGCGCGAAGACGGCGGCGGCTTCACCGGGGTGCGCGCGCTCGGGCTCGAGCTGCGCGACGCGGGATTAGCACAGGTGAGCATGAACATCGAGGACTGGCAGAAGAGCGGGCTGGCCGAGATCGTCACGCGAATCGAGTTGGAGGCGAAGCGACACGGGGCGGAGGTAGCCGGCACGGAGCTCGTCGGCCTCATTCCGCTTGGCGCCGCCGCCGAGGCCGAGCAGGCCGGGCTTCTCTTCCCTCCCTCACAGATCCTCGAGTTGAGGTTGGGAAGCGAGCTCGGCGAGAGCATCGCGGGCGAGAGCTTCGACCAGTAGT
>Ga0315542_1001610_pt1 | contig 14017 bp, 15 predicted proteins | sample SalMarSW160120MG_FD_202541 | JGI IMG/M metagenome (GOLD analysis project Ga0315542, IMG submission 202541) | Salt marsh sediment microbial communities from the Plum Island Ecosystem LTER, Massachusetts, United States - Salt Marsh Sediment SW1601-20 ...
GTCGCCCAGCTGGTCCTGGGCGTGCTCGGTGATCCCCACCGTGATGCTGCCGTCGGATTCGGCGCGCAGCCATTCGTGGGTCTTGGTGTATTTCAGGTCAGCTGGCAGATCGCTCATGGGATTCCCTCACAACAATGCCGAATGAATAAGGTTGGGACGGCTACAGATCGATGACCGCCTTGCCGTGGCGCACGAAGGGCGGCTTGACCGTGCGTGCGGCGATCAGTTTGCCACGGATGTCCACTTCGCATGTATCGCCCGCCTCGGACGGCAGGCGGGCCAGGGCAATGGAGCGGCCCAGGGTCGGGGAAAAGCTGCCGCTGGTCACCTCGCCGTCGCCGCCGGCGGTGACCACGCGCTGATGGTTGCGCAGCACGCCCTTGCCCTCCAGCACCAGACCCACCAGCTTGCGGCGCACACCGTCGGCGCGCTGGGCTTCCAGCGCCCGGCGGCCGATGAAGTCCCGCTCGGCCGGCTCCCAGACCACGGTCCAGGCAAGTCCCGATTCCAGCGGCGAGGTCTGCTCGTCCATGTCGGACCCGTACAGGTTCATGCCCGCCTCCAGGCGCAGGGTGTCCCGCGCGCCCAGCCCGCAGGGCTGCACACCGGCCTCCGCCAGCGCCCGCCAGAACGCCGGCGCGTCGTCCCCGGGCAGGATGACCTCGAAGCCGTCCTCGCCGGTGTAGCCGGTGCGGCCCACGAACCAGCGCTCGTCGCTGGCGGCATGAAAAGGGGACAGGGCCCGGGCCTGCTCCGCCAGCGCCGGTGCCATGAGGTTCGAGGCGATGGCACGGGCCTCGGGCCCCTGCACTGCCACCATGGCGAGCACGGGCCGCTCCTGCACATCGACGGCGAACGGCGGCGCCTGTCGGCCGATCCAGTCCAGGTCCTTGTCGTGGGTGGCGGCATTGACCACCATGCGGAACCAGTCGTCGGCCATGAAGTAGACGATCAGGTCGTCGATGACGCCGCCCTGCTCGTTGAGCATGCAGCTGTACAACGCCTTGCCCGGAGTGCGCAGGCGGCCCACGTCGTTGGCGAGCAGATGCTGGAGGAACTCGCGCACCCGCGCGCCCCGCAGATCCACCACCGTCATGTGGGAGACGTCGAACATGCCCGCGTTGCGGCGTACGGCATGGTGCTCGTCCACCTGGGAGCCGTAATGAATCGGCATGTCCCAGCCGGCAAAATCCACCATCTTGCCGCCCGCCCGCACGTGCTCTTCGTACAGTGCCGTGCGCTTGCCCATGGATCGGGTCCCCCTGTCGGTTCAAGGTTAGCGGACCGCCGCAGTCAGCAGGTGCAGGCCACTGTGGTCCGAAGTTGCGAGCCCAAACAAAAAAAGGGCGACGGCTGGCCGCTGCCACCCGTCGCCCCTCTGTCCACTCACCTGAGATCTTAGGTCCCCGCGCATGCTGCGCCGGGCACCCTGTCCCCTTCGGTGGGCCGGGCAATTGATGCCGGCCGCTCTCCAGAGTCAACCCACCGTTCCGGTCCTTTTGCCTGAGCGTTTCCGAGCGAGTTGCGCCTTCGGCGTCCTGCGGACCGATGTCCTACAGGCTCTCTCCCGGGACAGTGTTCGCGGTTGATGTTTTTATTATGAACGTCCTCGAAAGCGAAACCAACCCCCGCCGCCAATCCCCGACATTCCACGGGGCCATGGCGGCGCGCCGCCCGGTCCCGCACACCGTCCCGGGGCATGGGGGCCGCGTGCAGACCCGGGCCTTGGCGGCAACCGCAGGGTTCCACCTTGTGCCGGACGGACAAACCGCCCCGGAATCGTTACGACGCCAGGCCCGCCTTGTCGAACAAACACCCGCGGCTTCGAACGATGGAGCGTGCCGGCCAGGGCGCACAACACGTTGAACGTCAGGAAGAAGCGCCGCCGGGTTTGCCGAAGCGGTCGCGAAAGAAGATCTCCCGGTCCGGCACCTGTCCGCCGCGGGGGCCGGGCTGGCTCAGGGCCTTGCCCACCGTGACGATCATGCAGATCACGTGGGAGTCCGGAAGATCGACCAGACGCGCCACCGCGTCGAAATCGAAACCGGTCAGGGGACAGCTGTCGTAGCCCATTTCCCTGGCCGCCAGCATCAGGGCCATAGCCGCCATACCGCCGGAGCGCATCGCTTCGTCGCGACGCATGACGGCGTCTTCGCCATACACCCGGCGCAGGGTCGATACCATCGCCGTGCGCAGCTTCTCGGGCGCATGGCTCCAGTACCGTTCCGGCTGTCGGTCCCAGGCCTGCAAATCGGCGCAAATCACCAGCAGCAGGGACGCGTCTGTCATCTGGGGCTGGTTCCAGGCCGCTTCACGGATGGCGGACCGCAACCGAGGATCGTCGACCCTGAGAAAGCGCCAGTTCTGCACGTTGAAGGCGGTGGGCGACAACCGGGTCAGTTCGAGCAGCCGCGTCACCTCCGCGTCCGTCATCCTGTGCTCGGGGTCGAACGATTTGACCGCCCGACGCGCTTCTATCGCCGCCTGCACATCCATAGAACCTCACCTCGTCAGCCGGCATCGCCGGCGTTGAAACTTGCGCATACCCGGCTCGGCAGCACGGGATTCGCCTCGTAAGGCCGCCGCCTTGCAGTCCGGCCTGCACGACGCAACGGGGCACTCAATCAATCGCGGTACTGCGGGCAATCAGCGGACCGATGGTCAGTCCCTGCACGACAATGGAAAACACCACGACGGCATAGGTCATGGTGATGATCAGGTCACGCAAGTGGCCGGGCGGCAGGGAAAGCGCCAACGCCACCGCAATGCCTCCGCGCAAACCGCCCCAGGTCATTACATTGACCACTTGCAGGGTGGAGCGGCACGGGGCTTCGGTCAATGCGACGGGAATGCCGACGCTGACCAGACGAGCCAGCAGGACCACCGGGATCATCAGCACACCGGCGATGATGAAAGACCCCGGCATCGCGATCTGCAGGACTTCCAACCCGATCAGCAGAAACAGCACCGCGTTCATGATCTCATCGACCAGTTCCCAGAAGCTGTCCAGGTGCCCGCGGGTCCGCTCGGACATGGCCAGCGCCCGTCCGTGATTGCCGATGAGCAACCCCGCCACCACCGTGGCGATGGGGCCGGACAGCCCCAGGTGATCGGCAAGGTGATAGCCCCCCGCCACCAGTGCCAGGGTGATCAACACCTCCACATGGTAGTCGTCCACGCTCTTCAACAACAGGTAGGCCAACCAACCGATCGCCAGTCCAAACAACGCGCCGCCCAGGGCTTCCCGCAGGAACAGTTCCGCCACGCCGGTGACTGTGGGCGAACCGCCGCCAACGGCGATCTGCAGCAGAATCACGAACAACACGACGCCCACGCCGTCGTTGAACAGGGACTCCCCTGAAATCCGGGTCTCCAGCACTTCCGAAGCGCCCGCCGACTTGACGATGCCGAGCACAGCCACCGGATCGGTGGGTGAAATCAGTGCGCCGAACAGCAATCCATACATCAGCGGAAAGTGAAAGCCCAACAGTCCCAGCACCCACCAGGCCATCAACCCCACGATGGCTGTGGAGACCACCACGCCGCCGAGGGCCAGCAACGCAACAATCCATTTTTCCCTTGCCAAGTCGTTGATGTTGACCCGCAGAGAACCTGCAAACAGCAGGAAGCTCAACATCCCGTGCAACAGGGTGCGGTTGAAATCGATGCGGGCCAGCAACTGCCTGGCCCAGGCGCTCATGGGAAGCCCGAAGTGCCCCAACAGAATCAGGGCAAGGGAAAACATCAACGCGGACAACATGATGCCGATAGTGGTCGGCAGTTCGAAAAAGCGGTAATTCAGATAGCTGAAGGCGGCCGACAGGGTCAACAGCACCGCCATTATCCCGAACAGGCTCATTGGTATCGGTCCCTCTCGCGCCGGGTCGGCGGCGGCCGTCCATGCACAGCCGCCTTCCTACTGAATCGTAGGCGCTACAGGAACGAATAAGTTCAACCGGGTCGCCGGTTCGCGCAGGCGCCGCCCCTACTCGGGGGCCACCGGCGCCATGGCAAGTCGGGGCAGATCGCCGGACAACCCCATGGCGTAGCGGATCAGAAAGGCCTTCAGCGGGCCGGCACCGTCGACCAGGCGCAGGCCCAGATTGCGCACCTGACGCACCGGCAGGAGAGAATTGCCGAACAGGTATTTGAAACCGTCCATGGCCGACATCATGGCCAGGTTGTCGCCCCGACGCCAACGCTCGTAGCGGCGCAGCACGCGACGGTCGCCGATGTCACGGCCGTCGGCGTGGGCATCGATCACTACCTGGGCGAGGGTGGCGGCATCCAGCAGCCCCAGATTGGCACCCTGCCCCGCCAGCGGATGTATCACATGGGCAGCGTCGCCCACCAGCGCGATGCGCTCGGCCAGATAGCTGCGGGCGTGCATTCTGCGCAGCGGGAACGCGACACGTTCGCCCACCGCCGTAATGGCGCCCAGCGCCCGTTCGGACGCTTCCTCCAGTTCGCGCCGGAAGTCGGACTCGGGAAGCGCCAGGTACCGGTCTGCCTGCTCGCCGGGCAGCGACCAGACAATGGAGCAACGCCCGTCCCGCAACGGCAGAAAAGCCAGCGGCCCACCCGGCAGGAAGCGCTGCCAGGCGGTTTCGCGATGCCAGTGCTCGGTGGCCACCGGCGCCACCAGGGCGCGCTGCAGATACTCGTGCACTTCGGTGACGATGCCGGCCATCTCCCGCACGGGCGACTGTACGCCGTCGGCACCCACCAGCAGCGGCGCCGGCAACCGCCGCCCGTCCGCCAGCACCGCCGTCACGGCACCGGGCATATGCTCGATGGCATCCAACTCCGCCGGGCACACCAGTTCCACCGTCGGCAGCTCGCGCAGGCGTTCGTGAAGGGCCGCCTGGATCACCCGCTGCTCGATGATATGCCCGAGGGTATCCTCGCCGATGGCGGTACTGTCGAAATGGATGGCGCCGCGGCCGCCGGCATCCCAGACATGCATCTCCCGGAACGGGCTCACGCCCCGGGACACCATGCCCTCCCAGGCGCCCAGGGCGGCGAAGATGCGCTGCGAGGCCCGGGTGATGGAATACACCCGCAGGTCCACGCTGTCGGCGGACCACGCGGCGGGTGTCTGGCGGGGCTCGATAACGGCCACCCGCAGACCGGCCTGACCCAGAGCGCATGCAACCGTGGCGCCCACATTGCTGCCGCCCACCACGATCGCATCGAAGGCCGGACTCATCGCCTGCCTCTGCGCAGCGGCAGGCCGCATGCCAGCCGGGGCAGGCGACCGGTACGACCCATAGTCAGACGGGCGAAGGCGCGTTTCGCCGGCGGCAGCAGATCCAGCAGCACCATGCCCGCGTCACGCGCCAGCCCGACCGGCACCAGGGGATTGACGAACATACGCGCAAGCCCGTCGGTAAATGCGATAACCCGCCGATGGTCGGCCTTGCGCCAGTCGGCATAGCGGCGCAGTACCGCACCGGCCCCGATGTCCTCACCACCGTCCAGGGCCTCGGCGATCACTTCGGCCAGTACCGCCACGTCCCGCAGGCCGAGGTTGAAGCCCTGGCCGGCCACCGGATGCAGGGTGTGGGCGGCATTGCCGATCAGTGCCAGTCGGTCACGCACCGATTCGCGGGCGCGCACCAGCCGCAACGGATAGCTGTGGCGTTTGCCGACCCGTTCCAGGCGTCCCAGCCGGTAGCCGAAACGCTCCTGCAGCCGGGCCAGGAAGCCGGCGTCGTCCAGGCCCATCACTTCATCCACCGCCTCGTCGGGGACGGTCCACACGATCGCGCAGCGCCGCTCGCCCATGGGCAGCACGGCCAACGGACCGCTGTCGGTGAAACGCTCGTAGGCGACATGGGCGTGGTCGAACTGGGGCGTGACGTTGGTGACAACTGCGGTCTGACCATATTCCCAGCTGCGAGTGGCAATGCCCAGCTGGGCGCGCACCGCCGACTGGGCACCGTCCGCGGCCACCACCAGCCGGGCACGGATGTCACGGCTGCCGTCGTCGGTGCTCAGGCGCACCGTGGCCCGCTCGCCGCCCGCCTGTACCGACTCCACCCGCGCCGGGCAGATCAGGTCCACCGCCGGCAGCTCCCGCAGCCGCGCGCCGATACCGGCGCCCAGCACCCGCGCCGGCGCCACATAGCCAAGCGCTTCCACCCGCTGTTCGCGGCGGTCGATATGGGCGAATCCGAAACGTCCCCGGTCGGAAACGTGGATGCGATGAATGGCGGTAAGGCCGTCGCGCAACTGCGGCCAGAGCCCCATGCCCTCGAAGATGCGCCGCGTGCCGGCGGCCAGGGCAATGGCGCGGTCGTCATAGCTCGGCTGGACGGGAGCGTCGAAAGTCACCGCCTCGGCGACGGCAATGCGAAGGGGTTGATCGCTCAGGGCGCAGGCGAGGCTGGCACCCACCATGCCGCCACCGACAATGAGCAGGTCGTAGTCGGTCATCGCGACTCTGGCCGGGTCCGGCGGCTCGGGACGGCCATGTCCGCAACACCGGCGATTGTCATGAATTGGTGTGCATGCGTCATGTCAGCGGGCCATCAGCGCCTCGATCTCGTCCACGTACTTGGGCGCGGCCGCCGTGAGCACTTCGCAGCCGTCCTTGGTGACCAGCACGTCGTCCTCGATGCGGATGCCGATGTCCCACCACTTGCGGGCCACACCCTTGCTGCCGGCGGGCACATACAGGCCGGGCTCCACGGTCAGCACCATGCCCGGCTCCAGCACCCGCCACTCGCCACCCACCTTGTAGTCGCCCACATCGTGTACGTCCATGCCGAGCCAGTGGCCGGTGCGGTGCATGTAGAAGCGACGGTAGGCTTCGTCCTTGATGAGTTTTTCGGGTTTGCCCTTCAGCAGGCCCAGCTCCACCAGCCCTTCGGTGAGCACCCGCACCGCCGCATCGTGGGGCTGGTTCCAGTGGTTGCCCGGGCGCACCTGGTCGATGGCCGCCAGCTGGGCCGCCAGCACCACTTCGTAAAGCGCTCTCTGGGGCTTGCTGTATTGCCCGTTGACGGGAAACGTGCGGGTGATGTCCGCCGCATAGCAGTCGTATTCGGCGCCCGCGTCGATCAGCAGCAGGTCGCCGTCGGCCAACGGCGCGTTGTTTTCGGTGTAGTGCAGGATACAGGCGTTGCCGCCGCCGCCGACGATGCTCGGATAGGCCCAGTCCGCGCCGCCGCGCCGGAAGGCGTACTGAAACTCCGCCTCGATCTCGTACTCCATCATCCCCGGGCGGCATACTTCCATAGCCCGCCGGTGGGCGGCGGTGGAAATGGCCGCCGCCCGGCGCATGGCCTTGAGCTCGGCCCGGCTCTTGTACAGGCGCATGTCGTGCAGCGGATGTTCCAAGGTGACGAATTCCTCGGGCGCGCGCTGACCGCCCCGGGACTGGGAACGGATACGGTTCACCCAGCCGATCACCCGGTTGTCGAACTCCGGGTGCGAGCCCATGGTGTAGAAGACCCGCTCCCGGTTCTCCATCAGGCCGGGCAGGATGTCGTCGATATCGGCAATGGGAAAAGCATCGTCGGCACCGAACCGTTCCCCGGCCCGCTCCGGACCGGTACGCCGCCCCGTCCAGGTCTCCATGTGTGGGTCGCGCTCCCGGCAGAACAGGATGAATTCGCCGTGCTTGCGCCCGGGAACCAGCACCAGCACCGCCTCGGGCTCGGGGAACCCGGTGAGGTAATAGAAATCGGAGTCCGGCCGGTAGGGATATTCCACGTCCCGGTTGCGGGTGCGCTCCGGAGCGGCGGGCAGAATGGCAATGGAGTGCGGCCCCATCATACGCATCAGCTGGCGGCGGCGGCGCGCGAATTCCTTGACGTTGAAGGTCCCGGACAAGACTGGCTCCTCTGGGTTGATATGGTGCCGGCTATTGCAGCCGCGGCGGCGCCTTGGTCGGATGCAGCTCCTCGTTGATGAGCAGCACACCCACCCGCACGTATTCGACGATTTCCGTGTAGGCCGCCTCGTCCGCATCTTCGGGGCTATCGATGTCGAACTCCACACGGGAGATTTCCGACATGTCCTTGATCAGCTCGGGCACCGTACCGGGAAGGCTCGCGGTATCCTTGACACCCCCCATGCCGAGACCGAAAAGAAATCCCTCGCACCACTTGCCCAGCGCCTTTGCCCGATCTGGCAAGGGGTCGGCGTCCATGGGCAACAGCAGTCGAAAATCCAGAGCGGAATCGTTGAGCTGCCCCATGGTGTCCTGGTAGAGCTGCTCGAGCACGCTGCGGCAGGGAACCACCATGGCGTTGGCGGGGTCGGTATCGGCCAGCACCTGCCCCATCCACGCCTGAGCGTCCGGCCGCCCACCGGCACAGGTCAACCCGCACAGAATGCCGTGGCTTTCGGCGGCATCGGGGATGGCGCCGGCCTGCTGCAGGGCGGCGTCCACCTCGTCATAGTCCAGATTCGGGGTGGTGTTCATTCAGAAGCGCTCTATGCGGGCCTCGTACGGCAGCACCAGCAGGCGGTAGATCTCGCCACCCAATTGAATATGAGTGAATACCGGCGCGCCCAGGGTCACTGTGTTCTCTCCGGCAGCCGACATCCCGCGGATTCCGAAGCGGTCGTGCTCGATCAGATCCGCCAGCAGCCCGGCCAGTTCCGAGCGCGCGACACTGGCGGTGTTGTCCACCACCCGACAGGGTTTTCCGCTCTTGGTCGTACCCTCTACGACGACCGCGTCCGGATTGGCGGAACCCGCTGAATCTCCTTTTCCATCAGAATGGTCGGCCAAAACTCACCCGCCGCTTGTGCCCTGATCGGCATGAGCTGCAATTATGGCATAAACCGCGCGCCGCCCGCGCGGGCGCCGGCCCGGCCGTTGACCCGATAACCGGCCGGCACTATATTGGCTCCATGGAAAAAGACAGCGCACAGCAGACCGCCGAGCAGGATCTGAGGCGGCTCGAATTCCGCCTTGAGGAGCTGATCGAGACCGTGGAGCAGCTCAAGGCGGAAAACCGCTCGTTGCGCCAGCAACAGGAAACCCTGGCCGCCGAACGGGCCCGGCTGGTCGAGAAGAACGAGGGCGCCCGCGCCCGCGTGGAAGCGATGATCAACCGCCTGAAGGCCATGGAGCACGGCGTATGACTCGGGACGACGGCCCGGTCAGCGTCCGGATCCTGGAGAAAGAGTATCTGGTAGCCTGCCCGGCGGAGGAGCGCGACGGCCTGACAGCGTCCGCCGAGTACCTCAACAGCAAGATGAAGGAAATCCGCGACAGCGGCAAAGTGGTGGGAGCCGACCGGATTGCCGTCATGGCGGCCCTGAATATCGCCCACGAACTGCTGCAGCAGAAGTCGCGGCGCCAGGACTATCATCAGAATATGAGCTCGAGGATCCGTGTCCTCCAGGAAAAGATCGAGCTCGCCCTGAACAAAGGCCGACAGCTGGAACTGTAGGGCTGTCGGCAACGTTACAGGCATCCCCTGCGATGTACGTTTGCGGCCGGGAAATTTCTTGAGCCTACAAGCGTCGACCCTGGGGACAACGCTGTGAATGTCTGTGTGCATGTCCGCGACCTGCGGAAAGCCTGATGACATCGCCACTGTCCCCACTTGAACTCAGGGTTCAAGGTCGAAGGCCGCGACGGCATAGGCGGAGGGTGCCTCCTTATTCCGGATGGACAGTGAGTGCCGAACCCCGCTCCGGCACTGTCCACATGACCTCGCCGACACGATGACATCCCGCGCCGATTTGCGCCGCCGCATGCGCCAGCAGCGTCGCGCCCTCACTCCCGCTCAGCGCCTGGAAGCGGCCTGGCAGATGGCCGAGCATGTTGCCGCCAGCGCACTGTTCCGCAATAGCCGGCGGATTGCCGCGTACCTCGCCGCGGACGGGGAAATGGACCCCCTGCCGCTGATGGAAACGGCCTGGGAGCGGGGAAAATCCATCTACCTTCCAGTGCTGGTGCCGTTCGGGCACAACCGTCTCTGGTTCGCTCCCTACCGCCCCGGCGATCGGCTGATGAGCAACTGCTACGGCATCGACGAACCCCGGATCGTCCACCGTGGCCGGGTGCCGGCCACGGCCCTCGATCTGGTGCTCGCCCCTTTGGTGGCCTTCGACGCCCACGGCAACCGGCTCGGCATGGGCGGCGGCTACTACGACCGCAGCTTCGGCTTTCTGCAGCGCCGGCAGCACTGGCACAAGCCCCGCCTGTTGGGCCTGGCCTACGATTTCCAACGGGTGCAGGCACTGCCCGCGCAAGCCTGGGACGTGCCGCTCGCCGCCGTGGCCACCGACGCGGGACTGTATCCGGACGCAACACTCCCCAGCATTAGCCGCTGACCCAAGTCGGCCCATTACCGGGCGCACAGCCTGGGAATCACCCCCCCGCCGCCGCCTCTCGTTTGCTTCAAATCACCTCCCCCCTATACTCTGCTGCCGTAATCGACATCCAAATCCGCGACCGAAAAGGCCCGTAGAACGATGAACCACTGGCTGATGAAATCCGAGCCGGACGTATTCGGCATCGACGACCTGAAAGCTATGCCCAACAAGACGGACCACTGGGACGGAGTGCGCAACTATCAGGCGCGCAACATGATGCGCGACCAGATGAAGAAGGGCGACAAGGTGTTCTTCTACCACTCCAACACCGCCGAGCCGGGCATCGTCGGCATCGCCAAGGTGGTCCGGGAGGGTTATCCGGACTTCACTGCCTTCGATCCCCATGCCAAGTACTACGATCCCAAGAGCGACCCGGACAAGCCGCGCTGGTACATGGTGGATATCCAGTACGTGCGCAAGCTCAAACGCGTCATCACCCTGGCCGAGCTCAAGTCCCACCCGGAATTGGAAGATTTTCCGCTGGTGCGCAAGGGTAACCGGCTTTCGGTCATGCCGGTTACCCGGGAACAGTGGGACATCGTCCTCGGAATGGAGTAGAAGCGATATGCCCGCCCTGTACCATTTCTGGTCCGACGCCCCCTCCCAGCGGGTACGCCTGGCCCTGGGCTGCAAGGGCATCGACTACCGGGACGTCCCGCTCGCCTACGACGACGACGAGACGTTTTTCGAACTGGGCATCGCCCGGCAGGTGCCCGTGCTGCAACTGGACAACGGCGAGTTGCTGCACGATTCGACGGACATTCTGCGGCGCATCGACGGCCTGTTCCCGGGTGAACCGCCATTGGCCGAGGCCCGCATCGACACGGCCGCCTGGGAGGCGCTGCTGGACTGGCGCAAGCGGGTGGACGCGGTGCTGGAACGCCTCTATGCACCGGTGCGTCCGGCGTTCCGGAACATCGGCGCCGACGAGGTAACCCTGGCCGCCTACAAGGCGGAGGTCCAGCGCCGGCTCGGCATGACCGTCGAAGAGCTGGCCAATGACCGCTACGCCGGCTATGCCCAGCTCGACTCGCTGACCAACCTCAAGAAGCTGGGCCGCCACCTGGCCGAACGGGGCTTCTATATGGGCGAGATCAGCATCGCCGACATGGTGCTGACCGCCGACCTGTTCCCGCTGCAGGCTCTGGACGGCATCGCGCTGCCCATCGACCTCATGTACTACCTGGACCGGGTCGAGCGCTCCTGCGGCGTATCCCTGCGCGAAGGCTACCTGACCGACATCTGAACCGGGCCGCCGCCGGTGGCTCAGCACTACATCAAGGAGTACACCATGAACCTGGCCGAACTGCTCCAGTACATCGACACCAACAGCGACTACGAGCTCCTGGAAGGCACCCCGGAGCAGACTCTGGCGAAAGCGCGCGAAGGCGACCATCACGACGCACTGGCCGGCCGCATCATCAAGGCCATCGCCGAGCACTGCAACATTGCCGATGTCGGCACCGAATTCGAGCGTGCCGACGCGGTCAACGCGCTGGGTCCGTTGCGCCTGGAGTACATGAAAGACGACGCGCCGGTGGACGGATTCCGCATGCTCGAGCGCGTCATTCACCTCATCGACGGCGCCTTCAACGACGAAGCGCTGCGGCTTAAAGGACAGTAGGAAGCGACGCATCCGTATTGCGACTGACAGCGTTTCCACACTGTATTTTCCCTGACTTTTTGAACTGTGCGTCTTCGTTGTCACTGCGATTTACGCGCCCGCTGCACACCTTTCGCCTTGTTGCATTGCATGCCGATTGCACCGAATGGCGTTCAAGTCATTCAAAAATAGGTGGCAATTTGCAAATGGTTGTTTATACTCAAGCGCGGGTAACTCGTAGAAACCTTGGAGGAACTCCTATGGCAACGAGGAAGAAAGCCGCTTCCAAAAAGAAGTCCACCGCTAAGAAGAAGGCAGTAACCCGCAGGAAAGCGGCACCCAAGAGGAAAGTCGCATCCAAGAAGAAGACCGCGAAGAGAAAGGCAGCGCCGAAGAAGAAGGCCGGCGCAAAGAAGAAGGCAGCCACCAAGAAGAAAGTGGCGGCCCGCAAGAAGGCTTCTACCAAGAAGAAGGTAGCGGCCAAGAAGAAGACCACCGCCAAGAAGAAGGCTGGCGCTAAGAAGAAGGCGACCGCAAAGAGGAAGGCGGCGCCGAAGAAGAAGGCCGGTACCAAGAAGAAGGCCGGCGTGAAGAAGAAGGCGACCGCGAAGAAGAAAGCGGGGCCGAAGAAGAAGGCCGCCGCGAAGCGGAAGACGGCCAAGAAGAAGCGCTAGCAGCACCGGGGGGCGGCGGGTTGATGACGGCCCGCCCGCTCTCTCAAGCAGGCCGGTTGCCCGGCCCCGGCGCCGGGACGCTGGCCCCTTCTCCTCTCAGATCCGCCCCAGAAACAACCCGTAGGCCGGATTCCCGGTCTCATCCCAGTACTGGTAGCCGAGCGCGTCGAGGAACTCGCGGAAGCGTCTGCGTTCCCCGGGCGAGACCTGAATGCCCACCAGCACGCGCCCGTAGGCGGCCCCGTGGTTGCGGTAGTGGAACAGACTGATGTTCCATCGGCCGCCCATTTTGGTGAGGAATCGCAGCAGCGCGCCGGGGCGCTCCGGGAACTCGAAACGGTAGAGAATCTCGTCCTCCACCCCGGGCGCGTGCCCCCCGACCATGTGGCGCACATGCAACTTGGCCATCTCGTTGTCGGTGATGTCCAGAACGGGGTACTCCAGCGCCTGCAACTCCTTCATCAGAGCCTCGCGCTCGACATCGCCGTCATCGAGCTCCACGCCCGCGAACACGTGGGCCTGGGTGGCATCGGAATAGCGGTAATTGAACTCCGTAATACTGCGCCGGCCCAGCGCCCGACAGAAGCGGCGGAAGCTGCCCGGCTGCTCGGGAATGGTCACCGCCAGCAGCGCCTCGCGCCGCTCGCCCAGCTCGGCACGCTCGGCCACATGACGCAGCCGGTCGAAATTGATGTTGGCGCCGCTGTTGATGGCCACCATGTCCTGATCGCGGATGCCGGTGCGTTCGACATAGGCTTTGGCGCCGGCCACCGCCAGGGCGCCGGCCGGCTCCACGATGGAGCGGGTGTCGTCGAAGATATCCTTGATGGCGGCACAGATGGCGTCGCTGCTCACCAGCACGACTTCGTCCACGTGCTCGCGCGCGATGCGAAAGGGCTCCTTTCCGACCTGCCGGACCGCGACCCCGTCCGCGAAGATACCCACCTGCTTCAACGCCACCCGTCGCCCGCGGGCCAGCGCCTGGTGCATACTGGGCGCGTCGTCGGGTTCCACGCCGATGACCTTGATCTCTGGCCGCAGCGCCTTGACGTAGGCGGCGATGCCGGCAATCAGGCCGCCACCGCCCACGGGCACGAAAATGGCGTGCAGCGGACCGCTGTGCTGACGCAGAATTTCCATCCCGACCGTGCCCTGCCCGGCAATGACGTCGGGGTCGTCGTAGGGGGAAACGAAGGTCATCCCGCGCTCGGCAACCAGCGTCTGGGCATGGGCCGACGCTTCGTCGTAGGAATCGCCGTGCAGTACCGCGCGGGCGCCGAGCTGGCGCACGGCGGCGACCTTGATGGGCGGTGTGGTGCGGGGCATCACAATGAGGGCCTTGATACCCCGGCGCCGGGCCGCCAGCGCCACCCCCTGGGCATGATTGCCGGCGGAT
>Ga0315542_1001613_pt1 | contig 14012 bp, 12 predicted proteins | sample SalMarSW160120MG_FD_202541 | JGI IMG/M metagenome (GOLD analysis project Ga0315542, IMG submission 202541) | Salt marsh sediment microbial communities from the Plum Island Ecosystem LTER, Massachusetts, United States - Salt Marsh Sediment SW1601-20 ...
ATAATTAATGAGGATATTAGCTATTTCCTTGCTATTTAAGGCCTCTAAATTGGCACTATTAGTGAAACCTTTCAAATTATATTTATATTTCTTTTTAAGCATATTATTTAATAATTTCAATAAGATTTGTTTCACTTCTACATTATTCATCCTTGCAATTTGATTGATTAAATTGATCTTTACAATCAGAGAAGCATCTTTTACTAGTACCCATTTTATAGGAGGAATCGCTTCTTCTTTATATAGACCAATTAAAGTTTTAGCAGATTGGATCTTTATTTTATCATCATTATCAGATATGAGCAAATTCTCTAAAAGGTTATAAACATTTTTTAATTTAAGATTTAACTTTTGAATTATATTAATGCTCTCTAATCGCGTTTGAACTTGATCAGAATTATCAATTAATGCCATTAATAATTCTAGTGCTGAATTTTTATCTAGATCGCCATTCGAAAGATCCTCTATAATAGCTGCTGGAGTAAAAGTCATAAGTTTTGAAAGACCACTTAAATTCTTTCTATCATCATTCCCCCTAATACAATTGGTCCACCAGTAGAATTGTATATTTTCTCGGCGCGCTTTAGTTTAGTTTGACTATCTGAATAGATCTTGAAAACTAATTCGCCTTCTTTTATTCTAGAACCTTGTTTTTTTATTATCAACACGCCTGAGTTTTTAGAATAAGGACATCCAGCTGCTTTAGCTATTTGATTGATAATACTATTTTTAACTTCAGTAATATGTCCAGACTTTACTGCAAAGAATTCTTTTTCATAGGGCCCTAATTCAATATCTTCAGGTTTGATGCTAGGATTGCCTCCTTGAGCCTCTATTATCTTTTTCATCTTCTTATAAGCTTTTCCCGTCCTTAACAGCTCCTTAGCAAGTGTTTGGCCTTTACCTCTTTGAGCTTTCCCACCCATCTCCAATAGTATACCTGCTAATTCAGTGGATTTTTCAATTAGTGAATTTGGACCTTTTGAATAATCCATAAGAAGATTAAGAGCTTCAAGAGCTTCAATTGCTGGTCCAACAGCATGTCCAATTGGTTGATGAGCTAGTGTTAATGCACATTCAGCATCGATCCCAACATTCTTAGCAATTTCTTTAAAGATATAAGCAAATTCTTTTCCTTTATCTGCTGTAGGAAATTTAGTACCTGGCCCGCAGGGTATATCTAGAACTAATTTTTTTACTCCTAATGAAAGTTTCTTTGTTAGAATAGAAGGAATCATTAGGCCTACAGGATCCATATGTAGTGGTCTTTCGACTTCAATTAAAATGTTATCAGCTGGGGCAGTATTTAGAGCCCCGCCCCAAATAAGGCATGCATTTTCTTTTGATATTATTTCCTTTAGCTCTTCATATTCAAAAGCCACAGGTGCTAAAACCTCCATAGAATCAGCAGTACCAGAAGGTGAAGTGATCGCCCTTGTAGAAGATTTTGGAATCGTAAGACCCGCTGCAGCTACGATAGGCACTATGATAAGAGAAACCTTGTTTCCAGGAACCCCCCCGGTGGAATGTTTATCGAATACATTTTCTCCAAAATTAAAAATGTCTCCGCTTCTTGCTTCAGCTAACGTTAAAGCGGTCATTTCATCATCATCCATACCATTAATTGACACGCTTGTTATAAAAGCAGACAAATCTATTCGAGATAAGGATCCCGATACGGCATCTTTAATAATACTATGAATTTCTTCACTAGTTAGTTTTTCTGCTCTAATTTTTTTCTGTATGAATCGAAAAGAATCAGGTGGGTCTGCTGGTTTAATAGAAAGGATTATATTTTCCTTAATGTCTCTTTTTTCTTTTAATAAGTCTAACGGGAATCCTACTTCTCCAGAATTTACGATAGAATTTGAGTGATCTATTTCAAGAATAGCAACCCAATATCGATCTTCAATAGATTTTGACTTAACATTCTTTATTCGAATTCTTTCTCCTGCTTTTTGTCCAAGTTCTAAAGCATCCCTGTAATTCAAAATTACTTCTTTTTTATTCCCGGACTCATAATTCATTGCTTTAACTTTTAACTTCATACTAGTTCAATTAAAGAATTTTGTGTATATAATTTTAATGCGAGTTAAGATTGAAAAACTTAATTAAAAATCCTCAAATTATAACACTTATGAATAAATTTGAAAAAGCGCAAACCGTTTTAAATGACTTAGCTATCGATAGCTGGTTGATCGTTAGTAATGAAGACAGCGATATTAACTCTAAATTTATGTTAGGAGTTGAGTCACATGCAAGACATTATATCTTTATTTCTGCTAAGGGAAACCACGAAGTCATAGCTGTACCTATGGAAGCACCTATGATTAAGAAAGCTCTTGAAAATAAAGGTATAACTGCTAAAGTCAATTCATTTTCCACAACTGATGAACTAATTCTAAAACTGAAGGAACTCATAAATAAAAGTAGAATTGCTCTAAACTATGGTGAAAATGTTTTAGATAACGATGGAACGGGGTATGCTGATTTTTTGAGAGCGGGAGATTTTGCTTGCTTAAAAGATTTAGCCCCTAAAGCAGAATTTTGTTCTGCAGCTCCTATTATTTATGCTTTAAGGTCTGTAAAGTCTAATGAAGAGCTGAAAGATTTACGAAATACTTGTAAAGCTACGATAGAGTTATTAGAGTTATTGCCAAATTGGGTAAAAACCGGTATAACAGAAAAAGAAATACAAGCAAAATTAGAATATGAATACATGAAATTAGGGAAACCCTCTTTTGGAACTATTGTAGCTAATGGTGCTCATTCTGCAGATCCGCATCATAATACGTCGAATAAAAAAATAGAGCCGGGGGTGTTATTAATTGATACGGGCTTACAGATTGATGAAATGTGTTCAGATATAACTTGGACTTATTGGGTAAAAGGAGAACCATCAGAGAAATTTATTAATGCATATACTGCTCTTTATCTTTCTAAAGAAGAAGCTAATGAATACATGATCGACGGAAATCCAAATTATATTCCCGCGCTAAAATGTAGGGAGACTTTAGCTGCTAAAGGATATGATCACGAAAATTTATTTTTTCATGGTTTTGGTCATGCCTTAGGTTTTGAAGCGCATGATATTGGAGCTAGAATTAGTTGGAAAGTATCAAAAGAGTTTATTCTCAAAGAAAATATGGTTTATACGAACGAGCCCGGTTTGTATTGGCAAAATGAATGGGGAATTCGTTTAGAAGATGATGTAATTATTGGAAAGAACAAATGTGAAGTTGTTACCAGAGTGCCAAAAGAACCAATAATTATCTAATATCACATTGTTATTGAAAATGGAAACTCTTGATTAATTTCTATTGGATTCTGATCTGAATCCTTAAATGTGATATCAAAATTTATCTTAAAATCTCCCACTTCTTCAGGTTTTATATTTAATTCCCATTTCATTTTTTCATTTGATCGTAATGAGTAAATTTGTTTTTCTATTGTTCCACGTATAATTTTTAATTGTTCTGGGAACTTTGCTAACACTTTCACATCAAGAGCTTCCCCATCACTCTCATTTTCTAAGAGAATTTCTAAGGGAAAAGATTGACCAATAAGAGGAGGTCTTAAGTTCTTTATAGAGATTTTTAAGGAAGCTGGAGGGGAGATCAATTTTGGTTTGATAATATCTGTCATATATTCACAGGAGATCTTCCCATTAACTTCAAGAGTAATAATAACCGGTCCAATATAGGGCTCGTCAAGTTGAAAGTGAGGTTTAAGCGTGAATTCCAAAGATAAATTATGATGGTCTATTGGAATCTCATAGGGTAAACTTGGTTTATTACTCAATGCGAGATTATCAGATACTTTCATATTAAGCTTAGTTATTTTTAACTGATCAACTTTATATTCGAAAAAGGAATTATTTGAAATCTTTGATAAAATTCCAGCATTTAAGTCTAATTTTAAATGTATGAGATCGTTAGTTGTATATAATTCTTTGTCTAAGTTCAATTCAGACTTGATTCCAATTGCTAATTGAGATAGCATTAAAACTTTCTTAAGCAATTCAGTTTCAATTTGAGTAAACTTAAAATTTTCTATATTTTCTACTACTTTTTCAAGCATATTTACATTTTTATCTCTATTAGCAATGGTGACATCAGTCACTAATTTTACTAATTCATTTTGCTTGAAATATTCATTATCGACCTTCCCTTGATATTTTTTAATAAAGTTAAGACCACTTTCTTGTTTAATCTCCACAAACGAACATAAGTATGACAAAACGGGAAATAGAATATAATTGAAATTCTTTTCATTTGAACTCCGTAATTTTGGTATAATATTTAGGGCACTTTTATAAAGATGATTGGCTTTTGAATATTTTTCTATCATTAAATAGACATCGCCAGCTAGCTTTAATACTTCTAATACTTCGGAATATTTTTCCATCTCAAGATAGCATTCTGAAGCTTTTAAGAAGCAATCTTTCGCTAACCTATAATCTTTTAGTTCTAAGTAATTAGTTGCTGCTTTGTGATACAGCTTACTAGCTTTTTTATATCCTCTTGCTTTAAATAGCTTTTCTGCCTTTAAGACCTTTTCTTTGATTTTAGTTAATGGATCTTTTCCCATAGAATCATCATCAATTTAAATTTCAAATATATTGAGATAAGTGATAGATCAATTATTATTTTTTTTTAATTAGGATTTAATTTAGAAATTTAAAGAAAAAAATGAATTTGAAATTTAATAAGCCATGAGAATCAAAACAAATGCAACCAAGATTAATGTGCCACTTACTACAAAAAACCAAGTAAATATTACAAAACCGATTATCAATACTGTCCACCATGCATAAGGGATTTTGATATTAACTTGAGTAAGTGTTAAAATCAGCACGATAGCAAAAATAATTGCTACAATAGCGCCCCCAATTAAGAGGGGGTTCCCACTTAACATGCTCATTACAGACTCATAAATGGCATAAATAGCACCTATTAAGGCTACAATCCTTGATGCTGGATAAGGTTTTCTTGTGCTCATAAATTCGATTAATGCAGCTATAAGTAAGAGTATTCCAACTAGATAGTTTGGACCGACGAGATATTCAACAAGAATTAAGAATAAACCTATAATAAGCAATATCCACCAAATAAATGGAATTTTGAGTTTATTCATATCGATGATATTCAGTGATCCCCATATGACAAATGCGATAATCAATCCCACTATGCCAAAAATAATTGCCAAAACATTTGCAGTATAAAAATAACTGATAGAATCTTTAATTAAAATTAAGGCTCCAATTAATGCTATTACTTTTGGAGCACTAATACCTACTCTTGAAGTTTCAACCATAAAAATTCACCATCAGTATTGAAAGCTAATTTGTAGAAAATAAATTAATACTTAGCTAAAATTAGCATACTTAGTATTTATATTTTTATATTGATAACTTATTAAAACTGGTCAAATTATTATTATAAAATTAAAAAAGAAAATGTAAAATCTTCTTTCCGAAACCATTACATTATGGTACGTCATCTTATGACTAAAATTTACTCGTAAGATTCATCCATTCGGTTTATTTCTCTTTAGATTCATTTTTAGAATCTAATTTTTTAATCGGGTTTTTACCGATATTCTCTATTATCTCAGAAACGCGTGTAACTTCTTGCTGAAATCTTTGACCTTCAGCAGCACTGCAATGAAACATCTGTATGCGATCGGGATCCATACCAGCAGCCTTGAGTATCTCACGGGTATACTCCACATTCTTAGCCGCAACTAGGTTACCTGTTTCATAATCACATTCTCCCTCATATCATCCGGCCACGATTACCCCATCAGCCCCTTTTCCCATTGCTCTCATCATTAGACTTGGAGTAACTCGTCCAGTACAGTTAATACGTATTGGTCGGATAGTAGCAGGATATTGAGCTCTAATTGTACCAGCCATATCACCTGCACCATACCCTCACTTCCAACACATGAAAGCAATAATTTTCTTATCATTTTCTACTGCCATTTTATCCACCTCTTTAAAGTTCTTCCAGAATTGCATCAATCTGTTTTTCATATTGGGGTTCACGGTAATATCGTAGGGTTATCGCCTCGGAAGGACAATTTGCTAAACAAGTACCGCATCCTCTACATAAAATCTCATCAACCTCTGCTCCATCTGACTTTAACGTAATGGCATTATATGGACAATTTAACTCACATAATCCGCATTTTGCACAGAGTTCCTTGTTAACTGTAGCTCTGATTAATAAGATCCGATATTTATCCTTTCCCATCAAACGTGCTAATGATGATGCAGCAGCTCTTCCCTGTGAAATTGACTCGGCGATTGATTTAGGTCCTTGAGCCACTCCAGCTAAAACTATACCGGGAATTTTAGTGTCAATGGGATTTAATCGAGAATGAAATTCTTTAAAGAAACCATCTTGACTCGTTTCAAGCTTCAATATTTTCCCAATTTTATCAACACCTTTAGCTGGTACCATAGCGCAGGATAAAACGACTAATTCGTATTCGTATTCTTTTAATCCCTCATTACTAAGCGTGTTTTGTAAAATTACTTTTAGGTCATGTGTTTTCTTATCTTCTTGGATTTTTGAAACATTAGTTCTAATATACTTAATCCCCTCTCTTCTTGAGGCAGTATAATACTCTTCATAATCTTTCCCCGCTGCTCTTATATCAATATATGCAACACTAATTTCAGCATCAGGATAATGTTGCTTGATCAGTTTTGTGTTTTTTATTGAAATCATGCAACAGACTCCAGCACTACAATAAGTTTGTTTGTTTAAATCCCTTGATCCAACGCATTGAATGAATAACATTTTCTTGGGAGTTTTTCCATCTGAGGGTCGGACCAGATGTCCAACAGTTGGTCCGTTCGGAGCAAGCATTCGTTCAAGTTTCATCTGAGTAATTACATTTGGGAAAACGTTATAGCCTAAATACCCCGTCTCAGGTTCATATTCATCCCAACCAGTAGCAACGATAATGGAACCTACCGTTAATTCAACGATTTCATCTTGTTGATCGAAATTAATAGCATTTAACTCACATACTTGTGCACATAGTCCACATTTGATACATTTATTCATATCAATTTGAGCTTTTGAAGGTACGGCTTGTGCAAATGAAACATAAATTGCTTTCCTTGAGTTCATTCCTTCATTAAATTCATTATAACCATATGCTGGACACACCTCAAAGCATGAGCCACATCCATTACACTCATTAGTTACATACTTCGCCTTCTTTCGTATCTTAATATTGAAATTCCCTACAAATCCCGTTACTTCTTCAACTTCACTATACGCATAAAGATTGAGGTTTGGAGCCCTAGCAGCTTCTAGCATGACAGGACCAAGTATTCATATACTGCAATCATCAGTTGGGAATGTTCTGTCTAACATAGCCATTTTTCCACCGATTGTAGTACTCTTCTCGACAAGATGTACTTCAAATCCTTCATCAGCTAAGTCAATGGCTGCTGTCAATCCAGCTACCCCTCCTCCAATAATTAATGCTTTTTTAGTAATATCCACTTCTTTTATGAGGATTTTTTCCAATACAGATGCACGAGCTACTCCTGACTTAATTGCATCTTCTGCTGTTTTCTGAGCTCCAGGTTTATCTTGACGATGAACAAAACTTGCATGCTCACGAATATTTACAAATTCAAGATAGGATGGATCTAAATTCATCGATTCCAGGACACTTTGAAATACTGGCTCATGTGTTTTTGGAGTACATGATGCTACGACTAATCTATTAGCATTACTTTCAATCATCTTTTCTTTAATGAATTCTGCTCCTGGTTCAGTACAAAGACTGATGTAATCTGAAGCTTCAACGACATTTGGGAGAGTTTTTGAAAATTCGGATAATGCTTTCGTATCAATGATTTCTGCGATGTTAATACCTCACGCGCAAACAGCGACAAATACACGTATTTCTTCGTTCGTATCACTAGTAGTTTCTGCTTCTACCATTGCATATTCACCTTTTTAGTTTTTTAATTGATCCTCCATTTTTTAGTATTTTATAAAGATCAAGATTGAATAATCAAGTATAAATCTAAAATCTTTTATATATCTTTTATAAGTGATCAAATTAAAAATCTTTTAATTTTCAAATTAAAGACTTACTTTGGTATTCAACATGATTTTTAACATACTACAAACAGATGGAAAAATACCTCCCGGAATCTTAATAACGTATTCTATACTAGTGGGAGTTGGGTTCATTGTTTCTGTTTTGCTTTTAAAATTAGGATTAAGATTTGTAAAAGCTGAAAGAAGGAAGACTTTCAAATGGACTGCTATTAGCTTTTTCCTTCAAGTATTGGTAATTTTTATGTTGGGGTCACCGTTCATCTTACTTGGTTTTGCAAATGCAATGAATGATAAAGATCCGCCAGTGGGCATTATTATCTTTATGGTAGTTATCGCAGTTTTTATCGATATGAACGTTATTAATGTTATTCATCGAACAGGATTGCTTAAATCTTTCTGGCCTTTCTTATTAATGGCTATTCCTATGGCGGCTACGATTGGATTTGGGATTATGATTGATAGAGTAGGATTATTTATTACGTTCTAATTAAGCCTTACTTTGTTTATTGCTTGATTCATCTTTTCTATTTCGAATCTAGCAGCCTTATCGAATTCAGAGGGGGAATAGTTTTGATATTTGTTATAAGCAAACATGATTCCTCGAGATGAATTAATTATTCCACCTAATCCTTTTGAATCGAACCCATATTTGATATCTTCGCCGGTTGCGCCTTGCACTCCGTAACCAGGCATTAGGATAAAGGATTTAGTAAGGATTTTTCTAATTTCCTTTAATTGGGATGGATATGTTGCCCCTACAACAGCTCCAAGGTTAGAATAACCAGAAAATCGATGTAAATTTTCATTCCACTTATTTAAAAGCTTAGCCATTTGGATGTAATTCCGTTCCAGTTTTAAATTCTCAACCTGAACTTCAGTAGAATCATCATTTACATTATCTAATCTTATACTGAATAGATCTTGGAATTCAATACTACTCGGATTTGATGTTTTTACTAATATAAATATTCCTTTCTCAAAATAATTCTCAAAATAGGGTCTTATTGAATCTATTCCAAGATACCCGTTTAGAGTACAAGCATCAGCTTGATAAACGTTAAAAGTTGAATCTGCGTAAGCTTTCGAACTTGATCCGATATCGTTTCTTTTAGAGTCTAAAATAACGAGTAAGTCTTTCTTATGGGCATAATTAATTGTTTCTTTTAGACAATTAAGGGCATCATATTTTTCGTAGAATGCAATTTGAGGCTTTATCACGGGGATTATATCACATGTTCTATCAATTAATGCTTTATTGAATTCTAAAATGATTTGATTTGGTTCTTCATAATAATCAATGAGAAATTGAGGAATAGTCCCTTCTTTTTCTAAACGAGGGTCCAAACCCATACATACTACGCTATTTTTATCCAGTATTACTTCAATTAAATCTTCAATAAACGACATTATCTATGACTCACAATTTAGATCTCTCTCTGTAAAAAATGAGGCGATTCTCAAAAATATTTGTATAAATTTTTTATTTAATATTTATAAACGAAGATTAAAAAAAGGAAACAAATTAATATAATAAATAAAATGAGTGAAGTTTAATGGTTGCAATAAAATTAAGTGAAGATATTTATTGGATTGGAGCAAATGTACATACAGAAGATCTATTTGAAGGCATATGGCCCATTCCATATGGAGTCGCTCTGAACTCTTATGTTATTAAGGGAGATAAGATCGCGTTAATCGAATTAGTTAGAGAATGGGGAGATGCTGCCTTAACACTTCTGAAGAACCTTGAATCAGTTTCAGTAAAATTAGAAGATATTGATTATATTATCTTAAATCACCTTGAACCAGATCATACTGGATTCACCTATATGATAAAGTCTCTTTCTCCGTATGCCCAAATCCTTTCAACTCAAAAAGGAGTGGATTTAGTAAATGCATTTTATAATGTTGAAGAAAATGTTAAACCTGTTAAGACTGGTGATGAAATAGACCTTGGTAAAAATAAAGTATTGAAATTTGTTGAAATTCCTAACGTGCATTGGCCAGAGACAATGGTGACTTACGAACAGAATTCAGGGATCTTGTTTTCTGGTGATGCTTTTGGAGCGTTTGGTGTTCACCATGGCAGTATTTTCGAAGATGAAACTCCAGAGGATAGTAAGCCTTATTGGGAAGAAGAGATGCTAAGGTACTATGCCAATATAATTCCTATGTTCTCTAAGAACGTATTGAATGCTATTGATAAGTTATCAGGAATCAAAATTAACATGATAGCTCCATCACACGGATTAATCTGGCGGTCTCGACCAGATGTAGTCATAAAAAAGTACAAAAGATATGCAAATTATAACAATGATTTTGCCGAACCTGAATTATGTGTTGTTTGGGGAAGCATGTATGGTAATACGGAGGTCATGTTAAATTCGATTTTAAAGGGTATCGCAAAGGCTGGTGTTCATGTTAATATTCATCGTGTTCCTAACGAAGATCCATCATTTATCTTATCCGATGCTTATAAATCTGCGGGTTTGATAATTGGGGCTCCCACGTATGAATATGGGATGTTTCCTCCCATGAAGTATATTATGGATCTGTTAAAGAAGAAATTCATTAGATATAAAAAAGTTCTCTATTTCGGTTCATACGGTTGGAGCGGTGGAGCGAAAAAGGATTTTACTGAGCTTTCTGAAAATATGAAATGGGACATTTACGATGCAATCGCATATAGAGGATATCCATCTCAAGAGGAATTGGAAAAAGGTGAAGAACAAGCCTTCAAACTGGCTAAAGATGTCAAGGATATAGAATCGAAAACAGAGGGAGAAGATTACTAATCATTTAATTTTATTTATTATATAAGAATTTAAGATTCAATGAGTTTTTCAATTTGATTCGTAATTATTTTCCCGTGTGCTACGGCATCAACCACGCTTTTGGATCCAGTTACACAATCTCCTCCAGCAAGCACTTTTGGTATTGAAGTAATGAAATTTTGATCAATTTTGATAGTATTTTTATTCGTTATTTTCAAATCCTTAGTATCGAATTCATCTAAGTCTGCTTCTTGGCCCACCGCTTCAATAATAAAATCAGCATCTACTTTAAAATTTGAGTTCTCAATTGGGAGTGTTCTAGGACGACCACTATCGTCAAGGTCCCCCAATTCCATTTTTTGGCATACTGCTCCAAGGAGTTCCCCTTCTGTACAGATAAATGATACGGGATTCGTTAAAAAGCTTACGATTATTCCCTCATCAAATGACTCCTCTATTTCTTCCTTTCCTGCGGGCATTTGTTCTTTTTTTCTACGATAAATAATAGAAACTTCTGCCCCAAGCCTTTTTGCTACCCTAGCAGCATCCGTTGCTGTGCTTCCTCCACCAATAACAGCCACGCTTTTTCCCTTAATATCAGGAAATTTCTTCTCTAAATTAAATTTTTTTAAAAATTCAATCGCTTGTAAAACTTTACTGGATTCTTCTCCAGGAAGACCAATTTCTTTAGCTTTATGAGTCCCAATTCCAATTACAACGACATCATATCCCGATTCAAAAAAGTTTCTGATTGGATTTTTTTCATCAATAGAAATGTTTTTCTTGAATTCTATTCCCAATTTTTTAAGATTGTTTACTTCTTCAGTCACAACTTCTCTTGGCAATCTAAATTCGGGAATTTCAGATATTAACATACCACCTATAACGTTCAGTTTTTCGAAAATGGTGACTTGAAAACCAAGTTTTTTAAGAAAATATGCACTCGATAATCCTAAAGGTCCGGATCCTATAATCGCTACTTTCTTACCATTATTTGGTTTACAGCTGAAAAAATCTTTAGATAATCCATAATGATCAACCAAATATCGCTTAATCGTTGGAATTTGAATAGGATCTCCAACTTTTCCAGAAGTACAATATTGTTGACAATATCCTGGGCATACTCGTTCTACAGATCTAGGAAAAGGGTAATGTTCATAGATAATTTTTAATGCTTGGTCAATATTACCACTTATAACATTGGAGATTATTTCTCTGGTATTACAATGTGTAGGACAATTTTTCATGCACGGTGGGGGTTTTATTTCAGGGTCGCTTTTTTTAAAACATTGAAGACATCTTTCACATTCTTTAATAACTTCATCCATAGTTCGAAAACCTTGGTTAACTTCATCAAAATTTTTAATTCTATCTTGTGCATCTAATAGATGAGGTTTAAAAGCAGTTTTTTTTCTCTTTTTTTTTTGATTTGTGCTCATTTTATGTGTCCAATTCTAAAACTGAGTTGATTATGTGAAAAATCATAACTGATATAAATTTGCTGTTTATAATACAAAAAGATTTGAATATTTAACCTATTTAATCCTCCTAATCTGCAAATTCGTCCAGAATTGCATAAATTTCATCAATTAAAGAACTAATTTTAATTGTTTTTTGCTCTTCAGTTTTCATATTCTTTATAGTAACATTACTTTCTTGCATTTCTTTAGGGCCAATAATTAGGGTGATTAATACTCCGAGTTCATTAGCTTTACTTAACTGATTTCCCATCCCTTTAAATCTATAATCAATAATACAGGGAAATTCTTCACTCCTAACTATATTTGCCAATTTGAGAGCATATTTAGAAACGCTTTCATTAATGGATGCGATGAAAATCGTATCTGTATAATCTTTTTCGCGAATTTCTGTTGGTATTAAATTGTACGTTTTCAAAAATAATGATAACATTAGTGTTCCCATTCCAAATCCAGTTCCAGTAATTTTTTCATCAGAAAATAAAGATGCTAAATCATCGTACCTTCCACCTCCAAAAATACTCCTAATATTTTTCTTCCCAGTATCAAAAACTTCATAAACGATTCCCGTATAATAGTCTAGTCCGCGAACTGTTTTTGGAGAGAAACTACAATATTCTGTAATTTCAGCATCCTCAATGAGAGCAATAAAAGCACTAAGTTCTTTATATCCCTCTGTTTCATAAAAATTTTTAGGAATATCATCAAAGGATGAAAGTAACTCATCTAAAGATTTAGAATCCTTGATTTTATATATCCCTTGAATTACATTTTCTTCTTTGAATGATTCTCTAACGAACTCATCAAATTCAGATTCTTCCATCTTATCTGATTTATCAAGAATTTTATAAACAAGAGGATATTCATTTTTCTTTACCCCTAATAAAAGTTCACAAACAGAATCAATAAACCTCCGGTTATTATAATATATTTGAAATTGATCCGAATTTGCTCCAAATTGTTTAAATATATCAACTATTACCATGAAGATTTCAATGTCAGCATAAAGGCTTTCCTCTGCTAATATGTCAAAATTTATCTGTTTAAATTCACGTCTCCTACCCCTTTGAGGTCTTTCATACCTGAAGCAGGTTGGTACTGAAAACCAGCGTATTGGCTTTTTGAGTTCTTGGCTTTTTCGTGAAATCATGCGCGCTAAACTTGGTGTTAATTCAGGGATTAATATCAACCTTTCCCCTTCTTTTTTTTCTATTATAAATGATTGTTCATTAACCAATTCTTCAGAAGATTTAGCAGCAAAAATTTCAATTGGTTCAATCTGAGGACTTTCGAATTCTTCAAATGAATAACGTTCCGCTATATCTCGAATGGTCTCTATTATCCAATTGAGTTCCCTCAAATCTTCTGGGTAATAATCTTCCATTCCTCGTAAGGGTTCAGTAGAAAATTTTTTTGACATTAGTAGCAACCAATACTTTTGAATATGATTATAAAAAATCGGTTTCAAATATTAGTTTCGATCCTCGATAACTTAAATTCGAAATTATATTTTGTATTATTACTAAATTTGACTTTTGCTAAAAGTGAATATAGATGAATGAAAAATGGAAAGCTGAAATATCAACACCTGCATTAGTTTTAGATTATGATGTAATGCTGGAAAACATCAAAAAAATGTCTGAATTTGTAAAAAGTACAAAAGT
>Ga0315542_1001616_pt1 | contig 13996 bp, 7 predicted proteins | sample SalMarSW160120MG_FD_202541 | JGI IMG/M metagenome (GOLD analysis project Ga0315542, IMG submission 202541) | Salt marsh sediment microbial communities from the Plum Island Ecosystem LTER, Massachusetts, United States - Salt Marsh Sediment SW1601-20 ...
ATTCACGAGCAGCTCAGCTTTCTCGAGAGGGATAAATCGTCCCTGTGAGAGACCTGCGATCTTCTCATAGGTTGCTACACCATTCTCATAATTAGTAATCTCGGGGAAACATCCCACTGTGTGGATAACAATTCCCTTCTCAAAGGCGTTCTTTGCTTCTGTATCCCACTTTGCACCATCAGGGGTACCTTTTGGCCAACGGTCTCCAGACTCGACACCATGAGGTGGTGCATCTCCGATAAGAACTGAAATCTTAGCAGATTCATTGAGAAACTCCATCTTATTCATTACTTGAAGTGCTGTCGATATTGCCTCTGGACCATCACCACCACCGGATGCATCCATCTGCATAACGTTCTGTTCGATTTTTGCAGTATCGGAAGAAAGCTCGAATTTTTGTGTGATGTAGGTGCTCTCTTCGGGAGGATGATCGCGATATGAAACTAAGCCGACCCTGAGTCTGTGACACAATTCCTCCTTCTTTATTGTGCGAATGATCTCTAGAATCTTGGTTTTTACATTTTGAATATAGGGACCGTTCATTGTTCTTTGGACAAACTTGAATGTCAAGCTGTCCGTCCAGGAACGACACTGGATTTGGATTGAACATGGATTATGTTCCTTGCTGCATTGATATCTGCATGATGATGAACATCACACCTTGTACAATAGAAGAACTCGCCACCTTTCTTCTTTGTCTTCGAGCTCTCGCCATTGACCCTGAAACCTCTTTCTCCACACACATGACATGTCTGTGATGTATATCGTGGGTTCACTGTCCAGACACTATATTTTGAGTGACCAAGAGACTCTCTCATGTAACGAACAGTTTCAATTATCTTCCCCCACAAGTTCGCGTTCAATGACCACGACAGGTCTTTGGAGCCTGCATGACCTTGGAATCCTCGCAGGTCCTCAAAGAACAGTTTCTTAACATAGTGCTCCTCACAGAACCATACTGTCTTTGCAGCGATGATGCGTGCAATCTCTCTATCAAGACGGCGTATCTTGTCCCACGTAGCATTGAAGTGCTTAAGTCTTCGAGATAGTGATTGGGGATACTTTTGCCCGGGCCGCTTTTGCTCCCAGTTACTCTTTCTCTTGTCCACCTCGGATTGTAAGACCGACGCATTCTTCCTCAGCAGCATCCTCTTTGCAATGAGAGGTTCCACTGAGACAAACAGGTCTACAAACTTGGTATCCTTTTCCACTGAGAGAGCAACTGGTACTCTGAGTCCCCTATCAGCTCCAGCTTCTGTCGTATATTCTTTATCTTTCAGAACCTTGGAACTCACAGAGCCATTCGGGGAGAGAAACGGTATCTGAAGGACAACTCTATGTCCACGTAATAGTATTCTAGGAGGCGCGCTCCGTCGAGTTTTCTTGAGTCTTTGAGTTTCATCTACTAGTTTAGCAATCTCTTTTGGGCCACGGTTCTTCTTATGTTTGAGCAGTGTGAGTTGATGAGTCACATGTTGGAATTGAATTGTATTCATAAGCTGCTCATGCATATCTTCAAACTTTGCTGCCCTGAAGCTCAACTGTTGGGCCCTGTGAAAATGCCCGGTCTTCTTTGCACGCTTTGTCTTTACTAAGTCCTCAGATGCAGCCCTTGGTAACCAGTCAAGAAATCTAAAGGTCAGAGTATTTGATTTGTAGGGAGAATCCTTCTGTTCTTTCCCATCAATTCCGGGTGGTAGTTTGAGATGCAACAGGACTTCATTTTCTTTCTCTGAATCAAGAGTGAACCAGTATCCCTGACCAGTGGAATTCTCTGTTGATGCTGAGAAGTCAAGACTGAAACTCTTGAGCTGAGGGACAGAGAAAGGATATCCATTCTTTACCCAGCTCGATATTTTTCTCATAACAAGTCCTTGGACATCGGAAAGATCAGGAGACCCTTTTGTGAGCAATGATGATACCTTCTTCCTCTGGCGACCGCGCCAGTTGATCTTGACACCAAGAGTGTCTAAGATGTGTAGGTCAATTGCAAGTCTCAATTGTCTAAGAACACCAAGAGCATAATGATAACCCGACCCCTTATTTTTCACTGCAGGACAACTGTCCCGCACTCTTCGGATCAGGTCTGAAGGAATCTGTTTCCTTCTCAGGAGTTTGAGAACATCATCAGGTGAGCTATGAAGTAGGGTTATAGCTGCGCCGAAGAGTTGTCTTCTGGACCAGTCTGCCAACAATGTCCTTCCAGCATGCTCCAGTGCATTACGATGGAGTCGCTCATAGACCAGTCTTTTGATATCCTCATTGTGTTGATAACACAGGTCTCTCTCGTTTCGCAGAAGAGTGTAGGCTCGACCTCGATAATTGGAGAGGGCTACCCCAAGAACCTCAGCACGTCTATCAGTCTTGTAGATACGAGAAAGGAGGAGGTTAACTGTCTTGATATAGTTATCAAAATGAGAAGTAATGGTAGCTATGTCTATCTCACTGACTTTTTTCCCAGACTGTCTTGCAATCTCTGCCAACTGGATCAAGCTGGAGTTTCTATTTCTTCTAAAACGAGGGTCAGGTTTCAGTCCCTTTCCTTTACGTGCGACTTTCCTCTCACTGGAATTGAGAGCAAAGGATTCGACGAGGTATTTTGATGAAAGGTTATAATAGTTGTCGTCCATTTTTCTTTGTGCAGATGCTTTAGGCGTCTTACACGAGCGGGAACGACGCCGCTTTTCCTTTTTCATCAACTATATCCTCGAAATTCTATCTTTGAAATAGGATATAAGCCCATACAAAATATAGGTTATAATAGTTAACAACAGTAGAATTTTAACTCGTATTTTTCAGATTTAGGATAGTTAAACACGGTTATTTGATTATGGTTCTTTTATAAGGCAACTACAAAATCAGAAGCAGGAATAGACCCAGATCATATAGAATTTTCCTAACGTCTTGAAATGCACAAAAATATATGTACAGGGGTACAAGTTTTCTATCTAGAATGTACGTCACGTATTAACTGTAGGGGGCCACAGATATCACAAGAGAGAAACTTGGTGTCTATCCTAATATAGAAACAATTCGTCGAGATAGATGGGGTCACGAAATCATCTTGGTAAAATCTACATTGGCAAAGGGGAAACACGAGAAGAAAGGAATTCAGATAGAGTCAAAGTGGAAGCTAGACCGTAATCAGCAAACAATAACGTTCATGTCTGGTTTTCTTATCACACGCTTCGGAAAAAATCCCCTTATGCCGCATGAGATTCCTGACAGACATATAAGATCCATCAGAGAACTTGGGGCTAAAGTATTCAAGATAAAACCATTCAGAGGTATGAAACTCTACACCCCCCTAACTGAGAATATTCTCATCCTTGCAGAAAGGAAGAATGTTAGCCATGAGAAAGAAACCTCAGTTTCTGACAAAGAAGTCAGAGTATTCGTTAACAAAAAGGATGCCGAACTATGGAAACTCCAGAGAGATGGTACAAGTGTATCTACAATGAGTGTTTCACCTCAGGAAATAAAGAGATTGTATAATTCAGAGGCGACAGTTCCCCAAGTCGTTCGATTAGCCCAAAGGAACAGTTTCACAATGAAATATGAATACATCCAACTGGTAGAACAGGTGATAGCAGGATTTGCTGCTATTAACCGAATCATGGTCTTGAAGGAACGGGGACTGGTTCAGGGGATGCTTGATTATATCTGGGAGAGTGTTTTGGGAATGAGTGAATCACCTTTGACAGTGGACTCAATAATGGTGAAAATAGATGAGATATTATCAAAGTAGCTCGTTCAATGCAATTGCTAGTTCGGAAGTTTTGAATTCAAGAAAAGTTCAAAAGATTCGTTGTGAAGTGCTTGTTGTTAGGAGCTCTAGAAGGTGGCTGTTTATTGAGAAATTATAGTGACGATTCATATCGCTAATTCTATTAGCGTGATTTTATTAAAGACATTCTGTTTGTTCAAGTATCTGTTTCTACCGTATATTGTTTACTATCAACCTTGGTACAGAGATAGCCTGTTGACTCGCATGAAAAATATGGTGTGCTTTTCTTTAATCTAAAACCCTTCAAAGAAATCTTTGCACCCGTCGTGCTTCCAGATTTCGAGATGCACAATCATTGAAGAATCCACCCGGGCCAATGTACAAATTACAATTCGTATCGATAGCTCCATGAGCATCAGTTAGTATGACGTTTCTTTCTATCTCACCTTTGAGGTGGAAATGGAATCCATAATCAACCATCATTGAAAAAGAACCTCTTTGCTCGTACTTCTGCACTACGCCTCTACTGAACCCAAACTGTGTCCTATTAGAAATGACGAATATTGTGCCAGTGGCTTGGGCTAACTTGCTCATATTACTAACATAATCTGTGTGTGTAAGAGGAGTTTCTAGATACTTCACTGCGATAGGAAGTGGGTCCATAATTACAAGAGAAACATGGTGTTTCGCAAGAGTCTTACGCATCGTTTCAAAAGATGCTTCCATAATCCCACTCTTTACTACATCAACCAAAACGATATTCTGCAATACTGCTTCTGAATCCATTCGCAACCTGAAAGCAATCTCTTTGGTCCTATTATCGCGATAACTCTGCTCAGCATCATACCAAATCACCTTTGGTATTGTGCCATCATCAGTTTCAATGCATTGAGCCATTACAGCCAGATGCGAACACATGAGAGTCTTTCCTGCCCATTGTAGACCTTGCATCTCAATGATACTTCCGGACCTAAATCCTCCTCCAAGAGCTCTGTCGATACAGTCAATGCCAGTTCTAAGAGTAGGTTTGCTTCTCTCCTCAAGGTCAAGACCTGTCTTGAATCCGCTCATTCCAATTGTCCGTCTGGCACTCTTGATTAATTCCAGCGACTTCTCTCTGGTAATTCTTGTTCTGGACACTATTTCTTCCTGAACACTTGCAGATAGAAGTTCAACCGTAGTGATGCCTATGCTCTTGAGTTGAACTTGAATATCATCTGTAAGTCCAGGTATATCCGCAAGACTTGTCCTCGTCAATCGCGCCCCCAATGTTAGACCCCCTCATCTTTGTCAAGTCGGATTCTAGAAACCACGATCTTCTTCAGTTCCTTTCCTTCCAACCCAAATTGCACATCTGTCAATGGGTCCCAAGAATATTTTCCTTGTACCGCAATCCCAACATTGTATGGTAGAAGGAGGGCCTGTGCGGCTTGGTCAATGTCCTTGTAATCTATGCTTTGACCGGTCTTGTTCCATTTCTTCTTGTCATGGACCTTGAAAGAAATGCTTCCACTATCATATGTTCCAGACAGACTGCATTTCACTCGGGTCAAACCTGATGTTAGTGAACCTATAGTTTTGATCTGGCCAAATAGCTTATCGCCAAGATTTGCTTGACGCGTAGGAAGTTTCTGGTTATGAATGGAGGGATATCGCATCCCCAATGTGAGTACTTTGATGTATCTTAATCGCGCAGGTGCACCTCTTGACCTTGTACCATAGCGCATCATCCCAACTGGCTGCCAATTGAATGAGTCCTGTGTTGTCAGGTTGTCAAGTTCTTTCTGATTATTGAGTTGTCTGTCTGCTTCGTAAAGAATACTGATCCCTTGATGGTCAGCAATCAGGAAAGGTCTGATTCTGCAATCCCTGAACTTGAAATCTGTGAGGGCATTTATCTCATCAAGTGGTGTCATTGTATTTGCTCTGATCAATGATGTTTGGTCAGATTTCTTGCTTTCTTGCTCAACACATCCTGCGATGAACCTGCTGCTATATGCTCCGTCTTCAAAAATGTACCAGCGATATGATTTTGGATTCCCTTTTTTCAGATCAATGCGTAGTCCATACCTGATATTTGATAGGATTGTGGTCCTTGGAAAAGATGCACTATTCCAGTACTTTGCTTTAGCCCTGAGCTGTTCATACACAGCACGTGTATCATATTTCGAGAGTGGTCTAGTTAACGTTCTTGGACTTGCACCCATCTGCATTATGACCCAAGGTCGAACCATATTCCAGAGCGCTTCTATTTCGGTCTGGTGGAGGGAGTAGTGCTCAGCCAAGCTTGCGATCATAAATACAAGATAGTTGCCATAATGCTGGAGGATATCTCTTCTCCCAACTTGAACCTTAGAAATGGCTTTCTTCATCTCAGCTGGCATTGGCCAGCCTTCCAACCAGTCCCGACTCCAGAGTAACCTGTACCATATCTGACTGAAATACCTGCTTTTTCTAAAGATGTCCGTAATGTCCTGTAGAGCTTCGATATATGTGAGTCTTTCAGGTCTAGTGAGAGCCTTTACAAACTCAAGGCATTGCTCCTTCAAGGGAGTTGAACTATTATCACGTTTCAGCAAGAACAGGCTGACATCTTGTAGCCTAGCCAGTTCCATCTTTCCAGCATCGGAACTTGGAAATCCATTATATACTAACTCAGAAGTATGAGGTGGGAGTGAAGTTGATTTTAATGGTTCGAGTTCTAGTTTTGTAGTACGATATTGTCGTTTAGTGTTCACGCTACTGGGAGAGGGTTTGCATAGCTCCTTTGTAAATGTAAGACGAGATAATACCCCTCTGTATTCTTTCGTGCCCTTTTTTCTCCCCAGTATTTTCTTCTTGACCTTGAGACTTTCCAGATTCCTGTCGCTTTGCCGAGCTTTGGATATATGACACCACGAGCCTATGAACGGAAACAGCTCTACAGCCATATCCCTACTAAATGCAGGGATCTTCAGGGTATCCAACCAACGGAACGTACTGGGGGGTCGTATCCGAAGTTTGTTCATCAACTCTTGTTCTTCGTCAGAAGGACCTCGTGATAAGAATCGCTTTGACCATCCGATCAGGGGAGGGACTCCAATCGTAGCACAATCAAACCCGTTTGTCTTTACTGGGATAATTGTCAAAAGCCCTCTTACGTGATCATATTTCGGAACATTGCTACCTCCCTTTCTGGGTGGAAACGGCATGTTCAGAACTATCTCGTCGATGTATGGTTGTAGCGGTGAATCGTACCTGAATGGTTGCAGTTGTTGCCGCTTGTACAACTTAGAACTTGTTGCAAGAGGTGATGGTGAACCAAACCATAACGTACATGCTCCTTGTCTATGTGTGGCTTCAGTAATATGTACGGTTAATGTATCGATTAAACCATCAAGCTCTATAGGGATAATTTTTCTTATGGAGTCAATGCCAGACACTATGATGAAGTCATACTCCTTGATTCGTGCATGGATTGCTTCTACTGAGAGTATCTCATCTCCTGAAAACAATGCTCCTACAATTTCGTTCGAAAAATCTAAGAACGTGATGCTCTTGTAAAACTCACGTACTCTATTATGATGGAAGCTCAGTCGCATAGTGGCGGCTCGAATATTGTCATCGGTGAACTGTCCTGCAATATCAATCCAGACCACTTTATTGCTATTATGTTTTTGAGCAGACTCGTATGCGAACTGAAGCCCATGCCAGTGTTTTGCAATCCATCCTGCGCTATCTCCTGGTGAATTTACGTCATCTCCAGTGAGATATAAGATAAAATGCATAGAGTCTTCTTTTCTATTCTCAAATGGGTCGAGTTGAAGCAGGGATTGCTGTGGAGCAGGGTGGGGGAGAACATCTGGAATAGAAACATTTTCTGGTACTATGAAGGGAAAAATAACGATCGCGATCTTGACCTCTAACGACCACCTAAATGTAGGCACAAACAGGGTACGAGGATATTCTACTTTGCCATCTTGGTCTTTTGTACGCATTTCCAGCATGTCTTTACGTACCTGTTCGTAGACCGCTTTGATGAACTTAGACAATATGCGTCTTAATCGTGAAGGAAAATCGTGGCCATCAACTAGTATGATCCCTCTCAAACAAGAATCAGGTGGGTTCAAGTCATCCTTTGCAACAGCCCTGTACTCTTGAAGGAGCGCATCAGTGTATGTGGTCACCTGTTTCTGTTGAGTAGCATCAGGAGTATTCTTGATAGCAATCTCCCATTCGATATCAGTCAGAGGTCTTCTCTTTAGCGGAAAGTCAATAATATTGGAATTAGTCGGGTCATGAGGTTTTGCGATAGCTCCCCAATTAAATGCGGATTTTGTCTTAAGGTCAAGAACAAGTCCTGGGACCCATAGACCAGACATTGAATTGGGGTCTTCCTCGATATAGGTGGGAATCTTTCTGACAAAGAGTGAGTAGTCTATCTTTCCACGCCCTGCATTCACAGGAACCTCTGCGGCTAGGAGATATCCTGTCTTATCACGTGCCAAGTAATCTCCACTGAGCATGACACTCATCGACGAGAACGGTTGTGTTATCCCCCATGCCATTCGTTGATGAATTCGAGTTCCAATACGTGAAACTGTGTTAGTTACTTTATTGGCGAATCGTGTTACATCTTCATTACCAATTAGTTTCTCCAACTCTATCTTCTGCGTTAGAACCTGTCTTATCTTGGGGTCATCGATTTTGTCAAAGAGCTCGGATGTTTCAAGAGTAGAATATTCTATGTCCCCTAGTGCAGCTGTCATACGTGATGGATAGCCTATAGTGAAACCATGCTGGCCATGAATCATTTCAACTACAGAATGTAGAATAGATATTGACCGCTCTGTGAATTTCACAGTTCTTCTTTTCTTCTCAAATCCAGCCAAGTATAACTTGTCAAGTATAGGACGTAATTTGAAAATTAAGAGATTGATGTACCTCGAGGCGTCACCAATAGGAACTGAGTGGATGAAACACTGTCGACAAAGCTCTACCAGATGACCTCGAATCGCATCCACAAAGTCCAATGAGGGGAGCATAGGATGAGTGATGATAACCGTTGGGCGTCTTCGGGTTCCTCCATAGACATAGTCCTTCTGGAAGTATTCTTTCCCTGATTTGTTTATCCTTCTTACTTTCTTTTCTTGGGGCAGAGGAAATGGGTATCTTGTCATCCCAAGAAGTCTGAGCTGAGCACCAGCTATGTTCAATAGAACATTCAATGAACCTATGGTCCCTTCTTTCCATGAGTATATCCTCTTAGTTTCTTTATTACCGTAAAGAGCAGTTGTGTTGAAGACTAATTCTAGGAAGTTCTTTCTAAGGTACTTTTCAACATCACAGATTGGTACAAAGCGTTCTGGGTCCCTCTCACGACTCAGGCACTCTCGATTGTTTATTGCGGCATCAAAGAGCGCCTGCGATCTATCATATAGCTCTGGAAGTTCACTGGCATTTTCTCGAATCAAGCGAAGAATGGAATTCATTGCTGCAGTCTTCGCTTGTTGCATTGACCTCTCAGGGTACAGTATCTTCGGATTGCTAAATGACACAGTAGTTATTCCTGTTCTTACATATTAAAACCATTTCAAATATTAATAGATTGTACTAGTCAATGGAACAATTGTCAATTCTCTTATTTTGTACATGTTTTAGAAACCCATAGATCCAGTATTGTCTACAACAAATACAAGATCTAGTTGCCCTAATTTTTCTGACATTTTCTTATCTCCTAAAATTGCGTGCTAGGAAAAGACTGTAAATGGTAGTGGCGGCTCCTAAACGCTTCGGAATAACCTATCATGAACGAAGATAAAGATTGGCCTGATTTCTCACAGTTTATAGGTAATCCGTTCCAATTTAGAAATCATGCAATTACTTCAGGATAAATCAGTGAAGGATTTTGTTCAAATCCATGTGATCTTTGCTGTGCTTGCGGCTATTACACTTCTGTTCCCTTTTCCAGGAGTTATAGTTGATCAGAAAATGTTACTCCTAGTGATTCTCTATAATGCACTTATTGTAGTAGAATTCTATTTGAAAGGATATGAAGAATGGAAAAGCATCTGGTTGTTCAGTTTTATCCTAAGTCTATTCATGGTATTTCCAGATTGGTATCTTGCAGAAACACTGGGAACTCTCGTATTTCCATCAGGTAGTTTGCCAATGATTGGTGGAGCTATTCCGCTCTATATGGCAGGGCTCTGGTCGATACCTTTCTTCATCATCATATTTGTAGGAGAGGAGATTCAAAAGAGGAAATCAATTGAAATGACATATTGCATTGTTTCAATACTCAGTGTTCTAATCTTTGTACTGTCAGAGTTAACTCTCGTCAATCTCCCTTCATGGATTGCTACGGTCACTGGGATGACTGGAAATCTTGCGTGGTATATCATCATACCAGAAATGCTACTTGGACTCTCCGCATTCATCTGCTATAACATCATTAGTGAAAGGAAAACATGGATGAATCTCATTGGCGCATTCATTGTGATGATTCTCTACATTGGAAATGCATCATTCTTCTATTTTTTGATTGAAACATTACTTCTTGGTACGTAGGTTCATTCTCGATAATGGTTGACGATAGGCATTTTCCAGCCGATTCCAAATGACTTCTTGGTTATTCTGATGCATGGAGGTGCTTGCCATCTTTTATATTCAGCAAGTCGCACTCTTCGATAGACATCGTTCACCACATTTTCGGGATAACCCAGTTCGATTAATTCCTTTTTTCCTCGACGATTCTCAACTATCTCATCAACCATCGGGCTCACTATATCAAAATCGAAGGGATCAAACTGGTCCTCTTTCAACTCAGCAGAGGGTTTCTTTGTGATAGATGCATGGGGGACTACATCTCGTCCCTCTCTTCGATTTACGTATTTAGCAAGTTGGTAGACTTCAAGCTTGCTAACATCTCCAATAACACCTACACCTCCTGTCATATCACCATACAAGGTGCAATACCCCAAAGCTAGTTCCGTTTTATTTCCCGTATTTAAAACCAAAATCTTTAGTTCCTTCAACCTGTTTGAGTAATCCATCAATATATTCCCACGAACACGAGGTTGAATATTCTCATCAGCTACTGGGTCATCTTGAGAGATATCCACATTGTAATGCTCTCTTAATTCCATTAAAGACCTCTCTGTACTTTTGCGAAAAACATTAACAACAGCTTGTATTGGAACTTCAAGATATTCGATACCCAAGTTGTTGGCCAGCTTTTCGGCATCACTTTTACTATGATTACTTGAGAACTTCGAAGGCATCGAAACTCCAATTACATTCTCAGGACCGAGAGCATCAACTGCAATGCAAGCAGTAAGTGATGAATCAATCCCACCACTTAAGCCCAATACTGCTTTCTTGAAACCTGTTTTTCTAAAGTAATCACGAATTCCAAGGGTCAATGCATCATACATCTCTTTCTTTTTATCATAGTCGGGTATTGCAATTCGTGTACCTTTCCAAGATTTTGTATCTATTTCAACAATTAGCAGATCTTCTTCAAAAGCCATGCTCGCTGCAATCAAATCACCCTTTGAATCAACGGCAAAACTCTGTCCATCGAAAACTAACTCATCTTGACCACCAATTAAGTTGACAAAAAATATCGGAACACCATTACGTTTGGCTTTCTCGATGGCTAGATCATGCCTTTCAAATATCTTACTAACATGGAAAGGTGAAGCTGAAATATTGATGATTAGATTTGCGCCATTCGTACAAAGAATATCAGTAACTTTTGTTTCATACTCTGCATCCCAAAGATCCTCGCATATCTCAATTCCGAGTGAATAAGTGTTCTTTCCAACTTCGATAGGGGTTGGTACAACATCATCTATCGAACCAGGTTCAAAGTATCGTTCTTCATCAAACACATCGTAAGTAGGAAGGAGAGTTTTGTGTACAATCCGAATTAGCTTACCATCTTCAAAGAGAGCAGCAGAGTTGTATAGATTCTTTTCAGCATCATAATCAATAAAACCTACGATAACAATCATTCCCTCAGATTCTTGCGCAATCTCAAGAGTGGCTTCTTTGTTGGCTTTAAGGAAAGCGTTTTCGTATAGAAGATCATGAGGGGGATACCCAGTAATCACCAACTCTGGAAAAGCCACAATGGAAGCTCCTTCTCTACGGGCTCTTGCAATTCCATCAACAATCTTGGTTTGATTCCCTTTGATATCACCTACTGTTGAGTTTACTTGAGCTAACGCTATCTTCATGGATATCACCAGTTTACGCGTGAAACGGAGTGTAAAGACTTTTGTCCCGAGTGTTACCGGCAAAGAAAAGCCTGAAATCTGCAATCGTGGCAGAGATTTCCACATTCAAACGGAGGGGATTAGTCTATTGACAATTTTGGATGAATCCTCTTCCCAATCCAAATTTGAGATGATTCTACTACTACAAAGAAAATCAAAATAACAAATTGTAGATACAAATGGGATGTATGAAATCATGCAATGTAGTTACTCTTGGATTATGGTTTCGGGCGAATAAAATCTAAGCTTGAACTTTAGGGAGCCACACTCTAATCTTGGCACCGTGTTCAGGAAACCCTGCTACCCTATCATGGATCTCAAATGCTCCGCCATATTTGTTCGCAATTTGAATGCACTGCAGAATTCCTACTCCACCAGAACGTCGCTCAGGACTGAGGAGATTCTTTTTCAGAGAATCTTTGATACCAGGTCCATTATCAGCAATTGTGATTTCATACCCATCTCCAGCCAAAGCTAGGCGAGTCCACACTTTCCGTTCATTCTTATTGTTGTGTTTAACAGCATTGGAAAATACGTTCATTAGCATATGACAGAGGAATCTATCAGCATTTACAACCGCTTCAGTAACTTCTACCTTACTTTCAACATCGACATCCTTGTGCTCATCATGGAATACTTGCACGCACGATTTTAGCGTGAAATCTAGAGAGGTCTTTTCAAGAGGTGTAGATAATAGCGCAGCAGTCGCTTGAACAGATGTAATGAGTTCACTTGTTTCTTGAACTGCGTCCGTAACATGATGTAATAGGGAAAGTTTGGATTGATCTGTTTCATCAGTTGTTAGAAGATCGGTTGCAATCATAATGGCCTGTAAGAGATTTCGGATATCATGACCAGTAATGTCTTGATAAAGCATAGCGACACCATGTGCTTGACGTGCTTCTTCTTCCGCCTGCTTGAGATCTGATACATCTCTTAGTACCATTACTGCACGTTCTCCATCTTCGTGAGGACTGAGTTTTGCAGAAAACCACTTTCCATTCATTGGATACTCGAACGTTGTTGTAATTTTGTTTTCTAATGTAGCCTGCACAAGTTCTGTAATTGTCTTTACTACAGAGGGAATGAATATTTCAGGAATTGATTTTCCTATGTAGCGCTCAATTGTGAGGTCTCGAACAATTGGTGTTTGAGAATAAAATTCTGAAACCGTCCCTTCTGAACTGAATACAATTACAGTATCATTTAATGACTCAATGAGCATCCTGTGTCTACGTTCGCTTTCACGAAGTGCTTCTTCAGCTACCCGTCGTTGATGCCTGTTGTCTGCTTCATTCATCTCACGTTCGATAGCAGGAACTAGACGACTCAAGTTGTTTTTTGTAAGATAATCATGTGCACCAGCTTTCATCATATCTACAGCAGTCTCATCTGAAATAGTTCCAGATACAATGATGAAGGGGATATCAATACCCATACTTCGAACAATGCCCAAAGCATCGTTAACACTGAACGCAGGCATCATGTAATCACAAATTATGGCGTCCCAAGTACTATCGCTCAGAGCATCTTTCATCTCAGCAGAAGTGCAGACTCTTTTCATCTCAAAATCCATGTTACCTCTTCTTAGTTGACGTTCTAAAAGAATGGCATCATCTTCAGAGTCCTCAATGAGCAAAATTCGAACTTCCCCGGTCACCTTTCAGTACCTCCAGGTGGGCTTACATTGAGAACTAACCAATAGAGACCTAGTGTTCGTATTGCTTGAACGAATTGATCAAAATCAACTGGTTTCTGAATGTATGAATTTGCACCTAGATTATAGCTTTCACAGATATCCTGTTCTTCCTTAGATGATGTTAGAATTACAACTGGAAGTAGCTTTAACGAATTGATTAATCTTATTCGTCTTAGAAATTCTAATCCTCCCATCCTTGGCATCTTGAGGTCTAGAAGTACCACAACAGGAGAGTCAGAGGTGTCCCGCCCCAGATATTGTCCCTCCCCAGTCAGATATTCAGCAGCCTCCTGGCCATCTCTAGCTACA
>Ga0315542_1001617_pt1 | contig 13994 bp, 8 predicted proteins | sample SalMarSW160120MG_FD_202541 | JGI IMG/M metagenome (GOLD analysis project Ga0315542, IMG submission 202541) | Salt marsh sediment microbial communities from the Plum Island Ecosystem LTER, Massachusetts, United States - Salt Marsh Sediment SW1601-20 ...
CAGAATTTTGTTGCCGGCTTATTATACCACCAGCTCATTTCATCCTGTGTGACCTCTTTAATTTTTCTCTGAGAGTAGATTGACAGAGATACTAAAACAAGACAAAAAGTCAATATAATAAAGCGTGATGTTTTCATGATACTGAATTATTGAGGGTATAACAGTCTTTATTTAATACAAAATCCGGCATCAAGCCAATTCCCATAGTCCAAAACATTTCGACTTCCGGCATCCATACATGCTAAATTGATATAGCGACTGCCATTGGGTATTTTTACGTCAAATCGCCAGGGTTCTTGTGACATTCGCATTACAGGACTCTCTGCCATCATTGTCCCATCAATAAAAATCCGGAATACAACACTGGAATGCTGAGCCAGAAGATTCCCTGGCGAATGATCCAGCATATTCTCATCAATTCCGACTCTAGCAACAAACCGATCATATTCGGGTCTAAGTTCATAACGAACGGCTGATGGAGCACGGAATCCTAATCCTTTCTCATACACATTACCACGTACACGAAGTGGAAGATTCTCATAAGATTTTCCCTTTTTAGGATGCCAAAAAAATTGATAATAATCTTTGTTCAGCTCAGCATACGGGTCACTTATATAATTTAAATCGTCTAAATAAATATTGGGTTGCGGAGGTTGAGGTGGAAGATGTACGAAGTAGGCATCAGTAGGAATGCTTACCATTTTTCCGGCATGAAAAGCTGCAGTGCGCAAAGTAGTCGTTTCCATTATTACTAATGGATCAATATAGAGGGAAGAAGTTTTATCCGGCTCACTTCCATCGAGTGTATAGCGGATATCTACATCCTTCAACCATGGCGCAGTTAGTGTCACTGTTGTTGACTGTTCGAAAAAATAGGGCCGGTCAGGTTTACCCCATGGGACAATACGAACGGTTTCTACTATCCAATTATCATCCCATAATCCGGCTTTTTTAAATTCATTGACTACATTGATCATTGGGACCCCTGCTCGTTGAAGATCTTCATCAGTTTGTTGAGTGCCCTGGTCAGGTGTGTAACCGGTAGCAGGATCATAATTAGTATTTGCATCATTGATATCTCCAGCTATCATACATATCATCCCTGTTTGCCACATATATTGAAGCGCTCCGGGTTTCCCAAACAGACACATGTTGGTATGCAATCCCATATAAAGAATATGGGTGATACCTCTTTCCTTGAATATTGAATATACTTCGTCCGTAGAGGCTGCGATGAAGTCATCATCGGCAATAAACAGACCAGGAGTAATTTTGTCCCAGCCATAGTTTACATGACAGTTGATTCCTGGTCCGCACATACAATCGCCTACTTTTGCTGTGAAAATAACCGGTGGCATTTCTCTCATATCTGGCACGGGTTGCAACTTAACACCCAATGCCCTTTCGCGCTGAGGATAACCCGAATACATACCTACAATGTCACTTGGCATCCACACAATAGACATTCCCAGCTTTCGTGCTATCTCTACTGCCCGATTCCAACGCGGAACCATTGCGGAAACACGTTCACATGCAGTCATGCACCAGTGAAAGTTCCAGGGATCAATAATGATGACTCCTATTTTTGATGCATCGACACTTTCAATTTTGGTAATTACTTGATTGGTCTTTGGATCACGTGTCTCAAGAGAAAGATGAAGTTCTTTTGTCTCAGTTTGTACTTTGCTATGAGTGCAGCCTGACAATATGGTTAATGACAGTAACCAAATAAATTTTTTCATAACATATTTATTTAGAAAATCATTTTTCCAGGATTCTTTAAATACTGCCGGTAACTATAATTACCCTTATCCCAATAATAACTAAATGTCTGATTGCGAGGTCATTGATCTTTCTATCCTTGGTGAAACCATCGGTAATGATAGTGAAAATTACCTGTTTGGAGAACTTAAGTCCAATTACCTCGGCCAGATGTGTATTCTCCACTATTGAATTGACCATGGCAAGTGTGCATTTCATTCATTATTTGAATAAAGTAAAGCTCTCAGGAACAACCAATTGTACGTTGATTGCAGATAAAGCATACATCTCCAGCTTCCATTCAGCTTAACTTATTCACTACCAGGCAAATAAGATTAGAGACAACTTTGAGATCCAATCAGCATTTCAAAGAACCGTATCCCTTTATTTTCAAAAAATCAAGTAGACGTATCGCGACCCTATTCTCCCTGCTGTGCGATCCGCTGATGCTGAAGAGAAATTACGCCAAAATAAAACGGGTCTTTTTATATGATACTATGCAATGTTATGAAAAAAAATCTACAATGTTATTTCCCGCTACCAGAAACGGGAATAAATAGATTTCTGATAACCATAAACCTGTCTCTTATTATCATCTTTTTGAGCCTTCTCTGGCAGCTGTTAACCTAATAACAATAGCCTGGTAAGGATAAATAGCAAAGATTTCCCTCTTTCTTGTCAGCGGCTGCCCAATCTTTTTCCAGAACATATTTTCGAAAATTCTTAACTATTTCGGGGCCATTCGGATTATTTGAATTGTATCATAGTTTTATTAATCCGAAAAGATATTTTAAAGTTCAGCATTTTTGAATAATATCCGTGCCTGTAAATACTTGTTTAACACTTAAAGTATTATTTTTTACAGCAACATTTTTATAAATAATAACCCTGGGGATTAATCTGATAATCCGGGAGAAAATGGATAAATTTGTCTTTATGAGCTTTTGGTTTTGTGAGAATAATAGACTTTTTTAAATTTGCTAAGTAGGCCTGACAATTATTTTTTCATCGTTACTTATTGTGAACAGGTCTGATTTTTAGTACAATATGATACAAAATGAAACGAAGAAAATTTTTAACAACAACAGGTGTTTCTCTCTTAGGGTTAGGAGGCATCGGAAGACAGATCACTCAGTCTCCGGAGATAGTAAGAAAAAAAAGATCGAATACCATTAAAACAAATGTACTGGTAGTGGGAGGCGGACCGGCAGGGATAGGAGCGGCAGTTGGTGCTGCAAAAGCAGGAGCCAGGACATTACTGATTGAGAATTATGGATTTTTCGGCGGAGTTGCTTCATGGAGTGTCGGGATGTGTCTCAACCAGATGAGACCCGATGAAAAGCCCCGCGGTTTCGTTCATGAATTGCTGTTGCAGAAGCTTCAGAATTTTGGAGAGCAGGCAGTCAGGATCAGTACGCACCAGTTTTTCGTGAATGTGGAATACCTTAAAGTAGCTATTATGGATGCCCTGGAAGAGGTTGGTTGTAACTATCTTGTTCATACAAAAGCTGTCGATGCTATAACCCGGGGTAACAAGATTAGTGGTGTGTTGATTTCTACAAAATCCGGGCTTGTGGAAGTTTTAGCCGACGTTATTGTGGATTGCACGGGTGATGCTGACATTGCTTATTTTGCCGGGGCTCCAACCCTGATCGATACCGGAAATCTCTCACCTCAGACTCTGCTTTTTAATATTAGCAATGTCAAAGACTATTCTCAAAGGGATACATCAGCGGTTTACAAAAATGCCAAATCCAAATATCCTTTGCTACCCGGAGGCCAGGGAAGCTTTATTCTGATGAAAGTTTCAAATTGTCATCATTTTTATGTTAACCACTCTGGTACCAGGGATTTAGGAAATTTTGATATAACCGATCCTGTTCAATTTTCAAAGGCAGAATGTTTAAGCCGCAGACAAGTGGTACAGATGGTTGAGGCAATGAGGGAATTCGGTGAAGGGGAGATGAAAGGATGTGAAATCGTCGGAGCATCTAATCAGATAGGCGTACGTGAATCAAGAAGAATTAAAGGAGAATATGTCCTGACCGAAGATGATGCAATAAAAGGCAGCCGTTTTGATGATGTGATTGCCTGGCGAAGCGGGTGGCTGGATATTGGTTACGTGAAAATCAGCCAGATGAAGATACACCAGGTCCCTTACCGGGCAATTGTACCGGAGAAAATAGATGGACTCCTTGCAGCAGGACGTTGCATTTCTACAGACCATGCAGGATTATCTGCAGGAAAGAGCATGGGTAATTGTTTCGCAACCGGCCATGCTGCTGGTGTTGCTGCAGCCCTTTCATATAAGCTGAAGAAGATTCCAAGAGAGCTGGAGGTAAAGAAAATCCAGGAAGTACTTAAAAACGACGGCGTTGACCTCTCAAGGGGCGGTGAAGACCAGGACAGCAGGATAGCAATGTAAATTGACCTGAACAGACTGACAATAATAATTCATCAATTACATTAAGTACAGGAAAGAGATTTTACCGTCATTTTCTGAATATTGATATGTATGCTAAATTATGGTCTGAGCAGCTTATATTTTTGTTAATTCTGCAGCAAATCCTCCTTTAGGCCTTATTGTTAATTTTATTTTGTCAGATTGGCTGACCGTACTAACGTGTTGAACAAGACCATCATCCCGATCCGGATCATCCTCATAGGCAGTCAGGGTATAGTTGCCTGCCGGTAAAAAACTCAGGGGAATGTCAATATTTTTACTCTCATCACCATTTATTATGCCAATAAACCATTTATCTCCACTGCGCCGTGCAAACTCCGCACATTTTCCAATTTCACTATCCTGAAGGACAATAGTCTCGTCCCATGTTGAAGGAATAGCTTTTATAATGTTTATCGACGGATTTTTCAAATAATTCTCAGGGTGGTCGGCATAACAAAGAAATGGTGATGTGAACACAATTGCCTGTGCAATTTCCCGCGGCCAGGTATATCCGAGGAGTTCGGACGGATTAAAAACCGTTGGAGTGTAATCGGCAAATCCCTGGACAAAGCGGTTAAATGGTATAATACAGTCGTGGTCTGGTTCCAGTATACGCTTATATCTTTTAATATGGTACTCATGTCCTCTGACAGCTTCACGGGTCAGTTCATTTGGCCAAGTGCGTACACGTCCTGTGGGTTTTACAGCTCCATGGAAATCCACCATAAGTCTATTTTTTGCAGCATCTTTTAAAGTGGCCTCATACCAGTTTGACCATTCGTGTGTACATTTTGGAACAAAATCGATTTTGAGACCCGACACACCAGCTTTCACTGCATTTTCAAATATCCTTGTCCGGTCGGCTTCATTAGAAACTTCCCGTGAATGAAGCCAAATCCAGATATCGACTCCAACTGATTTTGCATAACTCACTACCTCTGTAAGACAATCCCATGCATTCATGTTACCTTCTTGCCATCGCGTCCATCCTGCGTCAATCAGGTAATACTCAAACCCTAATTGTTTTGCCCAATCAACCCATTGATGCTGTTGGCTATATATCAGTGCAGGTGTTGACCACCAGTTCCATGCAACACGCCCTGGTTTTATCCAGTTTGCATTTTCCAGTTCAGAAGATGGCGGGGGACAAAGATTGCGTATCAAATCACTATTTACCAGGGCATTCAGATCATTCACAATTAAGGTCACTCTCCATGGCTGAATAACTTCATTATTTGTTGTCCAACCCTCCTTTTCTGCATGAAAGAATGCTTTTAATGTTCCTTCACCGGATGTTTTTACTGCCAGATCGGAATAATCCACCAGGTTAGCCTCTGTTAACAGAGCGTATTTACCTGCAGGCAATAATGCAGTTACCGGCAATCCAATAATCTGATCTGAAGCAAGAGTGTCAACCATGACTTTTGCAAATGTTCCTTCATATGCAACAAGGTCAGCCTGATACCAGTATAAAGTTTTAGACGGAACCTTCCATTCTGTGGTTTCGCCCTGAATATGACGGTTCGCTTTAGCTGCAAGACGGCTGCGAACCGCAACACCATCATCGTAGGCGCGTATGTCAAGAAACCAGTTTTCTCCTTCGGTCTGAATTTCAACAGTTTTTGTATTACAACTATTAACTGCTTCATTATGAACACCAAAAATAGAATATGTCTCATCTATCTGACCCGATTTAACAGATCCAAACCTGATATTTGAACCAAGATCAATACTATCGCATAGTATTCCAAGTCGTGAAGGAGTAATTACTGGGTTGCCATCGGCCTCAACTTTGTACAAGAGCTTCGAATCAGCGTCTTTGTATATTTCAACATGTATTCTATCATCAGGGCTTTTTACTGAAATGGTATCAGAATTACTATTCTGATACCCACATTTGTTTAATAAACAAACGATACTTATTAAAAAAAATACTTTCTTAATTGAATTCATATCCTATTGCTTTAATCTGTCGAATTTAAAAACAAAATCTGAATTACCCAAATCAATTTTATTTAGCCATCCAGCCGTAATATGCCATTTAAATAATGGAGTTAATGCTTTATTAAGATACTGCCTCCCTCATTCTCAATACCTTTCTCATGTAAAGTAGTTATACACTGAGTTTTTTTGACTTTTTAGTTTTTTCTTCTTATCGCATTCTCTTTTTACCAACAATAATTGGTCTTAATCAGAAAATATTGATGATGCATAATAATTTTACTGATTTTTCTAGTCTAAACAGATTCTTTATCATAAATTTATACGAGAAAGTTACCGTGAAAGTGAAATTAAAAAAATGGTTTCTTGACAGCTTATAATAAAGAATTAAAAGTTAAACAATGAGGCAAAGTTATTTCTTAATAAGAGGGAAGCGCCGAAATATTAGGTATACAAACTATTTATTCTCAACAAGCAGACTAAAATTCTTATTTTATGAAAACCAGTGAATACAACCCTTCTAAAATCATGCTGATTGTAATGCTTTTTATGATTGCATCAAAGTTAGATGGCCAGGTAAATGCTCCGGCGAGAGCTCCACGCATTATTTCTTCAGAAGTGCACTCTGATCGGACTGTCACTTTTCGTATTTCTGCTCCTCTGGCGACAAAAGTTATATTCGTTAGTTCCGATATCAATAACAAGGAAATGGGAGACAAAGGACCAATGAAGTTGGGTGAGAATGGTGTTTGGGAGACAACAGTTGGTCCCCTCGATCCGGGTGCCTATCGATATAACTTCAATGTCGATGGACTTTCCGTGGTTGATCCGCTGAGCTCGGCTGTCAGTGAGTCGAACACACATGTATGTAGCATTATGCTTGTCCCTGGTTCAGAATATATGGACACAAAGGATGTGCCCCGCGGTGCGGTGGCAATTGTTACTTACTTTTCAAAATCCCTTGGTCGATTTCGTCGAATGCATATTTATACGCCCCCCGGATACGAAAATAATATGGTAAAATATCCGGTTCTTTACCTCATTCATGGTTTCAGCGATAATGATAATGCATGGCCCTCGATCGGTCGTGCGGGTTTCATCCTTGACAACATGATTGCCGCCGATAAAATTGAACCGATGATTGTAGTCATGCCTGCTCTGCATACCTCTGCTGAAATACCTAGAGGAGCCGGTGTACTTCAAAGAGCCGGACAGCCTCATGAAGAGTTCACAGAAGACTTCCTCAACGACATCTTGCCATATGCTGAGAAACACTATCGCATCTTAGCTGATCAATCGCATCGAGCTATGGCAGGTCTGTCAATGGGCGGTATGGCAACTCATAGAATTACGATGGCCAATCCTGACAAGTTCTCATACATAGGACTCTTTAGCGGAAGCACAATCAGCTTGAACGAAATCACCGATGTGCCCGCTTTTAAGAAAAATGTAAAAGCTCTTTTCATGAGCTGCGGAGACAGGGAGAATCCCTCTGGACTCCAAACGAGTAAGGACGACCTCGGGAAGGCAGGCATCAAGAGTACAATTTTTGTGTTACCAAATGCAGATCACGAATGGCGAGTCTGGCGGGCAAGCCTGATTCAGTTCCTCCCGTTATTGTTTAAGGATTAAATACGGACAACTGTGTACGAACCGGTGAAATATAAAAATATGTCGCTAAATATTGATTTTCTTATTGTCATATATTTTTACTTCGACAGCTATATGATATAGAAGCACAATTCTATAGTATATATGCTACCATTCGAAATTATTGAAACCCTGAAAAAAATCATTATATTAACCAAAATCAGAAATAATTATGAAAAGAAACAAAACGGCTATAAACTCAATATATATTGTGTTTATTGCAATTTTAACGTTACTCGCATCATGTTCTTCCAGTCAAAAACCATCTGATTCAAAGGAGATGGTCGTCTGGTATAATAAACCTGCAGACAGAGTCTGGCTCGATGGTCTGTTCATAGGCAATGGCTACATGGGGGCCAATGTTTTCGGGAAAGTAAAAAATGAAAGGATTGCCCTGAATGAGTCCACCTTCTGGTCTGGAAGACCCCATGACTATAACGATCCTGATGCTAATAAGTATTTCGGGAGAATTAAGGACCTCGTTTTTGCTGATAAATTCAAGGAAGCTGAAGAAATGGTAAATGGGCACTTTTACGGAATTCCTACTGGGCAACAGGCCTACGAGCCATTGGGAGACCTTCTTCTGAATTTTAATGTAACAGGTGATTCTATCAAAGATTATTATCGCGAGTTAGATATGGAAACCGGTATTATCAAAATCAGTTACACTGACGGTGATGTGAAGATGACTCGTGAAGTATTTATGTCTTATCCTGACCATGTGATGGTTATGAAAGTATCAGCGAATAAACCAGGCCGGGTATCTGTTGAGGCAAAGTTAGCAAGTCCCTTTCGCGAGGAAACAATAGCAAAAGACAACAGATTAACAATAAATGGCATATGGAGATATCTTCCCAAAACTGAAACCTGGCTCATTGCCAAGGTGGAAGGAACCGGTCTCAGGTTTCAGACAGATATTGTTGCGCTTCATGAAAAAGGGAACCTGACGGCAACTGATTCGAGCCTGGTTATTACCGATGCGAATTCCGTGACATTAATTCTTACCGCTGCAACAAGTTTTGTAAATTATAGAGATATAAGTGGGGACCCTGCCGTCAGTTGTGAAAAAATACTGGCAAATGCTAAGGGTAAAGATTTTAATAACTTAAAGAAAACTCATTTGGATGATTTTACCAGCATGATGAGCCGTGTTCATCTTAAAACAGGTGATCCGGCTATGAACGAAAAACCTACAGACGAAAGGGTGGCTGATCTTAAAAAAGGTCTCCCGGATCCTGATCTTCTTGCTAAAATATTTCAGTTTGGCCGTTATATCCTGCTTTCAAGCAGCAGACCAGGCAGCGAACCGGCAAACCTGCAGGCAAGATGGAACCAGGACCTGCTTCCAAACTGGGGTAGTAAATACACGATAAATGTCAACACCGAGATGAATTACTGGCCAGCTGAAGTCACAAACCTCTCGGAATGTCACATGCCTTTGTTTGACATGATTAAGGACCTGGCTGAAAATGGTGCAAAAACTGCAAAAACTTACTATAATGCAGGTGGCTGGGTGGCGCATCATAATACTGACCTGTGGCGTGGTACAGCACCTGTTGATGCAGCACGTTACGGTATGTGGCCTGTTGGAGGAAGCTGGCTTTGCCGGCATATCTGGGAACACTATCTTTATACAGGAGATGTGGATTTCCTGAGAGAATATTATCCGATAATGAAAGGCTCAGCACAGTTTCTTCTGGATATAATGACCACTGAACCCAAACATAATTGGCTGGTTATTCCTTTCTCAATGTCACCTGAACAAGGATACTTTGTCAGGGAAGGAGCTGAAGAGTGTTTTTTATCCCCTTCAACCACAATGGATATCGGGATCATCAGAGATCTTTTTCCACACTGTATTGAAGCAGAGAAGATCCTCAATATCGATAATGAGTTTGGAGATAAACTTGAAGAGGCTCTGGAAAAAATACCACCATATCAAATAGGGAAAGACGGTCTTCTTCAGGTGTGGATCGAAGATTGGATAAGAGGAAATGAAGGTCATAATGAGTCACCAAATTTTGGATTCTTCCCAGGAAACTCAATTACTACACGAGGAAATCCCGAAATAGCGGAAGCAATCGAGAAATGGCTGGAACCTCGCCGTATCTGGCTATTCTGGAATAGCACCTGCGATATTAACTACTGGGCCAGGCTTGAAAATGGTGAAAAGACCGATACTGTTATTAAACAATTCTTCCTTTCACCCACAGGCAGAGGTGGGATCGGAAATAATCTTCACAATACCGGGGCTAACCAGTCGGATGCAAACTTCGGATATACAGCAGGTGTAGCTGAATGCCTCCTGCAAAGTCATGCAGGAGAAATTTCTTTACTGCCGGCTTTACCTGTAAGCTGGAAAAACGGATCGGTGACTGGGCTGAGAGCAAGAGGCGGATTCGAAGTCAATATGGAATGGAGGGATGGAAAACTTACTAAGGCTGAGATAAAGTCACTGCTTGGTAATCCATGTGTTGTGAGGGCTGACGGAAAAACAACAAATTACAGTCCCGCTAAAGGTGAAACAATTGTTATACAGGGCACTTAGATAAAAGACTAAGTCCCTGTGTAGTTAAAGTTTCTAATTATCAGAAAAATGAAAAAGAAGAACTTTTCAAGACGCAGGTTTCTCTTATCGGGAGGTATGGCAGCAACCGCTGTTGCCATGATTCCCGGCCAGGCTCAGGCAGTTAACAGTCCAGATGCCTCAAGACCTGAAAAAAGCATGCCCGCAAGCCAGCAAAATTCTGTAAATGGTGTTTATAACATCAGGGATTTCGGGGCAAAGGGAGATGGTTCAACTTTCGATTCCCCGGCCATAAATGAAACTATTAATTTCTGCAGTTTAAACGGTGGCGGAACAGTTTTTATCCCTCCTGGAACTTACCTTACCGGGACAATACATCTGAAAAGTAACATGGTGTTCCATATTGCAGCGGGAGCCACGATCATGGGAAGCAAGAACCTGAATGACTACCAGGGCATTGAGGATGTTGAACGGAAAGGGAGAAGTCAGTGGTACTCTGCTTTAATCGTCGGAGATAAAATCAGTAATATCGAAATATCAGGGCATGGTGCGATAAACGGGAATAATGTCTTCAATCCGGAAGGTGAAGAAGAAATGCGCGGACCGCATGCTATTTTCTTTAATAAATCTCAAGATATCAGCATCAGGGATATTTATGTTAAAGATGCCAGTAATTACGCTTTTATTATGGAAGGCTGCACTAATGGTAGTTTAAGGGGTATCAGAGTGACCGGTGGTTGGGACGGGATTGATCTTTTCAATTGCAACAACTTCCTTATCACTGAATGCCGGTTTGAGACCGGTGATGATTGTGTTGCCGGGGGTGGATGGGAAAAGGTTGTGGTTTCAAACTGCACGCTGAACTCCAATTGTAATGGTATGAGAAATTACAGAGGAGGCTTGAAGGATGTAATTTTTTCCAATATATTAATTAACGGTCCAAGTGTGTTTAAACATCGTACCCATGATACACCGTCCAAACGAGAGGATCTCATTTACCACAATTCATGGCACGGTGACTACGATTCATTGTCGGGATTCTGGCTGGCGGGAGGAGGATTGATTGAAAACCTGATTATTTCCGATGTTACTGTACGGGACCTGCGATGCCCGGTTTGGATGTCACTTCAGGGATCATTTTCAGGTCTGAGTCAGAATGCTGCCATAAGGAATGTTCATATAAACAATTTAACTGCAATAGGTGTAGGAAAGCCAAATGTGGCTACATTGATACAAGGGAGTGCGGAGAGACCCGTTGAAAACATTTTGTTAACAAATATTTCAATTCAGTCTGTTAGCGAAGGTACAAAAGAAATGGTTAACAATCCGGTCCCGGAAAGTGTAGGTGATCCCATCGAACTGCCGAATTGTTATGGTATGTATTGTCGTTATATTAAAGATCTTGAGATGCATAATATCCGGTTTTGCAAACCTGATAAAGACGAACGTCCGGCGCTTATATGTGAAAAGGTCGATCACCTTCAGATGGATAACGTGAGAAGTATGAATGAAAGTGATCAGCAGACGATTTTGCTGCGGGAAGTAAAAATTATTAAAAGTTACGGTACATGATCAACCGGAAATTGAAGCACAATTTATAGAAATTTATATATTTTTATGATCAATAAACAAGAATAAGACTAAAGACAAAATAATTACGTCAACATTTTAAAACGAAACTAAGATTATGGAAAGAAAAAGTATCTGTTTCCTGACCTGTATTGCAATTCTGGCATTAATATTCGACTGCTCAAATCAGGAACAAAACAAGAGTGGAAGTGTAACTTCATTAAATGAAAATTTTTTAAAAGTATCAGGTAACAAAATAGTCAACCAGAAAGGAGACACTGTCTATTTACGAGGTTTCGGATTAGGCGGGATGCTGCATCTTGAAAATTTCATTCTTGGTTACCCTGCAAATGAAGAAACTATGAGGGAAGAACTATTAAAGGTGCTTGGAACGGAGAAATACGATCTTTTCTTTAATGAGTTTTACAAAAACTATTTTACTGAATCTGATGCAGAGTATATTCAAAGTCTCGGGTTAAATATGGTCCGTATTCCTGTTAACTACAGACGTTTTGAAGACGATATGAATCCGGGAGTAATCAAGGAAGAGGGTTTTGAATATCTTGACAAAGTTATTGAACTTTGTGCAAAGCATCAGATTTATACCATCATTGATCTTCATGCATTACCCGGGGCTCAAAATCAACACTGGCACAGCGACAATCCTACACACATGGCATTTTTTTGGGTTCACAAAGATTTCCAGGATCAGGTAGTTCACCTATGGGAAGCCATTGCCGAACATTACAAAGAGCAACCCTGGGTAGCAGGTTATGATTTAATCAACGAACCGGCTGATCCCACGAGGGAAATAATATTTCCGTACTACAAGCGCTTACATGAAGCTGTGAAAAAAGTTGATCCTAACCATATCATGTTCATCGAAGGAAACAGTTACTCCACTGAATTTGACATCTTCACCGAGACATGGGACAATGTGGTTTATACAAACCATGACTATGCTGATCCCGGATTCATTGACGGTGGAGATTATCCTGGTTATTCCAGGGGAAGATATGTGGACAAAGATACCCTTGAGAACGACTTTCTCAGAAAAAGTGAATATATGCTTCGGAATAATGTACCTATATGGGTAGGAGAATTTGGACCGGTTTATACAGGTAACCCGAAAAAAGACGAAATGAGATATCAGGTCGCGAAGGACCAACTGGCCTATTACGAAAAGTATGAAGTTAGCTGGTGCATTTGGTTGTATAAGGATATTGGGCTTCAGGCGCTTATTTCACAGGATGAAAATACTCCTTATATGAAACTGATCGGTGATTTTCTGAAAAAGAAAAACTCACTCGGTGCCGATGCCTGGGGATCAACAGATGAAAACATAAGGCAGGTGATTTCACCCATCGAAGATCTGTTTAAAAAGGAATTTCCGGAATACGATCCTTATCCGTTCGGGCAAAGCAACCAGATAGCTGTGTTGGTGAGACATATTCTTATCGCCGAAGCACTGGTTCCGGAATATTGTAAATTATTTAAGGATTTAACAAATGATGAATTAGTGGCACTTGCTGAATCCTTTAATTTTAAAAATTATAAAAAGCGCGAACGTCTTGAAAATATATTGTCAGGAAAGGAAAAATAAAAATATTATCTTTAATAATCTGCATAAAATGAAATCCAAAATCTTCACAATTCTTCTATTAATTCTCAGTAGCATTGCTATAATGGCTTTTTTCCGGGATGGTGAAAATGCTAAAAAACCAATCTATCTGAACACCGCTTATTCCTTTAAAGAAAGGGCTGCAGATCTGGTTTCAAGAATGACTCCGGAGGAAAAACAAAGCCAGTTGGGAAATACAATGCCTCCAATTCCTCGATTAAGCGTTAATAAGTACGATGTTTGGGGCGAGGCGCTTCACGGAATTATGGGGAGAAACAATAATAGCGGAAAGACTGCAACCTCATTCCCAAATAGTGTTGCAGTAGGATCAACGTGGGATCCTGAATTAATATTGAAAGAAACATCAGTTATTGCAGATGAAGCCAGGGGTTTTAATCATGATTTGATGTTTACTCTTACATATTGGTCTCCGGTTGTTGAACCAACACGTGATCCAAGATGGGGAAGGACTGCCGAAA
>Ga0315542_1001618_pt1 | contig 13992 bp, 14 predicted proteins | sample SalMarSW160120MG_FD_202541 | JGI IMG/M metagenome (GOLD analysis project Ga0315542, IMG submission 202541) | Salt marsh sediment microbial communities from the Plum Island Ecosystem LTER, Massachusetts, United States - Salt Marsh Sediment SW1601-20 ...
CGTGTTCTTTGATATTTTCATCTTTTCTTTAATGGGGAGGCGATCAATTTCTTTTGCTTCTTTTCCAATGTTGCATTCAGTAGTCATTTTAGGATATAATTACAAATAATTAGATTTAATTAAATGTAATGACTCACCATTATTTAAAGTTTTGTATTCCTTTTCGAGATAAATCGAACATCATTCGAGATCCCATAGATTTCCCGTATCTTGTTCGATAGATTTATAACCAATAAACCCCATAATTAACATGTATTTAATCGTTTTTACCAATCTTACAAAAAAAATTAAGAATGAACTTTATTCGTTTATAATAAACAAGTGGGGAGAATTATTTATAAAAAAGCAATAGTAGTATCAAATGAGATCGAACCATCAGAAGAATATAAAAGGCCTCAGAAAGTAATTCGAAATCCCTTTGAGATGGCGAAACAACAAATCGACATTGTCGCTAAAGAGATGAGACTAGACAAAAATATTACCAAATATCTAAAAAGAGTAGAGCGCTCTCTGATTGTTTCAATTCCTGTAGTTATGGATAATGGAGAACTTGAAGTATTTGAGGGATATAGAGCCCAGCATTCTACCGTCAGGGGTCCAGGAAAGGGAGGCATTCGGTTTTCTCCCAACGTGTGTTTAGATGAAGTAAAGGCACTTGCAACATGGATGACTTGGAAAAACAGCTTATTAAACCTCCCTTTAGGGGGTGCTAAAGGAGGAGTATGTGTTGATCCAAGAAAACTTTCATTAGGAGAGCTTGAAAGACTGACAAGAAGATACACAGCTGAAATCATTAATATTATTGGTCCTGATATTGATATTCCTGCTCCAGATGTGGGAACTGATAAAAGGATAATGGCATGGATTATGGATGTGTATTCAATGCAGAAAGGGCGTTCTGTTCCAGGAGTGGTTACCGGAAAACCTATAGAAATAGGAGGATCAGTGGGAAGAGAAAGTGCAACGGGAATGGGATTATATTATGTATTAGATGCATTATATAAAAAAATGAATTTAGCTCTCAAAGGTAGTAGCATCGTAGTCCAAGGTTTTGGAAACGTTGGAGGAACAATAGCTAGGATACTATATGAAAAAGGAGCAAAGATTATTGCGATTTCAGATATTAGTGGGGGATTATATGATAATAAAGGCTTAGATATCAAAAAATTATCAGAATGGGTCGATCAAAATCACTTTTTAAAAGACTATAGGGAAGAAAACTACGAATTTATTCCTAACGACAAATTACTAAATATTGATTGTGATGTCTTAATCCCAGCTGCAATAGAAAATCAGATAACCCTCGATAACGCTGACAATATTAATTGTGGAATAATTTTAGAAGGAGCAAACGGTCCAACGACACCAGAAGCTGATGAAATATTAAGAGAGAGGGGGATAATTGTTGTACCTGATATTTTAGCAAATGCTGGGGGAGTTTGCGTAAGTTATTTTGAGTATATCCAAGATATTCATAGCTACTTTTGGAAACTTGATCGAATAAACCAAGAATTAGAAGGTATTATGGTTAACACATTTTCGGAAGTTTATGATCTCTCTTTGAAGAAAAATACAACTTTAAGAACTGCTGCATATATAATAGCCGTTTCAAGATTAGCAAGAGCTATTGAATTAAGAGGAATTTTTCCTTAAATCTTTTATTTTTCTACTTTAAATTTTACTCTTGATGTGTTTTTAAAAATTTCAATTAAGCTTGAAACATTTATTTGGGTTGATATTCCCGAAATTGTTTTAATTTTTTCATTAATAAATTTCCAGAGGGTTTTCTCATTTTCCACTATAATTTTTATTATTAAGTTATATTCTCCTCCACTAGAGGCAATGAGTTGAATGTTATCATATATTTTTAGTTTTTGGGCAATCTCATCTATTTTTAAGGGATCTACAGATAAACTCACAATGGTAATGGTATTAAAACCGACTTTATATGGATCCACAATTGTATCGATTTCTTTAATAATCCCCGTAGTAATCATATTTTGTACGCGATTATGGATTGTGCTCGCTGCTAGATGCACTTTACTACTTATTTCTTTATAAGATATTTTGTAATTATCTTGTAAAATGTTTAGAATTAATTTATCCTTTTTATCTAAAGGTAATTCGATTTCTTTTTTGATTGCACCTTCAGGCTTGATTTTGTGGCGTTCGATTCCATATAAAATCGAACGATTTAAGATGGTATCAGTTAAATCTCCCTTTACTAAATAGTCTTGAATTCCTTTTTTAAGAGAATTTAAGGCAATTTCTTTATCATCAAATCCAGTTAAAATAATAACAGGATATTTAGATGTGTATTCTAGGATCGTATCAAGAGAGGATTCTTTATCACTATCTGGTAGGGTCAGATCTAGTAAGATAACATCCACTTCATTATTATTAACATAATCTAATCCTTCTGAAAGACGCGTAAATGAATGAAGTTCGTATTGAAAAGTGGAGGATTTTTTTAAAAACTCTTCTATAAGTTTAATATCAGCTGCATTATCTTCAATTAATAATATTTTCATTGTAAGAGTCTTCTCCCTTTATTTATATTAATAATAGTAATTCTGAATAATATTCATTTTTATATATAATTAGTCCATCAAGAGATCAATTCAATCAGTTTTTTCGAAATTCTTTCAACAATGATTTGATTGGTAAGATGGAAGTTAATCAATGAAATATGTTATTCACCTATTTTTCATTCGGAAAATAAAAAAAAAAATGAATCAAATTTGTAATTATACGATTTATCACTACGATATTTAAATAGATAAATTCATTTTCATATATAGGGAGCTTTAGAACGTGTAGCTTGCTTGATTATAAATGATAAGCTTAAATGATCGAAAGGAATGCATAAAATTTGGGATAATAATAGCTTTAATAGTAATCTCTTGCTTATTAGTTATCTACTTTGAAGTAATACTTAAAATCAATTTTTATATTGTTAATTTTTTCTATTTTCCTACCATTTTAGCTACTTTGTGGTGGAAGAGAAAAGGGCTTACTATTCCTATTTTTTTAATATTATTTTTGTTGATTGTCCAAATTTCTCAAGGTGTGTCTTTTTTTGGTGAAGATGCGATAAACGGCTTTTCAATCAAGATTTCAGTCCTAATAGTTGGTGTAGTAATCGCATTTTTATCTGAGAAAATTTTAAAGAAAGAATTAGAATTAAATGAGATTATTAAAGATTTAAAGCGATCAAATGAAGATCTTCAACAATTCGCTTATGTGGCATCTCATGATCTACAGGAACCTCTAAGAGCGATCATTAGTTTTTCTCAACTTCTCGAGGAAAAGTATCATGATAAATTAGATGAGGATGGTAAAGAATATATATACTTTATTACAGATGGAGCGAAAAAGATGAACGTTCTCATAAAAGATTTATTAAGCTATTCTAGAATCACAACCCAAGCAAATCCAATAGAATGGCATGACCTTGAACCCATTTTAAATGATGTTATTTTTAATTTACAAGAAGCAATAAAAGAAAGTGGAGCAGTTATTACTCATGATCCACTACCTACTTTAAAAGTCGATCGTATACAATTCTTACAATTATTTCAAAACTTTCTAAGTAATGCGATTAAATTTCGTAATGTAGACCCTCCAAAAATCCACATAGGAGTGAAAAGATTAAGCAATTACTGGATTTTTTCAATTAAGGATAATGGTATTGGAATAGATCCGAAATATCACGATCGACTATATAATATATTTTATCGACTACATACAAAAGAAGAATATCCCGGAACAGGGATAGGACTACCAATATGTAAAAAAATCGTTCAGAGATATGGTGGGGAAGTATGGGTGGAATCAGAACTTGGAAAAGGTTCTACCTTTTATTTTACAATTAAAACTAAGAAAATTAAGAATCCTCAGCGAGGAGAGCGTAATCCATGAATGATCAACAGAATAAGAAGTTCAGAATATTGTTAGTGGAAGATAATCCGGCTGACATTAGTCTTACAAAAGAAGCACTAAATAGAAATGAGATTGTCAACGAAATTCACGTAGTTCACAATGGAGTTGAGGCATTAAACTTCCTAGAAAAAAAATCTCGTCCTGATCTCATCTTTTTAGACCTTAATTTACCTAAAATGACAGGGCTTGAAGTTTTAAAGGAAATAAAAGAACATGAAAAATTTAGACGAATTCCAGTAATAATATTAACGATTTCAACTAATGAGGAAGATTTAATTAAAGCTTATGACTTACATGCTAACTGCTATATAAATAAACCTTTGGAGATAAAAGAATTTTATGATATAATGAGTTCCATCGTAAACTTCTTTTTCATAACTGTAAAACTTTCGAATATCTAAGATTTATAAAAAAGAGGGAAATGTGATTATTGTTTGATGCTTAAAACCATATTTTCATCTCGATAGGTAGAATCCGCTTCTAAATTAATTTCGGGGGGGTTATAATCTTCAATTGGGTTGCAATTCCAAGGTCTGCAAACCCTATCATCCCCAAATACTACCCCATGACAGATTTCATAATCTTCACAAGAATGATATATTCTTGTACCCAAACTATACTCCATTCCACACTTTGGACATTTAACCAAAATTTTCACCTATTCGAATAAAATTCGATTATTTTTAATTAAACTATGAACTTTATTTTACAATGATTTACATAATAGAATATGGATTTATTTTATTTAAATATATCGAATCATATTCGGGAATCAAATAATTAGATGCATTTTATTCGTTTTACCGACCTTTTTACGGATAATTTTTTAATATAAACGTTTCAATCTGAAAAGAGATATGAAAAAATAAATAAAAAATCAAATTAACGGATTAAAATGATTCTTTTTTTTTATTATGAAGTAAACTAAGCTGATCTTGGAACTCATTACTTTCAAGATATGCCGCAGGGTAAAATGCAATAAAAAGCAATGCTATTGCGGTGAATATCTGTGGTAACATAAAAAAAAGAAACTTAATTCCAATGATAGCAGAAGCTGGTTGAACTTCGACTGGAGCATCTCTTATATAGTTGAGAACGCCCAGGATGAAAGTTGCAATGATTGGGCCAATACTATAAGCGGGCATTGTGAATAATGCATTCACTCCAAAAAACATACCCTCTCGTCGTGAACCGTATTTTAACTCGTCTTCATCTATTGGTAGGGTTTGTAGTGAAGTTGAAAAGACACCAGATCCACCAAAGAAGCTAGTCCATAGGATTCCAATCCAGATAAACCATTCTGTTGCAGGATTAAGGATCATTAAAAACGATATGGTCCCTCCGATTATTTGTAATGACATATAGGACATCATAATCTTTTTCATGCCATATTTAAAGCGTAATTTCACACAGATAATGTTTGAAGAATATCCAACTAATATATAAATTAAAAAGAAATATAATATCCCTTCAGATCCCAGAATCAATGAGTACACGAACAAATAGGATAAACCTACAGAAGTTTGCAATATGGCAGCAAAATTATATCCCATAAATAAAATGTAGCTTTTTGACTTCAAAGTTTGCTTAACTGCTTTTAATAATGGTGGGCTTTTGTCGTGCTGATATTCTGGAGTCTCTTTTGAAAATTTTACTACAAATACGTAGCAAACCAAGCTGATTCCTGCTACAAAGATACTACTTATCTGGAGTAAGAATCGATTATCCATAATATATGGAACTATCATTATAGGAATGGACGCAAAAAAGCCTATTATACCACTTATCAATCCAATTTTATTCCTTGAATCAATATTTGAAGTCATATCAGGTAAAAGAGCATACCAAGTCATGGTTACGATTGTAAATAACGTCTCATAAGTACATACTGTTATGACAAAATGAAGGAATATGACGATTTGATTATCCAAACTCCAAGGAAACCAGATGAAAATGAAGCTAACAATCAGAAATGGACTAAAATATTTTATAAAGAAAATGCGTCTACTTCCCCATCGCTTAACATCCATATTATCGCTATAATAACCAACGATTGGGTCATTTAAGGCATTTACCACCATATATATAATAAGACCGATTATCCATAACCCCTCATCGAGTTTTAAATCGTCATAGAAAAAATTCACATAGACCAGACTAAAGAAACCGGCTAAGATTATTAACGGTACAGTTCCTATAACGTATCCAAAAATTCTTTTCGAAGAAATTTTCTCATCTCGGGGAGTTTTAATGTTATTCATAAAAATCGAATAGTAAGTAATTATAGTGTATATTGCCTTGAGATTTAATAAAGATTAATTTTCAACTATAGATAAAATCCTTATCTATTCCCTAAGTTTTTGTCCACAGTTTACGCAGAATCGATGATCTTCGCTTGCTGCAGCACCACAATTAGTACAGAAATTTATTTTAACTTTTGGAGCGTTTCGAATCGCAAAGTACTTCCCAATTTTTTGAGGCTGAATATAACTTATCTCTTCTTTAAACTGTTTTTGAGTTATAGCATTCGAGATGATTTCTGGCTCGGTACTTTTAATTGTTATTGCTACTGAGGGGGGTTTCTTGAATTCAAAGAATTTATTCATGTCTCCATTTCGTATGAGGTTAAAAGAACTATAGGAATCAAATTGTCTACCCCATTGCTTGATAAGCTTTTGTGGAGTTAACCATTGAATTCCATATCCAAATGACAAAGAAACTTCAATCGCAACATATGTGGTTGCTTCCTGCTCATTAAACTTGAATCTCATCACATAATGTTCCCCATTTGAACTCAAAGACATCCCACGTTGGATTTTCAAAATTTTGATTGCCCCATCACTTGAATTTCCCTCTTCAATGATGTTCCCATTTTTATTTCTCCAAAATTCTAAGGTAGTATCATATACTTTTTCTAATATGATTGGAATTCTAAAAAATCCATATTTAATTACCATATTTGTCACCCTTTCTTAATAATTAAAGAATAATAAGGAATTTATAATTGTTCATCAAGTTTATGATTACATAAATCATCACATTTTTTGATAAAGCGATTTTCTCTGGGAACGTGAGTAAATCTTACTTGTTTAAATTTTTTACTTATTGTTAAAACTTCTTTCTGTAATTTTGCTAAATGCGGATAATTAATCTTCCATTTACCGTTTATTTGCTGTATCGCTAGATTACTGTCGGAATTAATTTCTATTTCACCAGAGAAGGTATCTTTAACAAAATTTAAGGCATTAATTATTGCTTTGTACTCAGCCACATTGTTTGTCGCATGATTGATGTATTCTACATCAGAGAATAGGATTCTAGAAGATTGAACAACTATAAAAGCACAAGCTGCTGGACCAGGATTTCCACGAGCCGCTCCATCAGTATAAACTTTTAAAATCTTATCAGGATCTATATTAATTTTCATCTTGATAATTAAAGGCAGACTTTCGATTTAAATTAATTTTTTGAAGCATTCTCGGTAAAATTTTCTGAAAAATTTAAAAAAAGTAAAAAAATTGTTTTTTTAGTATGCTCCTACTATTCTAAAGGCAATTAGGAACATTATAATCATGATTATATTATTGAATTAATTAGATTTGATCATTATAAGCATCATTTTGAATTTTTCAATAGCACTTAATGCATGTGGTTCATTTGCTGGCATCGTAATCATTTGACCTTTTTCTAGAATATAATCTACTCCAGAGATGGTAATTTTTGCTTTTCCCTCGAATACATAAACTAAGGCATCGAATGGCGCGGAATGCTCGCTCAATCCTTCATTTTTATCAAATGAAAATAGAGTAACCGTTCCCTCATTCTTGTTAATTAACGCCCTGCTAACAACAGACCCTTCTTGATAAGCTAACATTTTATCTAAGTTTAAAATTTCTTCCTTTGACATAATCCTCAAACTTTCTTAGTATTATGAGTTAATTATATAAAATAATGATATTAAAATTTAGGACGAACATGTTTAATTAATTCTATATAAGGACTTCTGAGATTTTTTTACCCTCGCTAAGGATGGCAACTGCTTTTTTCATGTATTCTGGAATGTCAATTTGCTGAGGACATTTATCTAAACATTCACCACATTCAATACATAAGACCGCTGATCCATCCGCTTCTTCTCCTTCTGAAATTTTCTTTTCAAGTTCTTCTTGCGATTTTGCCATCCGGTCATAAAAGAAAGCAATTCTCTGCCTACCATTTTCACCCCAGTATGCTAACTCGTTTAATACATATATGACATTTTTGATAGAAACTCCATTAGGGCAAGGCATACAATACCCACAGCTAGTACAAGGGATTAACTGGTAATTTTTAAAGGCTTTCTGTAAATTTTTAATTATTGCCAATTCTTCTTCACTTAGCGAGCCAATTCCTGAATTACTAGCTGATCGAACATTTTCTTTAACTTGTTGTAGATTACTCATCCCACTCAAGACAACAGACACTTCTGGGCGATTCCAAAGGAATTGCAAACCCCAGTCTGCCATAGTCCTTTTAATTTTTGCATTATCCAACACATTTTTAATTTCAGGTACATCTGGTAGCTTATCATCGGGAATGGTCAATTTTCCCCCACGTAATGGTTCCATAATAATGACAGCTATTCCTTTTTCAGCTGCATATCCTAAACCGCTTAAACCCGCTTGATAATTAACATCCGAATAATTTAATTGAATTTGGCAACAATCCCAATCAAAATAGTCAATGATCTCTTTAAAAATATCCAATCCGTCATGAAACGAGAATCCGATAAATTTAAACAAACCATTAGCACGTGCGTCTTTCATCTTTTCTATTAAGTTTAACTCCTTGATTTTTTCAAGTCGTCCTTTATTTAACCCATGAAATAGATAAATATCTGGTGTAGATTGTAATCTTTCAATTTGTTCACTAAGATATCTATCAAAATCGCTCGTTTCTTTAACAAGCCACATTGGAAGTTTAGTTGTAAGCGTTACTTTTTCTCGATACCCATCTTGGAGGGCTTTTCCAACAATAATTTCACTTTTACCATCATGATAAGGATAAGCAGTGTCTACATAATTTACACCATTATCAATGGCATAACGTATCATTTTTATGGCATCTTCTTCAATTACTTCTCTAGTTTCTGGATCTACAGGTAATCTCATAGCACCAAATCCAAGAGCAGATACCTTCCATCCCAGAGAACCCATTTCTCGATAATTCATTTAATTTATCTCTTGTCTATATTATATTAATAACTCTTTCTAAAATTAAGAATCTTTTGGTTATATTTCATTCCTTTAAGATTATGGAGACGTAAATACTGTAATATTTAGCTCATTTTACCCTATTAAACGTCATGGATGCATCTTTAACTATTTCTCCACTTTATTTTCTTTGACACTAAAATAAAGTAAATGAAGATTGGAATTCCAAGCAAAACATTAAATGAAAACATTGAATAAATGCTTATTTCAGCGACATAACCAGCAATTATTGGAGTAATACCAAAACCCATACCTATAATTACTTCGTTTATGGTTGAATACTTTGAGGTAATTTTTGCTGTGCCATAATCAAGCATTATTTTCATGGAAACTCCATGAATCAATCCGAAAAATAATCCCATAGAAATGCTTATTATGCTGATTAAAACAACTTGTCTGAAAATAAAAATTAGGAGCATTGAAAATGTAATTACCATCACACTTATAGGAACAGAAAGCTTGCGATGGGAAGGATTCATTGAATTAGTCCAAGTTATACCAAGAACCTGACCTGTTTGAATTCCAGCTTGTATTAGATATGTAAGATCAGAGAGATTCTCATTAATATCTTTAATTATTATTGGATAACTGAAGATGACAATTGATTTCGAGATCGACATCATGACCAAACCTATCCATGAGAACAATATTGGAAAGGCCATCATCATTGTCTCCACTTTAGGATCTTTGTCTTCTGTAACTGGTGGTAATTTTTCAACAATTTCATCCATTGGAACAAAATATAATGCTTTCTGGCTTGGAACATCTTGCAAATAGAAAGAGAAAGGTATCAATAGGAACGAGATAAAAAATGAAATCACCATCGCAAAATAATCGTTCCATACAAACGCCCATAAATATCCCGTAAGAAGACCTCCAATAAAACCAACATTCCAAGAGAAATTAAAGTAGTTAAAATGCCTACTTGCTTTTTCTGGATTGCTAACTTCTTGCCACTTGCTCAATAAATTAAAACAATTCGGCCAATTCAAACCGATTGCTAAACTTAGCATTACTCTAATCAAAATCAGATACCAAATTTCAAAATATATTATTTGAACAAAAGTAAGAATAGGAGTGGAAATGCAAGATATTATAAGTGCATTACGAATCCCCGTTTTCTTTGTTATTTGTTGGCCAATCAAGGGTGTAAATATGTAAGCTAGTGCTCCAGCAGAAGAAATAATTCCTAAAGTGCTTTCATCAATTCCTATCGCAAAATAAAGATGATTTAGTAAAGCTCTATCGAATATTGAGGAGTAAAACAATCTTATGAATGAAATAACGAATAAAGGCCACGCGCGAATAGTATTATGGTTAGATTTTAACTTTTTATCCACTGATCTACTCGAGAATGACACGAAAAAACCTTTCTTAATGATTGAAAATAAAAATTTTTAATATTTCATAAAACTTTTGTCAAATAGAGAACGATGTTTAATGTAACTAATTAACTTAAATTTATTCTTTCTCTACTAAAAAAAGATAAATTTTTAGGTTTTATCAACGATCTCGGGTTTTTCCTTCATTTATTTATGTACCATAAGATTTAAAGATATTTTCTTGTTTTTATATCCTAATTAACATTTAGGCGTAAAAACTAAAAACTACTTTATGTAGTAAATAGAAAAGAGTTCGACTGATTAAAAAGAGAAGAAAATGTAGTGATTATGAAATTTGAAAAAGATATTCTTTGGGTTTTAGAAAATAATAAACCAGAAGATCCTATTGAATTGTGGCAACTAATTTCCTGGATTGATTTTAGGCAACGGGAAATAGCGAGTTATGATGAGCTCAGAACTACTATTAAAACATTGATTTTAAATGGAAAAATGAAAGAAAAAACTAAATTACAATATTGTAAAACTCAAGGAAATAAGACAAAAGGAATATTTACCGAGTTCTCAGAATCAGAGTATGAAGAAGCTGTTAAAAAGTATAGAGAATGGTTCGATCAAGAACTTAAGCGTGTAGAAAAAGAAGAGGAGGAACCAATGGATATAGAAATAATTAGAGTAACATGGAAAACAGAAAAGAAAATTAATAAAGAATTGAAGAATTGTTTTGTTGAAGATCTAGAATATAAAATTGAAGAAGAATTGATGTATTATCCTCGTGAAATAGATGATTATGACAAGGGAAACCATCATATTAGTTTTTGGATATTAAGTACTGATGATGTTGATGCACATAAAGTATATGACATTATATCACCTCTCATAAGAGATTTTATTGAAAAAAATGGAGGGGAAAGTGAGATACAGGTTGGCAATAAAGGGGAGGAGAAAAAAGTATATAAAGTTAAATAGCGGTAGAAATATATTTAATAAGCCAAATCAAGATCAATGTAATTTTAATATCAATATAATCATATTTGGAGTAATAAAAAATAGAAATACCTAAGCTTTAAATCAATACTCAAATATGAGTAAGTATCTTAATCAAAATTGTTATTTTTTATGGAAAATGAGCAGAACTGTAGAACAAATATATAAGCTCACATAACCAAATATATTAAATCAAAGAGGGGGACTACAAAAAAGAAAGGCAGTCTTTTTTATGATTTGCTTATTTTGAGATAATTTTGGATATTCGTATATTTAACTCCTCTCAATATATAACCAATTGGCAGTATATTCCTAAATATTATTTATCTATGAATAAATCGATAAAAATGATTATAAGAGAAATCAAGAATTTGAATTATATTTTGTACATTTCTAATTTGGGAATTTACTAATCTTTTATACAAAAATATGAATTGAGAAATCAATACGTTGAGATTGAAACTGAATAGTGTTCTTTTAAATATGAAACACAATCGAGATAATTAGTATAAGTAATAATAGTAACTTTTTTATATTCAACAATTATCATAGATTTCTGTACCATTAAATTAATAAATAACAGAGGTACTACATTGGAAAGTAATATAAGTGTTCGTTATATTGTTAATGATGTTGATTCAGCTATCGAATTTTACACTAAACTGTTAAACTTCAAATTAATTATGCATCCAGCTCCGGAATTCGCGATTGTGAAGCAAAGTGGTGTTAGATTATATCTTACAAAACCGAGTGAAAAGGGTGGGGGAGGACAGAAAATGTCAGATGGTACAATGCAATCACCAGGAGGATGGAACAGAATATCAATTGAAATTGATGATTTAGATTTAAAAGTCGAAGAACTTAAAAAACTTGGTGGCAAGTTTCGCAATGATATAGTTATCGGAGTAGGAGGTAAACAAATCCTTCTTTTAGATCCTTCGGGAAATCTTATAGAATTGTTTCAATATTTCCAACAATGGAAACCCAAATAAAGATAGTACAGTTATTTGTTGATTGTTTATCTTAGATTGTACTTTTAGGAAGTTCAATATTCGTATAAATTCCATTTTTGACAAAAGAGTATAATCCATTATTTTTGGAAATTAAGTATTAATAGTATCGATGCACATAGAGTATTTGTAATTATTTCACCCTTTAAAAGAGATATAATTGAAAAAAATTGATAGAAAAGCGAAATACCAGTTGGTAATAAAGGGGAGGAGAAAAATGTATATATAACAGAATATAAATATTATCTTGAAAGCAAAAAAAATATTACTTACAATATTGAAACAAATGTTAAAAAATAAACCGAACACGGATGAAAGTTCCAAAGAAGATGAGATTTTCAAGTTGTTAACCCATCCCATTCGGAGAAATATTATAAAAGTTTTAGGAGAACGAGATTTAACATTTAGCCAAATTCAGATGGAGTTGGGTTCAATTGATAGTCCAACCCTCTCCTATCATCTTAAAAGCATGAAAGAATTATTAACTCAAAGAGATTCAAAGTACACTTTTTCCGACATTGGAAGAGCGGCATTGGTTCTTCTTACAAAAACCGATCATTCTTTCAAAATTTCGAGGTATAGAAGAAATTTTTTTTATGCATATTTGATAACTCTATTTTGTTGGATAACGGCAGAAATATTTACTCCTCTCGCTTTTTGGTTCGTTTCACCAAAACAAGTCTCTAATATAATAATCCAAATCATAATAAATGGGATTTGTACAATAAATTTAATCGTACTTGGATTATTAAGAGGTCGTTATACTTAAGATTAATAATTTTGTCTAAATATGGTTTATTTCTTCAATAGAAAATAAGGAATGCTGTAGAACTAGTCTACAGGCCAAGGATAAGCAAATTTCTAAAATCAAAGAGGGGATTACAAAAAAGTAAGGCAATTTATATCGTGATTTGCTTATTCTGAGATAAATTAGGAAAATTCGATATTTAACATCTCTCAATATATAAACAATTGACTATATATTCCTAAATATTTTTAAAAAATTAAAATTAAAAAAAATTATTTTCCATATTTTTTAAATAGTAAAATTCCAGCAGTAACTAATACAACGCTAAATATGGTAAGAACAACTAAGTCCCACCAGATAGTTAGTTCACCTAAAGAACCACCATTAAAGAGTTTAGTTATTGCATCTGTTACATAGTATAATGGCATAAACTTACTGATCATTGCAGCTTCACTGGGTAATGGATACAAGCCCGATGCTAGCATTTGTTGTGGAAGCATAAAAATCCAAATAATTCCTGCTGCCGTTTTAGCATTTTTAGCGATTGTCGCTGTGATTAACCCAAACCCAATCGTAGAGAGGGAAAATACAATCATAAAAATAAATGCAAAGGTTAAGTTAAAAGCTGATCCAACGGGATGATAACCCAAAAAATAACAGATGAGTGCAATTATTGCCACTTGAATGATTACCATACCAATATTTGATATTAT
>Ga0315542_1001620_pt1 | contig 13983 bp, 14 predicted proteins | sample SalMarSW160120MG_FD_202541 | JGI IMG/M metagenome (GOLD analysis project Ga0315542, IMG submission 202541) | Salt marsh sediment microbial communities from the Plum Island Ecosystem LTER, Massachusetts, United States - Salt Marsh Sediment SW1601-20 ...
CTTTCTCCCGTTCTATAATCTGGGCCTGGTAATAGTGGATGAGGAGCACGACACTTCATACAAGCAGCACGACCCGGCTCCAAGGTATCATGCCCGGGATTCAGCCATAATGCTGGCATCTTTTCACAAAGCAAAAACCATTCTTGGCTCTGCCTCTCCTTCCATAGAGAGTTACAGTAATGCGATCAGCGGAAAGTATGGCCTGGCAGAGCTGCACGAGAGATACGGCCTGATTAAATTGCCTTCGATCATTATGGCAAACACCCATGAAGCTTACAGGAAAAAGCTGATGGTATCGCATTTTACTCCGGAGCTACTGAATGCCATTGATGAGGCTCTGGGGAAAAATGAACAGGTAATACTTTTCCAGAACAGGAGAGGGTTTTCGCCTTATATCGAATGTCCTGAATGCGGGTGGATACCTGTCTGCATACAATGTGCGGTTAATCTGACATATCATAAGGGTATAAATAGGCTCGTATGTCATTATTGCGGTTACAGTACACCGGTGCCTGCCAGGTGCAGCAGCTGCGGCTCATCAGGACTCGTAACAAGAGGATTTGGCACTGAAAAAATCGAAGATGAAATAAAACTTGTATTCCCTGCTATACGTGTTGGAAGGATGGACCAGGATACAACAAGAAACAAAAACTCATTTAACAAAATCATTGAATCATTCGAAGAACACAGGATAGATATTCTGATAGGGACCCAGATGATTTCCAAGGGCCTTGATTTTGAAAACCTAACGGTAGTAGGAATATTGAACGCTGATAATCTGCTGAATTTCCCCGATTTCAGAGCTCATGAAAGGAGCTTTCAGCTGATGGAACAAGTAAGCGGCAGAGCAGGCAGGAGAAGCAAGCAGGGTAAAGTAATTATTCAGACCTCGAATCCTGAAAATAAGATAATCAGGCTGGTGCTTCAACATGATTATCAGAGTATGTACAGGATGCAGATCGATGAAAGGAAAGCCTTTAATTATCCTCCTTTCAGCAGGTTAGTGCGTATAAGTCTGAAACATAAAGAGCAGGCCTCTTTAAATGTCTTTGCAGACCGGCTTGGCATAGATCTCAGGAAATATTTTGGAAATAGAGTGCTGGGACCCGAGTTCCCGGTCATTTCACAAATACAAACCTGGTATATTAAGACAATTTTAATAAAGATTGAAAAGGAAAAACCTCTTGGCAGATCGCGGCTGATAATAAAGGAGGCAATTGAGAGGCTGGAAAAAGAAAAGGGAGCAGGAGCGTTAAAGATTGCTGTTGATATGGATCCGTATTGATCTCTATATCAGATAATCGTCATTTGGTGTAATTTCATACAATTTCAATAGCTCTAAAACAGATTTTTCTAAACTCCAATTATCCACAATATCACGTCTGATTTTTTCAGGATTCAGGCTTATTTCTTTGGACATAATATCATTAAGTATTCGGTTCAGGGAATTGTGATCGTTTTTTGGAAATAAGAAACCATTTTCTCCATTTATAATAACCTCTGAATGAATTCCTACTGACTCGGTGGCAACAGTCACGATACCACATGCCATGGCTTCAAGACAGACCAGAGAAAATCCTTCAGATAATGATGCAATAACGACAATGGAACTCGCGCTGTAATAATCAATAATCTGATTACTTTCCGGCATAATATGCACCTGGGAAGAAATCCCATTTTCCAGACCAATGGATAATATCTCCTTTGCATATTCCTTCCTGTCGATTTTACCAATTAAAACCAGTCCCCAATCAGGATAGTCTTTGAGGATTGGAATCAAAGCTTTTAATACCACCAGTTGTCCTTTGGCAGGGCGTATACGGCCAATGACACTGATAAGATTCTCCTGTGATATATTGTTTATAGTTTTCTTTTCCTGTATTCTGAAGATTTCTGTGTTTACTCCATGTTTAATAATAGTATTTTGATAGGGCAGATTTTTTGACATAGAGGGATTCAAACTTACCAGGTGATCGGCTTTTTTCATCAGAAAGCAGGTAAAATTCGCTGGTTTGCTTTCCGAATGCCTGGTGAATACTAATATAAATTTACCTCTGAAAAATCTTAACAGTAACGCAAAGATAATTTCGTTAATTCGGTGTGTATGGATAACCAGTTTTTCATGGGAAAAGACCAATCTGAGCAAAGAAAAAAAGCTGATTTTCGGAGCTTTTATACCATATCCAAAAACCAGTGCATCAGAAAATTTATTTAATAGAGGAATAGTACTTTCAATGCTTTTTGTAATACCAGTTGTTCTTGAATGGAAATGAAAGTGAATAATCATCTGGTTGAATTGAATTTCTCAAATATATAGATTTAATGAATATAATAGTTAGAATTGTCTAACTTGATACCAGAGGATGTTGAATATATTTAGAGGTGTAAAAAAGTATGAATATGCTGACTAATAAAATAATAAAACATACAGTTAATATTTTAACATCAGCAGGGCCCACAGGTTCCTGGTGATTATAACTGGTCATAGGTAAGAAGCATATATGAGTCTGAACATAAAATTAAAAAACTATTTTGGTCTTAAGGTGAAAAGCTGCTGAGTATTATTGGAAGAGCTATTATTCAAGCTAAAATTTTATTATTTTTGCCACCGCAATTGCTTCGGGGTGTGGCGCAGTTGGTAGCGCGCTACGTTCGGGACGTAGAGGCCGGAAGTTCGAGTCTTCTCACCCCGACTCATTAAGTCAGATGGCCTTGTAAATCAAATATTTACGAGGCCATTTTCATTAGTAGTACAAAAAGTAGTACAAAAATCTTTTATGGTTTCAATAAAGAAGACCAGTCACTAATGATCCATCTAAACTTTGGAGGCAGGAAATGAGAAAAAAGGCACAGGTTTTGTTTTTGTTTCCGTAATGCACTATATTTGATGCATAATAGAAATAAAATGAATTTCATTGAATTCAGAAACAGGTTTCTATCCCTGGCCAACTTTACCACAAACCAGGTGTATGCATCATATCCGGAGTTTAACAGGAACAATCTGGTACACTGGGTCAGGAAGGGTTACCTGATCAGGCTTCGACAGGGTTATTATGCCTTCCCAGAATACAGAGAATCAACAGACTTTACACTCTATTTTGCTAACATTATATACAAGCCCTCTTACATATCATTACAAACTGCTTTGTCATTCTATGGAATTATCCCTGAAGCTGTGCCTAAGATAACAAGTGTGACAACCTTGAAGACAAAAACATTCAACAATGATTTCGGTGAATATTCATATAAAAATATCAAGCCTGATATTATGTTCGGATATGAATTGAGGGAGATGGAAGGTGGCAGACGAATAATGTTTGCTACACCGGAAAAGGCATTAATAGATTTGCTCTATTTATATCCGTTTTATAATACAGAACATGAACTGGAAGAGCTGCGTCTTGATGAATCTTATATGGAAATTGAATTTGATGCAGAAAGATTAACGGAATTCTCTGACCGTATTGGAAGTAAAGCACTCAGCAATCGCATTAAGTTGCTGAGAGAAGTACATAACCTTTAGAAAGAACTATGGTAGACCTGAATTTAATAAAAAACTATTTCCCAGAGCAAATAAGGAATAATGTACTTCTGGGCAAAAGCATGATGCAGGAATATATTCAGTTGTCAATTCTCGATTACCTGTCTACAACACAATACATCCGTAAGCTCATCTTCATAGGGGGTACCAACCTTCGCCTGGTAATGAGAATAGACAGATTCTCAGAAGATCTGGACTTTGACTGTAAAGAGATGAACAAAGAGGAGTTTCTGAAAATGAGCGATGATGTTATGCACTTTCTTATAAGAAATGGATATAAAGTAGAATCCAGGGATAAAAATAGCTCGAAGCTGACAGCATTCAGAAGAAATATTTACTTTCCAGAGTTCCTGTTTGATCTTGGACTTTCGGGGCACAGGGATGAAAGATTCCTGATAAAAATAGAAGCTCAGGATCAGGGAGTAAGATACACTCCAGAAATAAAAAATATCAAAGGTTGTGGTTTTTACTTTCCATTCCCTGTACCTGCTGACGCTGTTCTGTGTGCAATGAAAGTGACAGCCCTTTTAGAAAGAGGAAAGGGTCGTGATTTCTATGATGTGATGTTCCTTCTTGGTTTGACCAAGCCTGATTATGACTTTCTTGCAAAGAGAATCGGAATAAAGAATGCAGCAGAGTTAAAGATCGAAGTTAAAAAGCGCCTAAAGAGCATTGACCTGAAAACTAAAACAAATGATTTTGAGCATCTCCTGTTTAATAAGGAAAACAAAAAACGTATACTCAGATTTGAAGAATTCTTTGAGGAGACTGTTTGATAGGTGTTGTGTTCAGGCATAGTTTTGCTAAAGGTAAAAAATGACAGTTTTTAATAAATTTTTGGTAATCAGGTATAAATTAATTAATTATACATTAAATTTAAAATAGTCCTGGACAATGAACTCAGATGAAGAAGATGATATTGTAAGTCCGGAAAAACTTCCTATATACCAGAAGGGGAAAGAGATTTTTGACTTGATAAAGAGAATCACAGATCTGATCCGGGAAAACAATGAGTATCTTATGGATATAAAAGGCTGCATGTTATCTGATGCAGCTTTGCTGACTGTTAAAATTGCCGGAGCTGAGGCCGCCGGATTATATGATCTGAAAATGGAGAATGCTGCCATAATACGTAAAGCTGCCCGGGATCTGATGGTACAGCAACATTCTCTTGAATCATTTGGATTTGAATATGTTGAATATTATCAAATGGTCAGGGATATGATCGATGAATATCGACTTTTGTTCATAGACTGGGTTGCAAGCTTTGATAAATGGGATTACATAATTGACCGCTGGGGTCTTTTTAATCCACCTGGTGTTGGACCTTTCGACAAAGATCCCGATGATAACATTCCATTTCTTGGGTATGATGAAGATCCAGAAGAATGATAAGCATTAGTCGTATATTCAATAAAAACAATAATACATTTCCAATATTTTGATATTTCCGGTCATGTCTCTAAACATGTCCATGGTTAATATTTTCAAAAATTTATTCTATTGATATACAGGTTTTTTCATTTAGGTCACCTCCTGGAAGTCCGCGAGTCACGCGTTAGCGGGACGAGCAATCTTCTCAGCTCAACTTTTTAAATCAAATGGCCTTGTAAATAAAATATTTACGAGGCTTTTTCATTAGTAGTACAAAAAGTAATACAAATTTCTTTAAAATAAACTATCGTCAATATACCTGGCAGTTAGTATTTCTTTATAGAATTTCTCAACCCTTTTTTTTAAATTAGCCTTATTTCTGTTTAATTACCATAAATAAATCAGGGAAATGAATTCAGATGAAGAAGATGATCTCCTGCAGTCGGAAAAACTTCCTATTTACAGGAAAGGGCAAGAAATCTTTAATATGGTGAGTAAAATTACTGATCTTATCCCTGAGAATGATGAGTACCTTATGGATATTAAGTCTTGTATGCTCAATGATGCTGCACTTCTATCTGTAAAGGTGGCCGGCGCTGAGGCGGCTGAGTTGTATGACCTCAAGATGGAAAATGCGGCCATAATACGTAAAGCAGCAAGAGATCTGATAGTCCAGAATCATTCTCTCGATGCTTTTGGCTTTGAATATGTTGAATATTATCAGATCGTAAGAGACCTCATAGAGGAATACCGCCTCCTATTCATAGACTGGGTGGCAGGATTTGATAAATGGGATTATGTTATTGACCGGTGGGGCCTTTTTAATCCTCCGGGTATTGGCCCATTCGACAAAGACCCCGACGATGACATACCATTTCATGGATTTGAAGAAGATCCAGAAGAATGAAGAATTGTACCTGTTTTCTCCTAATGTAAATGATATTCAAAATACCCATGATTTACCCTGCCAGGATTCTTATCAGGTCATCATTCAGGTAGTATACTTCAGATCCATCCTTTTTTGGAGTTAATATCTTTGCAGTAACCAGTTCTTCCATAAGTTTTGAAAGAGTTGTCCGGGAGGATCTGCCTAAAACTTTTCCAATAATCTTAGGTTTAATATATGGCTGGCTGAAAATGACTTCATTAACGTCTCTGGTGTACCATTTTATTTTTGATTTACCGTAAGTCAAAGTTGACTCCATCTGTTGCAAAATGTCGTTAATCAGATTGTTGGTAAGTGCCGATGTATTTTCAACGGCGTCAAGCATAAACAGAATCCACTTTTTCCAAGAACCTATTTGCGTTACGGCTCCAAGATTATAATAGTAATCTGATTTATTGACAATTATATACTTTGACAGGTATAATATAGGTTGATTTAAAAGTTCCGTTTGTACAAGGTAAATCAGGTTAATAATTCTGCCAGTCCTCCCATTACCATCCTGGAAAGGGTGAATGGCTTCGAATTGATAATGTGCAACACACATTTTTATTAATGGGTCAGTCGGATAATTCTTATCGTCATTAAGATAACTTAAAAGGTTATCCATTAGTTGCTCAATAATGCCTTCACCCCTGGGCGGAGTATAAATTACCTCACCAGGGCGTAGTTCACTTTGTCCTCTTTTGATAACAACATTAGCCTGTGATGGGCGAATTCCTGATGCTGTATTCTTGATTTGACGGAAAATCGACAGAACTGACTGCAGGTTTAAAGTTTTTGTTTCATTCAAAACATGATATCCCGCCCAAAGTGCCTCTCTGTATCTTAGAACTTCTTTCGCTGCCAGATCTGCTTTTCCTTCAATTTTGTTATCCGAAACTGCTTTATACAGTTCGTCTTCTGTTGTGAAAATATTTTCAATTTCAGTTGAAGCCTTGGCTTCCTGTAATGCTATCGTATTTGCCAGCATATAAGGATTGGGAAGTCTCATAATATTGATATTTACTGAGGCTAATGCTCTTGAAGCAGATACCAGCTTTTTTAAAATATCGCTATCATCATCTATTTCAGCTGAGGGTGGAAGAAGAGGAAGATCGTTGAACGGAATATTCCGGTCGAATTTTGGCTTAGTCATAGTTGTTCAATATTTGTTCAATTATGGACATGTTGTAAATTTATGTCATATTTCCATTAAAAACAATAATGCATGTCCAATATTTTAGTATTTCTGGACACGTTATCAAAACGTGTCCATTTTTATCCTGAAATAGGATTTCATATCAAAGATCGAAGCAGACAAAAAGTTGAAACTTGAAATAGATCGTTAGAAAGATATTATATTGATAATAAAGCATATAAAGAACACTTAGCTTCTTACCCCGACAGATCAAATGGCCTTGTAAATAAAATATTTACGAGGCTTTTTCATTAGTAGTACAGAAAGTAATACAAAAAAATTTAAAAGGACAATACAAGTTGCCACTAAATCCGGTTTGCTGGTATTTGTTTGAGGGTAGTAACAATTGTTCTGTAGTAGATTTTTCATCAAATTATCACTAAACGATACATTCATGAAATTTCTACTTTCGCTTCTTATTGAAAAATGTATTCCATAAGAATTCTTTTGTCAGGAATTAAATATCCTGTAGACTCGCTCTTTTATAAGATCGTGAAATAAACTTTTCATGTCATCTGGCAGAAAACTTATGTTTATGAATTCATGCCATTGTTCTTCTGAATTCTTGAATTTGTCGAATATGTTTTCAATTGCCTTAGCATCAATATCAAATCTATTTATTGCTTCAAGGAAATCCTTTTTCCTGAGTTTTTTCTTTTTACCATTTAATGTCAGAGCCAGCTCTTCTTCATCTCCTTCCACGACAAGACTTGAAGCAATCATATCATAGGCCGGACTTAACACGTAACCCATTTCAGGACTGTCGATCAATGAAAAGTTTTTCAAATGCATATCTGAGTTGCCTGTGAGGAAAGAAAAGAGTACCTGCTCAAAGAAATTAGTGATATCGAGTCCCGGATTTGCTGAATATTTAGCAATTGCTTTGGCTATCTGTTCATAAGATCCTTTATATTTTTGTTCGGTAAGTTTCTCAGTAAGCTGACACATATCTTCCATATGTATTTTTATTTCATTCTTCCTGTCTATTCGTCTGGTGATATATGATAATTTCCCAGAACTTAAACGGATAAGAGAATGTGGAACTGCTTCAATGCCGGAGATTTCAGCTAAATGCATTGTGAGGTCTTCAAGTTCAGGAAGAGATCTGTATTGTTTTGTGGGTGGTTTTAGAATAAATTCACCCCATAGACCTACAATAGTAAACCTTTGTGGCTCATCCTTTTTTGATATTTTCTCTAAATTCAGAGATAATTTTGGTTGCACACCTGTAACAGTTGATTGAGATCTTATCACTTTTTCTGCAAGCTGAAGCATCTGATCTTCATAAAACGGTAATTCAGGTGGTACAGAAGTTCCGAACATCTTTTTGGAACACCCGCTATGAAAATCTGTAATTTCATCAGATAACTCATTATAACAATATAAACATCTTCTCATAAATGAATATGGATTAAGATATGTCTTCTTCAATGCTGGCTGCACCAATACAATCCCTGCAACAGGCAAGCAACAAACCCATACGGTCACGGGCATCCAGTTTCCAGTTCTTTTCGGCAATTTCAAGTAACCAGCCTTCCGGGATCAGGCCATCAAAGAATGGGAACATGATCTTGCTTAAAAAAGGTTCCTCTCTGATAGGAAGCGTTAAGCTAACCGGTTTTGCGTTCGGATTGTTTAAATATTCCTTTTCGTACTGAAACAAATAACCATCCTCATTTTCTATTAATATTCCGGCAAGCTCACTATGTATTAATACTTTTGCTCTTCTCATTCTCTGATAAGTTTATTCCGGGGAATCGGTTGTGGACCAAGTTCCTGACCAAATAGTTTTAATACCTGATTTACTTTATCCATTCTTAATGTTGTTTTACCCTGCTCAAGATCACGGATAAACCGCAATCCGACACCAGCTTTCTCGGCCAATTGCTGTTGAGTCAGATTTAATTGCTTTCTTTTGTTTTTAAGAAAGTCGGACAATGTCATTGGTATCTGTTCCATAGTATTATACCTTTTCGGGTATAAAGATAATATTATTTAATATATTTATACCTTTTCGGGTATAAAAATGAAATTGCACAATATTAGTATACCCGAACGGGTATATTGTTTGTATATGGAAAATAATTTCCATTGAGTGATAAGAAAAAAGCCTATGTATGACCTCAAAATGGAAAATGCCGCCATAATACGTAAAGCGGCATGCGACCTGATGGTCCAACGGCATTCACTCGATATGTTTGGTTTTGAATATGTTGAGTATTACCAGATTATACGAGACCTTATTGAAGAATACCGGCTCCTGTTCATAGAATGGGTGGCAGGATTTGATAAATGGGATTATATAATTGACCGGTGGAGACTTTTTAATCCTCCGGGTATTGGCCCATTCGGCAAAGACCCCGACGATGACATACCGTTTCATGGTTTTGAAGAAGATCCCGAAGATCATTAAAAACAATAGCTTGTATCCAATATTTTAATATTTCCATACATGTCATCAAAACATGTTCATTCTTATTATGAAATTCAAAAAAGAATTTTATAATTTAACTGCCCGTTAATGAATGACCTAAATCAATAAAATATGAAAAACCTGAGAATCGGTATCATAGTTTGCCTCTTATCAGTACTTTTCGGATGTACATTAAAAAATCCTGTTCTCACGATCGAGGGAGGACAAATTCAGGGTGTCGAAACTGGAACACCAGGAGTCCTTCTTTATAAAGGTATTCCCTATGCAGCACCACCCGTTGGTGATTTGCGCTGGCGCGAACCACACCAGGTTATTCCGTGGAAAGGTATTAAAGTATGCGATACCTTCGGTGCCGCTGCACCTCAAAAGCTCACAGATCCGGGGTCATTTTACGATAAGGAGTTTTATGCACAAAGTCCACATGTTAAGAGCGAAGATTGTCTGTATCTGAATGTATGGACACCGGCAGCAGGCAAAAAGAATGCGAAACTGCCTGTTGCAATGTGGATACACGGTGGCGCTTACAGAAACGGTTTTGGTCATGAAAATGAATTTGATGGTATAGCCTGGGCAGAAAAGGGAATTATTCTTGTGACCATTAACTATCGTCTGGGAGTTCTGGGTTTCCTTGCCTATCCCGAACTCACAGCAGAAAGCCCCAATCATTCGTCGGGCAACTATGGTATTTTGGACCAGTTAGCTGCATTAAAATGGATCAAAACCAATATTGCACAGTTCGGCGGGGATCCGGATAAAGTAATGATTTTTGGACAAAGTGCCGGTGCCGGAAGCGTACAAACACTTGTTGCATCGCCATTGACGAAAGGGCTTATCCATGCTGCAATTATTCAGAGCGGTGGCGGTATTGGCAACAGACCTGCAATTACGCTCGCAGATGCCGAACGGACCGGTGAAAGTATTACGAAATTCTATGGTTGTAATTCAATCGCAGAGATGCGTGTCCTCCCGGCTGATAGTTTAGGAGATTTTGAAAACAGGACTGCTGCCTTTTTGAAGGCTGAGAACAGAATGGCCAATTTGTCTCCTAATGTTGATGGATATCTCTTAAAAGAAAGTTTCAGTAATGCTGCCATTAATGGCAACCTGGCTGATATTCCGTATATTATCGGTGGTACTATCGAAGATATGAGGGGCAACAGTAAACCTGTTGCCGATTTCTGCCTTGCGCGTGAAGAAAAAGGAGGTAAAGCTTTTGCTTATCAATTTGCACGGCCGCTTCCGGGTGACAATGCCGGTGCATTCCACTCGTCGGAGTTATGGTTTGTATTCCATACGCTTGGCCGTTGCTGGCGTCCGTTCACTGCAGGAGATGAAGCATTGAGTCAATATCTGGTCGATTGCTGGACTAATTTTGCGAAGTACGGCGATCCTGACGGAAAGGGAGATGAAATCTGGAAACCATATACTAAGGATAACCCTCAATTTATGTTGTTTACGACTGATGAAAAGACCAATACATCCAAACTGGGGCAACCATTGAGTCCATCGGTTAACCCGCCGGCAGTCAGCTCAAAATAGACAGCGGCTGCTCGTTAATTTAGAAGTGAAATAGTATTTGCCAGGCACTCCAACCTTTTCTTATTCATACCTAAGTGCTTCAACCGGATTTTTACTGGCTGCTTTATACGATTGCCAGCTTACGGTTAGCAATGCAATAAGCAAAGCAATAGAGCCGGCCAGGGCAAATACCCACCAGCTTATGTTTATCCGGTATGCAAAGTTTTGCAGCCAATTATTCATGGCATACCAGGCAATCGGGCATGCAATTAAAATGGAAATAAGGACCCATACTATATATTCTTTTAACAACAAGGAGAATATTTCAATGGACTTTGCCCCATTTATTTTCCTTATTCCTATCTCTTTTGTCCTGCGCTCAATCATAAATAATGATAAACCTATAAGCCCGAGACATGAAATGATGATCGCCAGAAAAGAGAAATACCCAAATATTTTGCCCATTCTTTTCTCCGTCAGGTAAAGTTTGTCAAAATCATCATCAAGAAAATGAAAATACAGTGGATTAGGATTATTAAATGATTTATATATCTTATTAACAGATTCAACAACTGAAATTATTTTATCTGGTTTCATTCTGATATAGAAATTATTACATGACTCTAATCTCATAATGAGCGGTTCAATTTTGATATGTAATGATCTGAAGTGAAAATCTTTTACTACTCCAATAATTGTAAATTTTGATCCATTTCCGGAGGATATTATTTCGCCAATGGGATTTTTAAACCCCATTATTTTAGCTGCTTGCTCATTGATCACCAGTGCAGTATTATCTGTTGAAAATTCAGAGGAAAAGAATCGTCCCTCTTTAATCTGAAGTTGAAACGTTTTAGCATAATCCTCGTTAGCACCAAGCCCATAAAATAAAACGTCATCGCCTTCCTTTTTTCCTGTCCATTTAAGACCCGACCATGTACCCTCAACGTTGACAGGATTATAGTGTGCTCTTGTTACACTCACAATATCAGGATTATTGTTGAGCTCTTTTTTAAAAGTTTCCAGTTTAGGATCTCTGGGATTTGTATCGAATAAAAAATAACCGATATTTTCTTTATTATATCCGAGATTCTTATTTTGCATATAGCTAAGCTGGTTGCCTACAATTAAAGTGCAGATGATAAGCACGATGGACAATGAAAACTGGAAAATAACCAGGACTCTTCTGAATTCTGCTTTTCCTGGATTTTTATTAATAACTCCCCACATTGTATCCAGTGGCTTTAAAGAAGACAAATAGAATGCCGGATAACTTCCGGCCAATAATCCGCAAAACAATACAATGGTGATTAAACCTAAATATAAACCGGCACTATGGTAGTTAACACTTAACTGTTTCCCTGTAAGATTATTGAAGCCGGGCAGAAGCAGTTCAACAAAAATCATGGCAATTACATGGGCCACCAATACTATCAAAAGAGATTCTACAAGGAACTGGACTATTATTTTTCGTTTGCCAGCTCCGGCTACTTTCCGTACGCCAATTTCCCTGGCCCTCCTGGCTGATTGAGCGGTAGAAAGGTTCATAAAATTGATACAGGCAATAAGGAGAATAAAAACGGCTATGAGGCTCAAAATCCTGACATCATTTATATCACCATGGCCGCTAATATCATAAGCATATTTCTGGGAAGAAAATAAATGTATCTTTTTAATGTTTTGAAGGAAAATCTCAGAGTTCGATCCATTGTTTTTCTTCTTAATGAAATCCAGAATTTTCACATCAACTATTTTACTGTCGGTTCCTTTTTTAAGTTCAATATAATTATAGCATCGAAAACCCCAATCATTTACTGGAGCACCGATTTGTGTCAGAAACTCAGAAGGGAATAATATATCAAACTGCAAATGACTAGTGTGCGGTAAACACTTAACAATTCCGGTGATTGTGAACACCCAACTTGCGGAGGTCAGTGTTTTACCAATCGGATCTTCATTATTGAAATATTTGGATGCCAAATTTTCCGTAATAACAATATTATAAGGTCCATTTAAAGCACTTTTGATATCTCCGCGAACAAATTTGATATTAAACATTTCTAAAAACTCCTTATCTACTATAGCAATCTTTGCTTCTATAAATTCTTTTCCTTTTTGCATTGGAAATTGGGGATTTGAGTATCTTGCAGATCTGACTATTTCGGGAAATTCTTCTTTTAGAGCAGTGGCTAACATTCCTGGAGATATCGCAAACAGAGAAACTTCTCCTCCGGAAAAATATTGCTTTTCAATTACACGGTACAAATCATCGGCATTTTTGAAATGCCTTTCGTAGCTCCATTCGTCCTGTACCCATAAAAGAATTAAAATTGCAGAGGCCATGCCTATGGCCATACCACTTATATTCAGAATTGAATATGTTGAATACCTTTTAATATTCAGAAGAGCAATTTTAAAGTAATTTTTAATCATTTTTGATGCTTTACCACAAAGTTACACTGAGTTTTTACGGAGTTTCACTGCTTTTATCTCTATATACTCTGTGAATCTCTGTGCAAGTTCTTGAAAACTGAGTAACAATAGTCTGCTTTTCCAATTACCATACCAATAATTTTTACTCTTTGAAAATTAATCATTTAAGCGATATTATCAAAAATAATTTATTTACATTTGTCTAATATAGGGACATATAATGCCCATATTATAGACATGATAAGAATCTTTAAGTAACTAAGATGAATGGCAAATTATTGATTGTTGACGATCACAAACAGGTTTTAAAAGCATTGATTCAATTGCTTGAACCGGAGTTTGATAGTATTACAGGTATTTCAAATCCCAATCAAATCCTAAGTTATATAAACAGGGAGAAGTATGATGTTATCTTACTGGACATGAACTTTTCAGCAGGTGTTAATACAGGCAATGAAGGTATATTCTGGCTCAATCGAATATTAAAATCAGATCCGTTAGCTGTTGTAGTGATGATAACTGCTTATTCCGATGTTAATCTGGCAGTAAGGGCTATAAAA
>Ga0315542_1001622_pt1 | contig 13975 bp, 9 predicted proteins | sample SalMarSW160120MG_FD_202541 | JGI IMG/M metagenome (GOLD analysis project Ga0315542, IMG submission 202541) | Salt marsh sediment microbial communities from the Plum Island Ecosystem LTER, Massachusetts, United States - Salt Marsh Sediment SW1601-20 ...
GTGGGGCAGTTAAAAATCCTTCAGATAAGGTATCAATTGTTTCTCGTTCAAATTTATAACCACAATTGGAACAATTTTTCCAATTAGGTTCAACTTCAGTACCACAATTGGGACAAAAATGTATTTTAGAGGACCCCACGGTAGGTTTAACGGAAAAAAAGTTTTGAAGTAGATAATTGTCCATTTCATAGCGTTGATCCTTACTAAGTAAAACTTTTAAACGGGAATTATACGCATCTTTAAATCTTGAATTTTTTTGAAGTTCAGGGTACTCTCTTAAAAAATTACCTACAAAATCATAGAAAAGCGTGCGATCCTCAGTACGGGCGGTGTAAAAAACTTCTGCAAAAACTGACATTACCTCATCATAATTTTTGTTCCTTAAATGTTCTTGAATCTCTTTTCTTTGTCTTGCAAGAAATTGATTGAAATCTTCTTTATCAAAAATAATCTTACCTTCCATTTTCTTACAATATATTACTAAATCTCTCGCTAAATGGCGATAGCTCCCAAAAGTTCTTCGTACCCAATCATATACTGAATTTCCACTTAGTGTGATCGTGTGAAGGTTGTCAAGATTAGCTAAACCTTTAATTTCAGTGATGTGATTATTCCAGAGATTCAATTCCCTTAATTCTTTAAGTGAATTTAGGCCTTTTATTTCGTGGATTTGATTGAAGGATAGATCTAATTTTTCCAAGTTATAAAGCGAATCTAATCCTTCAATTTCTCTTATTTCATTTGAAGCCAAAGATAGAGTTCTCAGATCTTGTAATGTTTCAAGCCCGATTATTTCTTGAATATAATTATTATCTAATTTCAAAACCGTGAGGTTTTGCATTCCGACTAAGCCTTGAATATCAGTAATATGGTGAATGCCTTTTTTAGAAAGATCAATGCTTAATGTCCCATCATTTAATCTTTTGGCTTTATATCTTTTATTATTGTGAAATACATACATGAGAATTTTTATTTAAAATCTGGATTTATGGGATTATAAGACAATTCAACTATTTAAATTTGTTCGATCCATGCATATATACAGGTGTTTGATAAAGATGAAACCTTTTCAGGAATAGATTATGAAACTGGATTAAATGCAGTTGAAGAAATAACCTTTTTTTAATATTAAATCAGAGTAAGAGAAAGAATTATCTCAATTAGCTTGGTAGAAAGCAAAAATTTATATTAAAGCTTTTAACAATAATGTGAAAGTCCTACTTTTCCGAGTATGAACCATTGATAATATTAAAAGTAGGTGCAGTTGGAAATTGTTTAAATATATTGAATTTTATTTGTTTGTAATAACTTATTTAATTAATTTAGAATAATTTGGTGTAAAAATTTTATGTATCACTTAGACGGAACTGACATTTTAAACGAACCTTATTATAGAAAGACATCTAGTATTTGTCCAGAATGTATGAAGAAAATCGATGCGGAAATTGTTGAAGAGGAAGGGGAAATTTGGATGAAGAAAACGTGCAATCAGCATGGTGAATTTAAGGATAAAATCAGTTCATCTGCAAAATATTATAAATGGACTCATTATGCTGAAAAAGATGACAAAGGAAACGTTATCTGGCAATTTGAGAAAAATGGTGAAGCAAATCCTCCAGATTGTCCTTCAGACGACCGAGGATGCCCGTATAATTGTGGATTATGCGACCAACACCTATCAACTTGCTCATTAGCATTAATTGACTTAACTAACCGCTGTAATTTTTCGTGTAACTTTTGCTATGCCAATGTGGAACAAGCAGGATACTGGATAGAGCCTAGTCTCGAGGATATCGATAGGATTTTGAAACATTTCCGAAATAAACCAATTCCTGCCCCTGCTATCATGTTTACTGGTGGTGAACCTACAGTTAGAAAAGACTTTCCAGAAATCTGTAAAATGGCAAAGGATAATGGATTTAAAGAGGTAATTGTTGCCACTAATGGGTATGGGTTCCAAAGGAAAAAAGGAGGTGCAGAATTTGCGCGAAAATGCAGAGAATTGGGATTGGACACTCTTTATTTCCAATTTGACGGAATAAATAATGAAACTTATGAAAAAACCCGTGGCATAAAGAATTTAATGGATTACAAGATGCGTGTAATTGAGAATTGTAGAAAGGCAGGATTTGACTCCATCGTACTTGTGGCGACAATTGCTACTGGTGTGACTGATATTGAGATTGGAAATATTATACAATTTGCTATTGATAATATAGATATAGTTAGAGGCATTACATTTCAGCCCGTTTCTCTCTGTGGTCGTATTTCAGCAGAGGAAATGCAGGATCTCCGCATTACAAACGCAGATGTTATCAAAGAGATTGAAAAACAAACTGGTGGCAAGATTAGCATGGAAACGTCATGGTATCCTTTAACAACCATTGTGGAGTTAGGGCGCTTGATAGCTTATCTATCTGACGTAGAACCAGCTGAATTCACTTGTCATCCTGATTGCGGCTTCGCAACTTATTTAGCGATCGATCCTGAAACACATGAAATGGTTCCAATAATGGAATATCTTGATCCGCTAAAAGTTATTAACTTCGCAAATCAAATGTGGGAGAAGGTAAAACATAAAGAGAAAAATCCCATTAAGTTTTTCGAGAATTTTCTTGGAGACTTTGGCAAGACGCTAGACGATGGAGTAAACTTCTTGGATAAACAACAGCTTCGCGCTCGATTTTTGCTTGGGGTGCTCCAATACGCTAGAAAACCGGGTAAATTGATGGAAATGCTAGCCCGTATGCTTGCGAATGGCGATTGGGAGAATGTAAGTTCATTCAGTTATGGTACACTTCTTCTCTCGAGTATGCATTTCCAGGACGCCTATAATATGGATGTAGAACGTACTAAAAGATGTATTGTACATTTCGGCGTAGCAATGCCGGATGGTTCGGTATGGGAAGCTCCTTTTTGCACTATGAATACCCTCCATCGCCCAAGAATTGAAAAGTTGGTAGCGAAGAAAGTAACCCAGAAAGTACGAGATGAGTTTGACACGTCTGTAGGACAAGCGCGCGCAGATTTACAAGTGACGACTATGTATAATGGTGGTTCAAAAGTAAAGCAAGAGGAGGGTGCAAAGAAATGACTGAAGACAATGTTGAAATTAAGGACGGCTTAAAAATTAGGAAACTCACTGAATTAAAAACATCGACTGAGGAAGAACTAGAAGAAGCGATGCTAAAACGAGTAGATTATTTCAAGGAGCAAGATTCCAAAAAAAGCGGATTTAATAGCACACTGCAAAACACCTTCTTTCAGACCCTTGGCTCAATTTTAGATGTGAAAATCGCAATTGACAAGGCGCTCGGTGAGGAAAATTTAGAAAAGATTCACAAAGTAATCGATAACGTCTTACTTTTTGGACTTTAATTATAATCAGTTTTTTATCTTATTTTTTATTATTATAGGAACTTTTAATTTTTAATCTAAGTTCTATTTTTAGGAAATAGAAGACTCATAAGATATGGATAGGTTAAAACGGGAATTTATAATTCTCACTCTCTAATGTTTCTATAAATAGATAAAGCAATCTAGAATGTTGGAGTTAGATCTAGTCCGAGGATTTCTTATTTTAGTTGTATATGGCATAATAGATGTACTTTTTAGTATTATGGGACTCTGAATCCCCCCAGAATGTTGGTTATAAAATAACCGATGGGATCTTTCTTGTTGGTATACATGCATTAGGAGCAAGTATCAACATCATATACGTTTTAAAACTATTAAAACATCATTTTGTTCGGTTTATAAACTAAATTTGCTTTTTTAATACATTTTTCTAAATTAAATATATCTATGCCTAAATCTTTTAGTAAATAATCTTAACATTTTTATTGCTATTAGTTATACAAATATTGGAGAATATGTCGATAACCGTGAAAGTATATGGCGACTTGAGGGAAAAAGTTGATAGGAAATCCCTCGAGGGAGGTATTCCCATAACTTTAAACCTCGAACATAATAAATTCAAATCTGTAGAAGAATTGATCTCGGCTTTACATCTAAAAAAAAGTGAAATAGCCCATATTTTCGTAAATGGAGCATATTGTGGAGAGGGCGCGGAGCTCAAAGAAGGTGACCGTGTCGGATTGTTTCCAAAGAAAATGGCTGCGATGTTCGTGGAAATTCCAGACTCAAATTCTTATTTTATTACTCTAAAATTATTCGCAAATCTTAGAAAATATGGAAAAGAAAAGCGAAGAATCAAGGTACCAAGTGGAACTTCATTAAATAAAGTAATCAAATTAGCAAACATTCCTAAAGAGGAGGGAAAATTGATAATCCTGGTTAATGGAATTCCCCAGTGGGACAGAAAATACGTGCTGAAAGCTAATGATACTGTTGCTATCTTTCCCCCATTAGCAGGAGGATGAAATTACATTAAGTTATTTTTAATAGCATTTTATATTAGTAAACAACCTCATAAATTATCATAAGCTATTTTTTTGATTGTAATTTAAAATAGTAATATGGTCTTGAACGTTTACATTCTCTCCGTTATGATATTAACGTTTGCAAATGGCTTTATTCATATTTATTATGCAGTTAGAATTAGAAAGAAATTTCCAGAAGAGTCTAACTTCCTAAATTCAATGGTCATTTCTTTCTTGTGGTTTTTAGCCGGAATTTTATATCCATTCTTTTTTCCTATAAATGATCAATTTCGGAGATTTTATCAAATATTAGGGGCTCAAATCATTTGTATTTACTCATATGTAGTGGTGGCATTCTTAATTTCAATGCAATATATCTTTCGAATATGGCATCATCCTGAAGTCAAAGAAGAACGTACCATTGAGAATTTTCTTAAAAAATTTAATGAAAGAAATGAGAAAAAAAAGTTAGATTCAGCTAAAAAATCTCATTCATTGAGTACTGATATCAATAGAAAGTTATTTCATCTGATCCCACCCGGAGTTATCATAATCTTGTGGGAATTTGCTGTTCTTTTTTGGGCTAAGCTTTTTCATCAAGATGTGATATGGGGCATTACAGCGGAGGAATACGGTATTTGGTTGATTATTACTATAGGTTACACTGCTATTATGGTATTTGGGGCTTTAGATTATATTCGGTTATCATTTATTTTTGAAAAACGAAATGCATATCATCTGATGCCAAAAAATTTGAGTGGTATATTTCTAAAAACTTTAAAAAGGGATGAAGTGTTTAATATTTCGGCCACCGCGGCATTAGTATTATCTTTTGTACCAATTTTTTTCTTCCCGATTACTGTGTTCGCAGCAGCTGCGTTAATCGCATCGCTTGGCGATGGAGCTGCTTCATTGTTCGGGATTAAATTTGGTAAGCGCCATTTTCCAAAAGATAGTAAAAAAACGGTTATTGGCTACATAGCAGGTTTTATAGCCTCATTTTTTACTGCATTTATAGTATTTCTTATCTTTGAACCAGAAGTATCTATTATAAAAAATATTATAATCTCACTAGGAGGAGCATTGGTCTTCTTTACCGTTGATGTGTTAAACTTAAGGATCAATGATAATATTTTAAATCCAATACTTTCAGGACTCCTCATGGGTTCTTTATATTTTATCCTCTAATGCCTTTAATTAGAGCATTACCACTTCCATTTGATTGCTTCTGCATGTCCCAGAAGATTTTCCACGTGAATTTTTGAACCATCGTCTAATATTACATCCCCCGTATACAATCCGTAAACTAGATTTGACTTTGAATTGAAAATTATGAAATTCATCTTAGAGGGATTATGCAGGATTGGAATCATCGTCATTTCAAATCTCCCGTCATCACTTGAAAACTTCCATGGGTCCATTGGATTTTCTGGGACATGAAACTTTATAGGACCCAGTTTATGACCTTTTCCGTCATAACCAACCATATTCTTGTCATGCAATGAGGGATCTTCATAAGAATAACCATGACTAAACCATATATCATGACCATTATTGGTTTTTCCCGCTGCAGCACCCCAATACCAATTAACTTTATAAGGCCAAACACCTCGACCCCAATCTAAACGAGCATGAGAATTATTGGTGTCAAAATCATAAATTTTTTCTCCAAATCTTACTTTTCCATCGACAGGCATCCACACAACTTTATCAGAATAATAGAAGAATTTCTCGTTTTCATATCTATTTACTTTCACTATTGAATCCCTTGCCGGATCTTGATACAAAACAAGTTCTCCTTTCAATCCATTCTCGCAAAATGTTGGAAAATCAAACTTAATTGTTCTTTTATCAATAAGTCGGGAGATCATGAGATCGAATTTGTCATTGTGAAATTCGATATTCCCCTCTTTGGAAGTAGTTGGGAGCTTCCAGCTCCCTTTTGTGAAAAATTTTTGGAGTCCATCAGAATACACTTTTTGTGTTTGGTAATCAACAATTTCAAAGAAAATCATTCCTAAATATCCAACATCTGCAACAGTAACACTAAAGTTATATTTTGGATGATTTATGACATAATTATCCCATTCTTTTAATCGAAACCATTTAGCCTTTACCTTATCTCGGTTATATTTAATAATAGGTTTTGTGGCCCATCCATCTTGGATTAGGATACCTTTATCATCGAATAAATTTGACGGTTTAGTAATTTGCTTAGACATCGTAATTTATACTTAGTTTATTTATAGTATGTAATTAATTTGAGAATAAAAAGATTTAAGCAAACATGAAATTGAAAAAATTAAGATTTTTTAATCTGTTGAAATTTAATTGAATTAAAAGAATGAATCAAGTTTTTTGATCCCTTTAATTTCTTCAAAGGTTATTCCTAAAGCATCTAACACTTGTTCCAAAGCAGATTGGAGTAATTCTTTATATTTTTTGGTATCGATATCTTGTAGAGTTGCCATCTCAACTACTTTAGCACCCGTTGAACCCTTACTTTTAATAAATTCTACTGAATCACCTTTTGAATATGTATTTTTAATGGCTTTAATTACGTCTTCATCCTGACCTTGTGCGAGCGCTTCATTGACTTTATATTTAATCCAATCTCTTGCTGCTCTAACATGTTGCGGTATAACTTTATTATATTTATCTAAATTTTTTTGGATCGAAATATTAATGGCATAATCTTCTAATGTAAATGCATTAGGCTTACCTATTTTTTTAAGATTAGAACGTACTATTTTGACGATATCATTGCGAGCTTGAGTAAATTGCTTTTGATCATGTATATCTCTCAATATTTTAATCATATCATTAAATACTTTCTTTATAAATTCGGGAGTGTTCTTTTTCTTGGCAACAAGGCCTTTTATATCAACTGCTTGGGTATCTTCATAAATTCCTATGTAATTTTTTTTTCGATCTGAAAGCGCTAAAAATTGATAAGTCTTTTCTTCCTCTAAGTCTAAATCTAATTCATTTTTGCTCCAAGTGGCAATTTCTTCCATTTTTTTCTTAGAAGGATTTAATAAAAATACTGAATCAGTATCACCATATAGAACTTTCACACCTAAACTTTCTGCTTTTTTTATGGTTTGTTTAATTGAGTATTGTCCAATACCAGTCGTACTCTCTGCCACTGGAAGGCAGAAAAGTGGGAAGTTTTTACTTCCAAACACACCATATGAACCGTTAATGAATACTTTTAGTGCTTGTTGGATTGTTGTATAGTATGCACGTTGTTTTGGAGATAATGATTTATCCCCCGAAAGTGGTTTAAAGAACTTTACACGAATATCTCTAAAAAATCCTACAACATAAGCAAAAATTCCCATCTTATGAGTACAAACATGATAAGGGATTCCTTTTAGAAAATTATCTCGACAATCCTCGTGTGGGCATAATATTGTTTCGTAAGAAAGGTTATATTCTTTTATGATAGAGGGATATAGACTAGCGAAATCCATCACGACTACATCAAAATGAATCCCTGGCACTGGTGGAATTACATAGGCTCCTTGGAAAGATTTACCTTCTATAACCGATTTAGAATATCCTCCTTCTTTTAACTCCGATATTTCTGAGCGTCGAGGTATTAAAAAATTTCTTCTTCGGTGCTCAAAATAAAATATATTTTGAATCCACGTTGAAATTTGTCGTCTAACAGTCTCATGTATTGGCATTTTAGTCATTCGGCAAAGTAAAATAATTAAATTCCATACCAGAGAATTATTAAAACTCGTAAGATCGAGAGTCAATATGGAGTCCTTTAGATTATACCATGATAAAATGTCATATTGCATATCATGAATTTCTTCCTCATGTTGATATTTTTCCCTACCTAATAAAGCCGAGCTAATTGCATTCAACGAGTTACTTGAATAAGCACCTCCAAAAGCATAGCCAGAGATACTCCTATTGAAGAAAAAAGTGAATAAATCAATATGAATTCCTTTCACTAAATCACATTCTGCTGATGACATTATCCCAAAACCCCTCTTTACCCGAATAGGATTTAATTTCTTACTAACTTTCAGTTTATTTGCTCGATGAAATAAATATGTAAGATCAAAATTGTCTCCATTAAAAGTCACGATTACAGGATACTTCCAGATTTTACGGAAGGTTTCAATTATTAAGTCCTTTTCATTCTTAAAAAAGAAAATTTTCGCATCTTTGGGAAATTTTTCATGTAGATTAGTAAATTCAAAACCTTCTCTTTCTAAAATATAAACCAATTGTAAACCATCTGATCCAACAAATGACACCGAGATCACTCTTTGTTTCGCTTCACGCGGATTTGGAACTTTAAACTCATTAAGCCCCAATTCCACTTCGATATCAATCGCCATTCGTTTAACATCCGGTATTGGAGTCAGAAAAATATCAGAAAACTTATCTGAAAATTCTCGTATTTCTGAGGGCTCATCTTTAAATAATTTTTGAATTTGATCCGCTAAAGCTTTACTTGTTTCGTCTGCCTCTTCAAAGCCGATTTTATGGAGGGTTCCATTTTCAATCTTATAGATCAAACCAGGGATGATTCCCCTATCAAATATATAATTTAAATGATATCTAATATCTGCTTCCCAAGCTTTGATTTCATTCTCAGCCAGAATGTTTTTTATATTATTACCCGAACCACCAATATCAGAAGGAGTTTTACCATAAATTTTAGTCATTGAAATTTCTCTATCAGTCAATAAATCAATTGTCTTTATCTCCTCAAACCGTGTAAATCCAGAAAAGTCTGTTAATTTTTTTATCTTATTTAAGGTATCGATGGGCTCTTTACTAAGACAATATGGTTCGTGATTAGTTGTATCAATCCATATCTTGATTTCATCTGTTTCTAAATCGTAAAATTTACAATACGCTTTATTTTGGCCTCCATCATAATCCACATCTAAAAGCAATCCAGAGTTCAAATTATTTACAATTTCACCTGCTTCGATTAGATATCGGATATATTTTGAACTTACAGCTTCCCTCTGTACTGATTCTAATTTGATATCTCTTTCATTAAATCCGAATTTTAATTCTCTTTCATTCAAATATATTTTTTTAATTTGTCCATTCTGAGAGATGCCATCTTCAATGCCTTCAGAGAGATCTTCAATAACTTCATTATTAGAAACAAGCTCAGAGTTATCTGCTACACTTTCTGCTTTTTCAGGCCCTTTAGAGTTATCTTGATCAACATATGAAAAGAGTGACTTTTGTTTCTCGTCGGATTTTTTTTTCTTTTGATTAGCCAAATTTTTTTCCCGTTTTTGATTTTCTACTTATAATTATTACATTTTAAATTTTAATACCAACTATTCAGAGCTTAATATTTATCATGAAAAATTCTTTAGGCAGTACCTGTCGACATACGAATATCTTCTATTAACATATAGGGAGCAAATACCGGATTCTCGCTCGTGCTTAACCACGTTGATACTTGTTTCAGCTTTTTTCCTAACGCTTTCGTCTTCTTCAGCATATGATAATGATCTGAGTTAATTCTTAATTCTCTTACAGGTTCAAGATTCTTTCCTCGATTTTTAACGAGGAACATCCCATCTTTAGGGAGGGAAGATAGAGTAGCAGGAGGAGCATATGATTGATAGCGGGTATACCAAGTTGACGTTATTAAAAGCGTGGGTTTTTCAGAAATTTCCATCAGTTCTTCCAAAGAAAAATCACCAGTAGAAAAGATAGTATTTGTGGGTTTCGGTACTGTGATACCAGCATTACCAGTCGATGAATTGCCTTTCTTTGCCAACGAGGAATTATTAAAAAATGTGCGAATTACACCCTTATCAATAAGTAAAGTTTTTTGCTTGGGAACTAACTCATCATCAAACGGAGCAGTTGCCAAACCATAATCCATTGTTCCATCATCCCATACGGACAATTTCTCGTTAGCAATTGTATCCCCTTCTTTTCTTCCTACTAACCAAGCTAAACCCATTTTTTGAGTGTATGCGTTCATAGCGAGTGCGGGAGTAGGTGCTTGGAGTTCAGTTGAAACCTTTGGGTAAATTATGATGTTATACATTCCAGGAGCCCCTTTCTTGCCTCCTATTGCTTGCTGACAAATCTGTCCTGCTTCCTTTCCCGAAGCAATCACGTCAAATCCGTGATTTAAATGGGTTGAGCATGATATGCTCTCACCAGTTGCATACATATCTTTAGCAAAAGCTCTTATTCTAAAATTCAAATTAGTTCGAGTGAATTCTCCCTTTAAACCAATGCTATTTATTTGGGTTATCCAAGAATTTCCATAAAAAAAAGAACCTGCAACTCTATGAGCACCCTCATCAATAGCAGCTTGAATCCCATCATTAACTAAGTCAACTGCATTTTCATCTAAACTAATTACTTTTTTATCAAAAATTTTTTCTTGAATTGAAGCATCATATTCAAATGGACCTTCAGCCATTCGCTTATAATTAAGATTCATTTTTCCCATTTTTAGAAGCTTATCACAATATTCAACAGTTTTATCAATAGTTTGGTGTCGTAAATCGTTCAAACTTATATCTATGGTCCTTCTTTTTCTAGAAAGGAACAACTCAAATTTAATCTCCTTCCAATTTTTAGTGATATCAATTTGACTCTCAGAAAATCTAATTTGGTTTTGATTTTTTAATATTGTTTTAATCGACCAATCATCACATATAGCATTTACTCGATTTTTAATATAATCAACCAAGTTATCTATCCTTGTATTAATTTCACTCACTTCAATCACCCCAACCTTATATTCCTCAATCGAATGAATGGACCTCCAGTCCATACACGACATCCTTGCCCTGGCTCAGATTTACCACAAAAAGCTCCTTGCCAATCTAAAGTACTTGATTTTCCTTGAGCATCAATACTTCCAAATAACCCTGGAGAGGATATTTCAAGAGTTGGCTTTAATATAAAAGTATCTGTCAGTTTTCCATCTTTAATAAGATAAGCTTCTTGACCCACATATTTGGATTGAAGCCTTTTATCATCAATGTTCCATTCTGTAAATGAATTCATCAAAATACCTAATTTAATATCCTCAATCATTTCTTCAAGCGAGAAGTCACCAGGGGCAAAATAAGTATTAGCCATTCTAATTAAAGGTTCTCGATCGTATGCCACTGCTCGTGCAGCAGCATTACTATGTGTATTGAATTGAGCTGCACTTTCTCGATTAAGCAACATCTCGTTGAAAATTCCATCCTTTATTAATTCTCGTTTTCGAGCTTTTACACCTTCATCATCATACAAATAATATCCATAAGACCCAGGGATAGTAGGATCATCAAATACATTTACACACTCATTTCCAATTTTATAGCCTATTTCATATTCTCTCAGATACGATTCTCCAGCTTGAGCACCTTCCCTTCCTAATATGCGATCTGCTTCATGAGGATGACCACAATTTTCATGGGCAATAATTCCTGCAACGTTTGGACCTAATATAAGATCAATTTTTCCTTCTGGAGGAGCTTTAGCATTTACTATTATTTCGGCTAGGTTATTAACCGTTTTTTCCACCTTTTCTCTAAGATTCCAACTAACAAGTTGATCCCAACCAGAACTTGTTGCATAAGTCTGCATTGATTGCTCATTTTTTCCACCAGATTTAATCCCGATTATAACAGGAGTAAATGCGACTCGGGGAATCTGTCCCCTGATCCGTGAACCCTCACTATTGATGAAAAAAGTATCTCTCTGTTCACTCATAAGTACGAAAATGTGAATATATTCAATAGGGCGATTTTGTTTGAAAATTTCTACGAATTCTTGAAGGAAATCAATTTTTTCTTCTAACGTCACATCCATAGGATTAATTTTGTAACTACTTTGCCAAGAAACTTCATATGTGGGTTCATCACTCATCTTGATTGGATTCTTTCTTTGGTCTCCAGATCTTTTAGCAATTCGATAAGCTTGGTCGATACTATTCATTATTGAGTTTTTAGTAACTTGATTATTAGATGCCATCCCCATCCCTCCATTAGCAATAATTCGTACGTTAAATCCACTTTTTCTAGCAAAAGCATCAGCAGTAAGCTCAAGTGGTAAGTTCCCTATATGCAACTTACCATTAATAAGCGCAACTGTATCTATATCGTTTACCTCTGATCGAATTTCCACATATTCACACTGTTTCCCATTAGATTGTGCATAGTTTAGCCCAAATTCGACAATTTCTTCAATTTCATTCAAATTTGATCAGTAACTCTTTTTTAATAGATATTGATTTAAGAAATGTGTGAGTTGTTATTAACTCAACTAAACACAATTGATTTATACTTAATTGATAAATATTTTTTGATTAATAAGAGAAATTATAGTAATGGATAAATTAGGTTTAACATTTTTCACTTCTCTTATGATTTTCAATAGCCTTTTTAATTTCTTGAAATAGGAGTAATTTCTCGGCTATAAACCAATCTAGTTGACTTTTAGGAGGTGCTTCTTTATAAATGACTTCTGCAACTTGTCGAATTTCTTCCACATTTGGTTCGATTAATTGACCATCTACATCATCTCTTATTAAAAGAACAATGTTATCAGTTTCTAATGGTTTAATATCATACCCATTTCGAACATTCTTGTTAATCTTTACACAGAGCTCGGCTAAATACCATACACTTTTTTCATAGGATTCATTTGATTTATAACGCTGATACGCTAATATTTCTACGTCTTCTTTGCTAAACAATTTTAACTGAGCACCTTAAGAATTTAAATACTAGTTAACTGATTAACAAAAAGTTAAACTAATTTTTAATTATTTCCATTAGATTATTCGGCACTCAAATCCATAAAATACCATTTTAAACCATCAAAATTTTTGATTTTAGATCAATTGATTCTTGTACTTTTCTGTAAAAAATAGAAAGATCTTATTTGATAGGATTTTATTCACCTTAAAAGATAAAATTAAAAAAAAATCTAAACTTTAATATAGCATAGAAACTAGGACGCCTCCGTGGCTCAGTGGTAGAAGAATATTATTATTGCCAAAAGCAGCTGACTTGTAATCAGCCGGTCGTGGGTTCAAGTCCCACCGGGGGCTTCTATATCATTATTTTAGATATGTTCAGGATTAAGAACACTCATAAACATTCTATTTGGAATAAGTAATAATTATTAATTATATTTGGAAAGTAGGGGTTAGTTGTATTCCCAAAATAGTGCACAATTTTTAATTGAATGAGTGTTGATTCATTTAAGAATGATATAAATTCTATAGAGTCTAAGATGTATATAATGTTTGAATCGATAAGATATTGGCCAAATCTTCCTTCCGTATAAGCAAAATAAGATTGTGAATTCATTACTCCATCTAAATTGATAATATCTCTATTCAAATCATAGTATTGTAATTCTCCTGTGTTAAAAGACCCCACTTTTTTATCTAAAGGAATATTGTTGTTTAAGTACTCGATCATTTTCAATCTAATATTTGATCTGTCTGCATTTAAATGAGTGTTTATTTCATAATAGTTGTATGAAAAATCTATAACGAATACTACCAGTATAACTATCCCTAAATATTTCGGAAAATTCTTGGTTAATTTAATTTTTGTCTTTCTTGATGT
>Ga0315542_1001623_pt1 | contig 13970 bp, 10 predicted proteins | sample SalMarSW160120MG_FD_202541 | JGI IMG/M metagenome (GOLD analysis project Ga0315542, IMG submission 202541) | Salt marsh sediment microbial communities from the Plum Island Ecosystem LTER, Massachusetts, United States - Salt Marsh Sediment SW1601-20 ...
AGCGCATCGACGCCTATTCTTTATTACGTACCAGCAATAACGTGGGCGTGGCCATCGGCCCTGCAGTCGGTGGGTTGATCGCCGCCACTTCGTATACGGTGGCCTTCTACTGCGCCGCCGCCGGTATGCTGACCTACAGCTTGCTGGTCATCTTTTTAGCCACAGAAACACTGCCTGGCCGCAGCGAAATGACTCCATTGCCCGCCGAGCGTTTCGGGGGCTACGGGCGCGTGCTGCGTGATCGCCAGTTCCTTTCTTTCGCGGGCACCTTTGTGCTGACCCAGATGGCTGCCGCCATGGTTTGGGTGTTGTTGGGTGTGTACGTCAAGGAAAATTTCGGCATCATGGAAAACCGCTATGGGTTGCTGCCGATGACAAATGCCTTGATGGTGGTCTTCTTCCAGGTATCGGTGACCCAATTGACCAAGCGCCATCCGGCATTATCCATGCTTTCGCTGGGATCCCTGATCTACGCGCTTGCATTGGGCGGCATTGCCCTGGGGGGAGGCTTTTGGGCTTTTTGGCTCAGCATGGTGGTGCTGACGGTCGGCGAGCTGATCCTGTCGCCCACGGCCACGACCTTCGCTGCCAACCTGGCCCCGGTGGATATGCGCGGGCGTTATATGAGCCTGTATGGGTTGACCTGGAGCATTGCCATGGGCAGCGGGCCGCTGCTGGGCGGTTTTCTGAACGATAATCTCGGTGGCAACGCGATCTGGATTGGGGGGATGATTGTGGGAGGTTTGAGCAGCCTGGGTTTCTTGCTGCTGGCACGCCGCAGCTCGCGCCGGGTAGCCTATGCACACCCGTAGTTGCAGACTCGGCGCAAATATTTTTCCAGACGATACCACGCCCCCAGGTGTATAAATAGAATCCTACCCGAGGGTGATTGACAACAGGCAAAAAATATTGTATTCTATGGATAGCTGTACAGAGGCGTAAATCAGACACAGCATTTCTCTGTTGTTCGTTCTTCCAGGGGGATTCAACCGGGCTCATTCCGTACTAACCGCGGGGTGTCGGTCAGCCCTGTATTTTCTCAGCGGATAGCTCAATTCATGTTTAACTGAAAAAAGGAGAATGCTATGAAAAAAAGAATATCGATTGCTGTCCTGGCCGCGTTGGTCCTGGCGTTGGTTTTTGGCGCCGTGGGGGTCTTGGCTGCAGCAGAGCCAACTACCTTCTTCATCTCCGTATACCACTTCGTCAAAGGGGATGAGATCGACCTGGCGCAAGATGCCCCAGTGATGATCTCCGTGGTGAAGGATGGGGTGACCATTGCGCTGGTTCCCATGCAGTACCGGCAGCGCTTCCAGGCCAACCTGCCCGGAGGCAGCTACAGATTTATTTTCAAAGACGCAGATACGGGCTCAACCCTGTTCACCTGTGGACCTTATGACTTCGCTAATGGGGATGATGTCCACTTGCAGGCTCACGAGCAGGGTGCGGGACGCACGCCTAAGTGCTACGAGCACATCAAGTAATCAATAGGCGTTCAATATAGTGGGGAAATGCGTAGGGGCTGCCTAAATAATTTACAGGCAGCCCCCGATATTTTGTATCCGATCAACGCTGACGGGTAGGGTAATTCGTGAATTGTCCCACTGGCTAAATCAGATCTGATTTTATAAATGTCCTCAGGCGCGCATGAAACGAACGGGCAGACTGCGCAGACCATAGACGATCAGGCTGGGTGGACGCTGCAGGCCGTCCTGTGATTTGCGCTCGAGGCTGGCGAAGCGTTGCAACATCGAGCCCAGCGCCAGTTTGGCTTCCAGGCGCGCCAATGGAGCTCCAAGGCAGTAGTGAATGCCTTTCCCGAAAGCCAGGTGCTTGTTTGGTGAGCGATCGATGATAAAACGCTCAGCCTGCTGAAACTGGGCTTCATCGTGATTGGCGGAGCCGATCCAGGCAATCAGCGGCGAATTGGCCGGGATTACCTGGTCCTGCAGGGTAACTTCCTTTGTACTGAAGCGAAACATGGCCTGGACGGGCGAGCGGTAGCGCAGCACCTCTTCGATGGCATCCGGCAGCAGAGCGGGCTTGGCTCGCAGACGCTGCCAGGTTTCCGGATGCTCCGAGAAGGTGTACATGGCGTTGACCAGCAGGTTGGTGGTGGTCTCATTGCCCGCCACAAGCAGCAGTGCGCAGAAACCCAGCAGTTCGATCTCGCTGAGACGCTCGCCCTCGATTTGAGCAGCTAAGAGAGCGCTGATCAGGTCATCCCCCGGCTGTTGGCGGCGCTGTTCGATCATGCTCATGAAATAGGCGCTCATTTCCATTACAGCCTGGTTATTGAAGGCCTGGTAATCGATATTGCCGCCGAAATCCGCCGCTCCAACCACGATATCGGACCAGTGCTTGAAGCGCTCGCGATCTTCCGCCGGGATACCCAGCAGCTCGGCAATCACGATCACCGGCAGTGGATAGCTGAGATCCCTGACCACATCCATCTCACCCGCAGCCATGACCTGATCCAGGTGCTCGTCTACGATCGTTTGAATGCGCGGCGCCAGTTGTTCGACCGAGCGAGGCGTAAAGGCCTGGGTCACCAGCGATCGCAGTTGGCGATGGCGAGGTGGATCGCTGCTGATCAGGCTGGCGGAGAAGGGCTGGTTGGAGTTGGTCCCGACCTGCCGCCGAAAGTGCGAAGAGAAGACCTCATAGTCCGATAGCACGCGGTCGACATCCTCGTAACGGAAAATATTCCAACTGCCGCGCTGGGGGTCGAAATAGACCGGGTGCTCCTGGCGCATTTTGCGGTAAATTGGAAATGGATTGTAATTTCTTTCAATATTGGTTAATTCACTCATTATTCTTTCCTTTATGCCCGGTTGCACCGGTCACCAGGATCATAACGCCTCCGCTGCCAGGCCGGTCATCAAATAACACATCCCCTGCTGGGTGACCTGAGCCCAGTCATCACTCTGCGGGTCGAGCAACCCCTGGAAGAGCATGCCCACGGCGAGGGCGATGATCACGCGCGAACTGGCCTGCGGATCGACCTTCTTTAGCGAACCCTGGGCTACTCCCTGTGTAACCAGCTCGCTGAAATAGCGCTGAAACTGGCGGTAGGGTGCAATCGTCGCAGCCCAGAAGGTCGGGTCGCGGCTGGCCTGGGTCCAGAATTCCAGGAACATGGGCAGGCGTCCATCAGCGGCACGAAAGACCTGGCGCATCGCGCTCGCCATCTGCAGCAGCGATTGTGGCACGCTCTGGTTTTCCTGTCGTACCTGTTCCAGGTGTCCCTCAAGTTCCGCCAGCCAGTTTTGCAGCAGCTCCAGGAAGACGGCTTGTTTGCTGGGAAAATGGTAGTAGAAAGCGCCTTTGCTGACACCGGCAGCCTGGCAGATTTCGGCGACTCCGCTTGAATCGAAACCGGATTGGGCGAAAATTCTTTCGGCCGCGTTCAGAATTTGGGCGCGGGTGGTTGCACTGCGTTTTTGCATGTGATCCTTACCTCGCGCTGTTCGAGCCTCTAAGTTCATAAACCGGATAACAAAAATACCGACCGGTCGGTATGATTCTAGAATGGAAATGGCTCTATGTCAAGGCATTTAAGATGACGTTAAGCCTTCTGCTATAATAAAAATACGCTATACTAATAATCATAACGGATCGATTTCCATTCGAGAGAGGGGATGAAACCTGAATTGTGGGGTCAATCTGCATTCCCTCTCTGATCCAGGTGCATAATTTTCTTTTCAGGGTTCTACCGGGGTAACTCGGAAGGAGAAAGATATGTCTGGCATCGTTTGCGCAATACGTGGTGGCCCTGGCAGCCGGCCAACGATCGATAAAGCTATCAGCCTGGCAGCCGAATCTGACCTGCGAATTTATTATTTATACGTGGTCAACCTGGATTTCCTGGCTCATACGCAGAGCAGCAGAATCCACTCCATCACTGAGGAGATGACTCAGATGGGGGAATTCATCCTGCTGTCCGCCCAGGCCACTGCAAACGCCAGGAATGTGGGGGCGGAAGGTGTGGTGCGGCAGGGAGATATCGGCGAGGAGATCGTCAATTTATGCCTGGAAGTGAAGGCGGATTACGTGATCCTCGGTACGCCACAAGTCGAAAGGGAGGAAAATATTTTCAATATTCAGCGTTTGAACACTTTTCGGGAACGATTAGAGGGCGAGACGGGAGCGCAGGTCGTTCTGGTTGGGGGTGAAACCGAATGAAGAAATGGCGTAATGGTTTTTTCCTGCTCTTCCTGGTAGCGACCAGCCTGATATTGATCACCCAGCAGGTCGGCGCCCAGGCAGAGAGCCCTCAAAAGACCGCTTTGATCAGTGGCACGATTTTCGACAGCCAGAAGCAGCCCGTGGCGGGAGCGGAGATTGTCTGGTCCCCCCAGCCGGGTGGAGAACCGCTGGCGCAGACAACTTCGCAGCCAAATGGTAGCTTTGCGTTGGTTCTGCCGGAAACAGTCAAGGGAAGCCTGCTAACCGGCAGCGCAATCAGGTCAAGCAACAGCTCGGAAGCGGGCCTGCCGCTCAGCCAGGTGCTGACCAGCACCCTGACCCTGCAGATTTCCCGCCCACATTTCAAGCCCGATGCCATCCAATTGGACCAGGCTGCCGTGCAAAGCCTTAAAGCAGGTCAGCCGGTTGCGCTGCCGGAGATTGTCATGCAGCGCCGTATCGACCTGGGATTTTGGATCGCGACCGTGGTCTTCATCCTGGTGCTGGTGTTGATCGCTTCGGGCCAACTACACAATACGCTCGCCTCACTCCTGGGGGCTGCACTGCTGCTGGGGATCAGCTACCTGGGTGAGCCACTGCGCCAGGACTTGTTTATTTTCAATTTCAACAACGCTTTGAACTATGTGGACTGGAACGTGGTCTTTTTGATCATGGGGATGATGATCGTGATCGCGGTGGTCGAACGCACTGGCATTTTCCAGTGGCTGGCATATATGGCCTACCGTATTTCAGGCGGGCGCACCTGGCTGCTGGTGCCGATCCTGATGCTGATCACCGGGGTTGCGTCTGCCTTTCTCGATAATGTCACCACCATGCTGCTGATGACCCCAATTACGGTCCAGATCGCCCTGAGCATGGGGATCAGCCCGCTGGCATTGCTTATGCCTGAAGTTATGGCCTCCAATATGATGGGAATCAGCACGCTGATCGGTACGCCGACCAATATCCTGATCGGGTCCTACGCCTCGATCACTTTTAACGATTTCCTGAAGAATTTGACCCCCGGCGTGTTCCTGGGCTTCATCGGATTGGTCATCTACTCCGAGTTTGTCTACCGCAAAGAACTTCTGAGTGACTCGGAAGAGGGGGTCTCCGCCCTGCTGCTGGAAAAGCTGGCCGAACGAGCGCGCATCACCGAGCCAATTCATTTACAAAAAGCCGGTGTAGTGGGGTTGGGGATGCTGCTGCTGTTCATCTTTGGGGAGAACGTGCACCTGCTGCCCTCCGTCACTGCGTTGATGGGCGCCACCGCGCTGCTGGTGTGGATCAAACCGGACATCGAAGAGATGATCGAAGCCGTCGATTGGACTACCCTGGTGTTTTTTATCACCCTGTTCATCGTGGTAGGCGCTGTTCAGGAGGTGGGCCTGATCAGTTTCATCGCCGACGGAATTTCGCGGGTGGTGGGGAGCAACCTGGTGCTGGCGACTCTGATCATCATCTGGTTGAGTGCTCTTCTATCTACGGTCATCGCCAATATCCCTTTCACGGCTGCCATGCTGCCTGTGGTCGCTTTTCTGTCGGGTACCATTCCCGGCGCGACCGACAAGGTGCTTTTCTACTGCCTGTCGGTGGGCTCTGCCCTGGGGGGCAACGGCTCTTTGATCGGCGCCTCGGCGAATATGGTCACTGCCGGGATTGCCGAACGCGCCGGCTATCCGATCACCTACGTCTATTTCCTGAAGAAGGGTTTTCCAGCCCTGGTGATCACGGTGGGTTTGTTGACCTTGTGGATATTTATTCGTTTCTGAGTTTTTTCCCTGCCATTTTCAATAATGACCGGCAGGTTTTGGTCAGAAAAGTTATAGGATATTAAAATGAGTGAGAAGAAAATCCGGCACATCATCTGCGCTGTGCGCGGCCGGCCTGAGAGCCGGGAAACCGTTACGAAGGCCATTGACCTGGCGCTGGAATATGAGGCAAGGCTGACGTTTTTACACATCATGGATGCGGAATTTGTCGAGCACGCCACCGTTATACCGTTGAGCGTGATCTATCAGGAACTTAAAGGGATGGGGGAGTTTGCCATGATGATCCTTAAAGACCGGGCGCAACGACGCGGGGTAAAAGAGGTGGATTACGTGATCCGTGAGGGGAACGTCATCAAGCAGATCAGGCAATTCGCTATCGAAACCCGTGCTGAAATGATGGTGGTTGGAGAGCCGAAGAACTGGCCAGGACGAAATATCTTCAAGGCTCAGGAGTTCCAAGCCTTCATGGATCAATTGGAGCAAGAAGCCAACTTAGTAATTCTCCGGGTGATGCCGGAAGAATAAAGGTGGGCAGCAATATTGGGCAGGCTTGAGATCTTAATTCCAAAATCAATCAACCAATCTCAACTGGAGCAGTTGCGCTCTGTGATCGGGAAAGGACCGGTGCTCATCCTGACACACGACAGCCCCGACCCAGACGCACTTTCATCCGGTCTCGGCCTGGCGACCTTGTTCCGGCAAGCCTGGGATATCCCATCCCGGTTGGTTTACAGCGGCCTTGTGGCGCGGGCCGAGAACCGGGCCATGCTGCGTTTCCTGACACCAGAATGGGAACAGCACGATGTCCTGGAGGGCTTCGAGCAATACTCCGCGTTGGCATTGGTGGACAGCCAGCCACGAGCCGGAAATAACCGCCTGCCTGAGCATATCTGGCCCCAGGTCGTGATCGACCACCATAACCCGATCAGGGAATCGCTGCAGGTCGTGCCCTATGTCGATGTCCGCCCAGAGGTTGGCGCAACGGTCAGCATGGTATATCAATATCTTGATGCGGCCGGGATCGTGCCTGGCCCTACCCTGGCGACGGCTATGTTCTACGGCCTGCAAACCGACACACGCGGGCTGGCGCGCGGTGCATCGGAGATCGATGAGGCGGTTTATGTGAAGCTGCTTTCCTGGCTAGATCGCAAGAAGCTGATCGATGTTGAGCAGGTCGGCGTGTCACAGGATTACTTTCGGGCTTTCAACCAGGGGCTGCAGGCAGCCCGCGTCTATGGCAAAGTTGTGCTCGCCTACCTGGGACCGATGTCCAGGCCAGACCTGGCGGCAGAGATGGCAGACGTATTGATCCGCCTGGAGACCGCTCGGGCCGCATTCTGCCTGGGTTCTTATGAAGATAACCTTCATCTTTCGCTGCGTACGAAGGGCATAGATACGGATGCTGGGCGGCTGGTCCAGCAGGTGGTAGCTTCCTTGGGTAAAGCCGGCGGGCATGGCGCCATCGCCGGCGGGCAGGTTCCCATCGCCGGAAAGGATCTCGACACCCTGGTTGCGGAGATCAAGCGCCGTTTCCTGACCCTGTTAGGGGAGGAAGATGCAGGCGTACCCCTGCTGGGTTGAAAGGAATTTCCGACACTATCAAAAACCGGCAGGGGATGACCCCCGGCCATTTCCTGCACGGCTCAGATGAAAGAATAATTTGTGGAGGCTATGCATGAAACGAACGGTTCGTGCCCCGCGCGGCACGCAGTTAACCTGTAAAAATTGGTTGATCGAAGCGCCTTATCGCATGATCCAGAACAACCTGGACCCGGAGGTCGCCGGCGATCCGGAAAACCTGATCGTATACGGTGGGCGCGGTAAAGCTGCTCGCAACTGGGACAGCTTCGACGCCATCCTTGAATCGCTGCGCAACCTGGAGCCGGACGAAACACTGCTGGTGCAATCCGGCAAGCCGGTGGCAGTGTTCACCACCCATGAGGATGCGCCGCGCGTCCTGCTCGCCAATTCGAATATTGTGCCCGCCTGGGCCACCCAGGAGAACTTCGATAAGTGGGAGAAAGAAGGCCTGATCATGTTCGGGCAGATGACCGCCGGAAGCTGGATCTATATCGGCACCCAGGGTATCCTGCAAGGCACTTACGAGACGCTCGGGTCGCTGGCCCGCCAGCAAGGCTGGGGCAGCCTGAGGGGCAAGCTGGTAGTGACTGCCGGCCTGGGTGAGATGGGTGGCGCCCAGCCGCTGGCGATCACCATGAATGAAGGCGTTGGGCTGATTGTCGAAGTCGACCGTTGGCGGGCGGAACGGCGCCTGTCGCTGCGCCAGATCGACATCATCACGGATAACCTCGAGGAAGCTATGACCTGGGTAGAGGAGGCGCTGGCGAAGAAAGAGCCGAAATCGGTCGGCCTGATCGCCAACGCCGCTGAAGTGCTGCCCGAGCTGGTGCTGCGCAAAGTGGTCCCGGATGTGGTGACCGATCAAACTTCTGCTCACGATCCTTTATACGGCTATATCCCGGCTGGTTTGAGCATTGCAGATGCCAATTTTCTGCGCCAGGACAATCCTGAAGAGTACAAGCGTCGTTCGATGCAATCCATGGCGCAGCATGTGGAAGCCATGCTGGAGTGGAAAGCCATGGGCAGCATCGTTTTCGATTACGGCAACAACCTGCGCCAGCGAGCCTACGATTATGGTCTGCGGGAGGCCTTCAGCTATCCGGGTTTCGTGCCGGCCTACATCCGCCCGCTGTTTTGCGAAGGCAAGGGACCTTTTCGCTGGGTGGTGCTCTCGGGTGACCCACAGGATTTGTACGCCACGGATGAGGCCATCCTGGAGCTTTTCCCCGAAGACGAACACCTGGCGCGCTGGATCCGTTTGGCGCGCGAACAGGTGGCATTTCAGGGACTGCCAGCGCGCATCTGTTGGCTGGGCTACGGCGAGCGCGCCAAAGCCGGGTTGAAATTCAACGAGCTGGTCGCCTCCGGGAAGGTCAGCGCGCCGATCGTGATCGGGCGCGATCACCTGGACAGTGGTTCGGTAGCCAGCCCCAACCGGGAGACAGAGGGCATGCGGGATGGCTCGGATGCGATCGCGGATTGGCCACTGTTGAATGCCTTGATCAACGCCGTCGGCGGCGCGACCTGGGTCAGCATCCACCATGGCGGCGGGGTTGGCATTGGCTACAGCATCCACGCCGGGCAGGTGATCGTGGCGGATGGCACGGAAGCGGCTGCCCGCCGCTTGCAGCGCGTCCTGACCACCGATCCAGGCCTGGGCGTGGCTCGCCACGTGGACGCCGGCTATCCGGAGGCGATCCGCTTTGCCAAAGAGCATGGGGTCAAGATACCACTCATGCCGAAATAAGTCTTTTGTCTCTGCGAGTGAACTGCGCGAAGCAGTCCGTTCGCCCGCGCTGAGATCGCCACGGCGGGAGAGCGCCGCCTCGCGATGACATATAAGAGTTTGTCACTGCGAGTGAACTGTGCGAAGCAGTCTGCCACCTGCGCTGAGAGCGCCGCCTCGCGATGACACCTATGATTTAAGACACCGAGTTTTTCAAAAAAACTCGGTGTCTGGCTCATCGAAATTTCGTATAGCAGAAGGGAAATACGATGCCAGAAGAAATCGACCTGCTGATCCGGGATGCCACCCAACTGGTGACCTGCGCCGCGGGGGGCAAACCCCGGCGTGGCTCGGCAATGCGCGATGTGGGGCTGATCCCGGATGGGGCGGTGGCGATCCACGATGGGCACATCGTTGCCGTGGGCAGCACAACGGAAATAAACGCCCGTTATCATGCTGCCCGCACCCTGGATGCCTCCGGCAAAGTTGTCTGCCCGGGATTCGTCGACCCGCACACCCACGTGGTATATGCCGGGGAGCGCCTGGACGAGTTCGAGCTGCGCATCCAGGGCGCCAGCTATATGGAGATCATGCAGGCCGGTGGCGGGATCGTCAGCTCCATGCGAGCCACCCGGGAGGCAGGCCTGGACGAGTTGGTCAGCCAATCTCGCGCCCGGTTGGACACCATGCTGGCCCTGGGCACCACCACCGCGGAGGTGAAGAGCGGCTATGGTTTGGATGCTCCCACGGAGCTCAAGATGCTGCAGGCGATCGAGGTCCTGGACCAATCGCACCCGGTCGACCTGCTGCCTACTTTCCTGGGAGCACATGCCCTCCCGCCGGAATACAAAGAGCGCCCGGCGGAATACGTCAGCCTGGTGGTCGACGAGATGCTGCCGGCAGTCGCCGGGTGGTACCGGACGTCGCACTTTGCTCGGGATAGGGTGCCGCTGTTCTGCGACGTGTTCTGCGAGGCTGGCGTGTTCGACCGCCAGCAGGCAGAGCGTATCTTGAGGGCCGGATTGGCGCTGGGCCTGCTCCCCAAACTGCATGCCGATGAATTCCAGACCCTGGGCGGCGTCGATCTGGCCGTCGAGCTGGGGGCGATCTCGGTCGATCATCTGGACGTCACACCGGCAGAGGAAATCGAGCGCCTGGCCAATTCGAACACCTGCGGAGTCGTGCTGCCGGCGGTCAATTTTAACCTGGGCAGCCGGGATTTCGCCAACGCGCGTGCCCAGATCGATGCCGGGGTTGCCCTGGCATTGGCGACGGATATCAATCCCGGCTCGGCGCCTTGCCCGTCGATGCCCCTGGTGATGGCGATCGCCTGCCGCTACCAGAAGCTGCTGCCGGCGGAAGCTCTCAACGCTGCCACGATCAATGCTGCCTTCGCTATTGGCCTGGGCGAGCGCGTTGGTTCGCTCGAAGCTGGCAAACAGGCCGACCTGCTGATCGTGGATGCCCACGATTATCGCCAGTTGGCCTACGAATTTGGCGCCAATCGGGTGGAACAGGTGATTAAAAAGGGTCGCCTCCTCAATCTGTAGGGGTTTAGCGCCCTTCAGTTCAGATTGGATTAGCGTTAATTCGCGGTCAAAAACTTCATTAAGGTGTCGTGCATCACTTATCCGGCAACGCCTGGATAAAGGCCGTCATGACTTTGGCGCTGTTGTTGGCTGCCAGTTGGAAGAATGTGCCCACTTCGTTCCCACCAGGGCCACCACCGGCCAGGTCTGAGAGCGAGCGGAACACGATGAAGGGCACGTCATTGACCGTAGCCACATGCGCCACAGCCGCGCTCTCCATATCGAGGGCATCAGCTTGCCATGTGGCGTAGACATAAGCCCGGTAATCTGCATTATCTACGAAAGTCGGGCCGGAAACACCGTTTCCACCGGCTTTTATTATCGGCTCCTGGCTGAGGCAAACATTCGATGGCGTGCACCTGTCGAGCACCACGCTGCTGGCGACCTGCTGGGCGATTGTCAGCAGACCTGGATCAACCGGGAACCAGATGTAATCGCTTTCCTGGTCGGGTGTCCCATCCACCGTGGTGATAGACACGGGCTGCGCGAACATCATGCCATAGTTGGGCAGGTACTGTTGGAACCCGGGCGGAAGTGTGTATACGCCAGGCGCGGTCTCCCGAGCGAAGACATTTTCCTGGTATTCCGACCATTGAGCCGGAATCACCACATCCCCGATATTCAGGTTGGGGTTCACCCCACCTGCAATGCCCGAAAAGACAATCCTTTGTACATTGAAATGATCCAGCAGCGCCTGCGCTGTCATGGATGCGTTGACCATCGACTCGCCCGAAAGGGTCATCAATACCTTGTGGCCATAGAGCGTGCCGATATATACGCTGCGCCCGTCCAACACGACTGTCTTATTGATACTGGCCTGCGCTTTAATGGACTCCAGCTCTGCGCCGAAAGCGGAGACAATAGCTGTTCTTGGCGCCTGGTCGAATCCGCCGGTTTGAATGGGCGGTTTGCTCCCGGCCAGTGCGCTGCTCCCGGTCAGGTTGGTGACCAGCAATACGAATAGAATTGCAAAGATCGTTACATTCTTGTATCCCTTCATCGTATTCTCTCCCTTAAGTAGACTGATCTTTTTATTTTTCTTGCCCGGGTTAGGTAATCATGTAAAGCGAAATGCCCCCGCTTCATTATAGCAAAGATTAAGGGGTCGAAAATTAGAGCATGAGCGGAATCATTGACTTTCTCATACTATTCATGCAATAATTCATAAAGTGAAATTTGTATTGCATTTTTTATCCCCTGCTTACCACTGACAGTACTTTCAGGTGCACTCGTCAGTAATCCAGCTATCCCGTTTTAGAAGGAGGCCTCTATGCACAGTCATCTCCGAAATCCCTTACGGCAAAACTCCGGCGGTTCTTACCTCATCCGCCTCCTCCTGGCTGCAGCCCTGTTGGTCGTCTGGCCTGGCGCGCTGCGCGCCTATGCCGGCCCGCGCCTTGGCCCCCAAATTCCACAGGCTGTGAATGCCTGGTGGGACCAGGCCTGGCCGTACCGCATTTCGGTTCAGGCCAGCGGCAGCGGGGTCATCCAGGCTCCAATTAACTTCACGCAGGCACTGCAGGCGCTCGGTCTCAACCACGCCCTGCTGGACCTGCGCTCGCTGCGGGTGGTAGCCTATGCGGGCGGCCAGCCGCTCGCCTCGCTGCCTTACGCCGAGAGCTACAGCAGCATGCTGGAGGATGCCGAAAATCCGCATATCGGCTGGAGCGCCTCGGGCGTTTACTGGACCGTGAACGATGGCAGCGCGCAGGCCGACGCCAGCCGCTTCAGCCAGGGTAACGGCTCGCTGAAAGCGATAGTCGAAAATCTGCCCGGGGGTTACGGTTACCCAGGCGTGGAGCTGCATATTGCCAACGATCCGCGCACGGATTGGAGCCGCTTCGAGACCTTTCTCTACGACGTCTGGCCGCAGGTCAATGCCAGTGCCCTGGACCAGGCTCCCGATCTGTACTGGTACAAGCTGTACAACGCCTGCAGCGGCAGCGCCGTCACCCAGGGCGGGCCGCCTCTGGCGCTGGATCGCTGGAATTACGCCAGCGTTTCGCTCAACCCCCTGGATAGCTGCTGGCCACCGGAATTGAACCTGAGCAATATCACCCGCATGGAATTCCACACCCGCGACAACGATACGGTCAATGGCAACAGCGGGTTGTGGGACGATGGCGATGTGCTGACACTGTGGTTCGACAACCTGCGCCTGGTCGACCAGGATGCGGGAGCCATTTCCTGGCACGGTCAGGCTGGGGCCGATCAATACTACGTTTATTTCGACGTGCTCACACACGAAGGCCACCCACTGCCGGAACTGGCGCAGAGCCTCGGCCCGGCCACAGTGAACGGTTCGCTGGGCACAGCTCAAGCCGGCGGATACTACCGGCAAATCGCTGGGGCCAGCGGTTTGAACGGCTTGCAGGCCTGGAGCGCTCCCAGTGTGGAGAAGATCCTGCCGGGCATGGCAGTCCCGGCCGACTCGGGGCCGCTGCGCATCCAGGCTGCGCGGGGCGAGTTCGAGCCTTTCCAGATCGTGATCAATTCTGCCACTGCGCAGGACCTGGCAGTGAGCGTTAGCCCGTTCCAGATGGGCAGCGCCAGCATCCCGGCGCCGGAGATTCATCGCGTCGAATATGTCAACATCACCACCGCCGGCGACCATTTCGATCGCTTCGGGCTGTGGCCGGACCCGCTTTTCCCGCTCAATAACGGCGACCTGACGCATTTCCCCGCCGCCCGGAACCAGCCCTTGTGGTTCACGGTACAGGTACCCTGGGATGCCAAAGCGGGCATTTACCGGACCACGGTCACGGTCGGGGGAGCCAGCCTGCCGGTTGAGCTGGAGGTCTGGGATTTCAGCCTGCCGCGCCAGACACACCTGGATTCGGAATGGGGCTTTGGCTGGAGCAGCATCGTGGACCTTTACCGGGGCACGATCAACGGCTCAGTCCAGGCATGTTATTGGGATGTGGTCGAAGCTTTCAAGCAGGATTTTGCAAACCACCGCCTGACGCCCAAGGGCGTAGCCTGGCCAGCCGGGCTGAATTACCCGGGTGGCATCGAATACGATTGCAACGGTGGCCTGGAGCCGGACGCCTGGGGGGATTGGGATTTCGCCACCATCGGCGGGCGTTATATCCACGGCGAGGGTGGCTTCAATGA
>Ga0315542_1001624_pt1 | contig 13965 bp, 10 predicted proteins | sample SalMarSW160120MG_FD_202541 | JGI IMG/M metagenome (GOLD analysis project Ga0315542, IMG submission 202541) | Salt marsh sediment microbial communities from the Plum Island Ecosystem LTER, Massachusetts, United States - Salt Marsh Sediment SW1601-20 ...
AGAACACGTTACATAAATTTCTTGGGGCAATTGGGATATACTTTTTAGTAATGACATTATTTTTTTTTACATTATAGGGTAAATCACCTATGGAATTATTGATTCATATAATTCTCATTGCATTTATATTTGAGTCTATGGACTCAATGGCCGGAATGGGTTTTGGAACCGCCTTGACTCCTTTGTTATTAGCTCTTGGTTATGTCCCGCTTCAGATTGTTCCCACGATCTTAATATCAGAAGCTATAACTGGATTAATTGATAGTTTTTTTGATCATGAATTTGGGAACGTACGCTATTCATTCATCCCTCTCAATCAAGCAACGAAAGTGTCATTGATAATGGCATTTTTTGGTTGTTGTGCAATTTTTACATCAATTTTTATTGGTTATTTTGCTATCAAATTTCCCCTAAATATTATTAAAATCTATGTAGCAGTTTTGGTTGTTTTTATGGGTTTGTCTGGTTTCATCAAGTTAAAATTAAGTAAGATAGAGAATATTGGGTATAAACCAAAACTAATTTATGGATTTTCTGCTTTAGCTGGTTTTAATAAGGGGATTGGAGGAGGAGGGTATGGACCAGTATTAACAATGGGACAGATTTTTTCAGGTATATATGAAAAAAGCGCTACTGCTTTAGTTTCTTTTTCGGAATCTATTGTTTCAATAGTTGGGATTTTTACATTCTTTGGGATAAGTTACGCTGGAATAAATATCGATCTGGTATTGTTACCTTCACTCTTTACGGGAGGATTTTTTGCTGCACTGATTTCACCTTATCTAGTAAGAATCCTTCCGAATAAATTATGGAAATATCTAATACCTATCTACGCTTTTGGAATAGGTTTATACACATTATTCGAAATTTTTATGTAATCTTATTTCAAAATTGCTAATTGCTCTAAAGAAATTTGCTTTGAAAAAATAATATCTTCTTTTAAGATCTCTTTAATTGTAATTAAAATAGTAGTATCAATTATACAATAGGGAAAAGTAAAAACTATTTCTTCTTCAAATAGCCATTGTTCGACATCAATATTCATTACTTCTTTTTCAAACAAATCGTAAATATGAGAGATTCGAATATTTAGGGCTTCAAATATCTTCTCTGTTATATTTTTAATTATGATTTCAATTTCTTCACATAAGTTGTTAACTTTTATAGTCTTTACTTCAAAGATATTCTTATCTTCGCTTAATTTAGAAATTGATTCAAAGATATTAATATTCGAAAAATTTTCCTGAGATATTTGTTCTAGATGAGAAACATTCATTCCCATCGATTCTAAAAAAGTTATGGCTTTTTGTAATTTAGTACATTTTGCGTCAGGGAAACCTGTAATAGAGTTTAAAAAAATTGAACATACAAAATTGATAAGTTCTAATACTCGTTTTTTGAGGATTTCTCCTTTAAGAATTATTTGTTGCTTTTTCACATTTTGTACTATATCATATTTATTTATTTCAGATTCCACAATCGTATAAAGTGAATATTTATATCGTTTTATAATGTAATTCTCTAATAAACTTAACAAGTTCTCTCCAATTATATGTAATTCTACAGGTAATATTAGACAAATCGCACAACATTCAAACTGATTTGAGCTTTCTGAAAACAATTCTAATTTTTTAGCGAAGTATACTTTTTTTCCCAATTCTAAAACTAAGGTGCTGTTTTTTTCTTGTTCATCAAAATAAAGTGCAAGAGTTCCTAACATTCGTGTTCTTTCGTGATCTAATTTAATAGAATCATAAGGGTATATTACAAAAGGCACGTAACCAAATAATCGGTCAAAATATAATAATAATACTTCGAACCTACTCATTTCCGTTATTTGAGTCTTTTCAAATATAAGAATCACCCTATAAATTATTTTAATGACTCGCACACGAGACACATGGATCAAAAGATCTTATAATTTGTTGAACATCACATTTAACTCCATTAATATCGCCAGTTTTTTGATATAATCTTCGAGCATAATTCGTTATCATTGTATTTATGAGTGGAATGTTTATTTCTGTTGCTATGAGCAATTTTACTTCCTTTACTATCTTATTCTCATCAATCTTGTAGTGATGGATCAATGTGCCACGAGGAGCCTCTAAAATTCCAACACCATCTTTTCTTTCAATTTTTTTTAAATTTGAGAGATTCCTTTTTCCCTTTAGTGCAGGATTATCTAAAATTGCTAAAGCTTGGTTTGCTTCTACAAAAATTTCAATTAATCTGAGAAAGTTCATAAACAAGGTCGATCTTTTCCAGGATTTATCGAAATTTGTGAAATATTTATCAACATCCTCAACGTTATAACTTTCAATCAGATTATAACGTGCAAGAGGACCAACTAAAATGCTTGAATCTTTTTCTAAATTAAAATTGATCCCTCGTAGATCAGGATCTTTATCAAAATATCTTTCATAATTATTAAATTGAAAGTCTACGGGTTTAGATTGATCGGTGAGTAATCTCAATATACCATTGTATCTTCCGTAATTGCCATGAAAATGTTGACTGAGAAATGTTGTATTTGGTAAGGTGAATTGTTCTGGAGGCTCAAAATTTGAAAATAGGTTTATAAATTTATCTAACACATAATCTATACTTACAATAACTTTTTGGAAGTAGCGTTTTACGGTTGTAAAATCTTTTTTTATTGGAGTATAAATTACTCCTCCTGGAATTGTATTAATTAAATGTACCGAACGACCACCAAATATCTTGTCAATTTCGTTCCCAAATTTGACTAGCTCATACATGTATGAGGTTAATTGAGGATCAAAATGGGTTAATTCATATGGATTAGGAACATTTTTAAAATGTCCAAAAATATGTAAAAGATCTGGTAATGCTTGAAAGAAATAATGCATTGAATGAGATTTGATTAGTTCGCCTGTCAATAATAATTTTCTTAGAAGTATCATTTGTTCATCTGGTTCAACATTAAATATGTGTTCAATTGCCTTGCAACTTACGATACTTTGAGAAGCATGGCATAGCCCACATATCCTACTTACAATTCGGGGAAGTTCTATTAATCTCTTTCCAATAAGAATTTGTTCAAATCCTCTTAAAGTATTAATTTCGAAATCTACCGTGGAAATATTATCATCTTGAAGAATTATTTTTACATTTCCATGGCCTTCTATTCTAGTACATAGATCTACGATCTTTAACATCATTTCACCTCTCTAAAACTGGTCTTGAAAATCTGTAGAAAATTCCATCATATTTACGCAAAGTTGCAGATAGATTTATGAGGCTCAAAAAATTAATAACATTTGAAGTATAATCCTTAGAAATGGGCCCCATACATCCCTCACAAGGCATTCCTTGATTAATACATTTGTGCTCGCATCCTTCTCGTGTAATGGGACCTAAACATAAAATTCCCCTTTTTAAAAAGCAGATCCCATTTGTTTCAAAATCCGAAATCTCTTCAGGATTAGGTTCAAATCGAGAAATTTCAATTTCTGTGTTTAGAGTTATGTCCGCTTTTAATGGGCAATTTGCACATAAATTTTTGTTTGATAATTCGATTTCTTTATTTTCGATTATATGTAGTAAAATGTTACCTAACATTTTAGAAGGAGGAGGACAACCGGGAATAATTCCATCAATTTCTATGTATTTAGAAATAGGTTCTGCATTTTTAACTTTAGAAAGACTCAAGATACCACCAAAAGTAGCACAAGATCCTAAAGAAAATACTTTTTTAGCATAATATCTTATAGTTTTAACCAGGTCAATTTGCTCTTTTTCAGAGATGCATCCTTCTATGAGAGCAATATCACAATCCTTTATTTCTATTTCATCATTAATAAACGGAAAGATAACGTCTCGGGTTCTCTCGAGAAACTGGGGAAAGATATCTAATGCCATTAACGTTGATATACATCCACTACAAGATGTTAATGAATAAATGAGAATTTTAGGCTTCAATTTCTCCCACCTCTTCCAATTCTTTGTAAAATTTTTGAATGATTTCAGAAAACTTACTTCCTTCCACAGCATTTACATGTTTCAATATGACTCGGTGGGCGAATTTTGGACCAAGAATACTCTTTAATAAGTGAACTTTCTTTCTTACGTTCTCAATACCATCAATGTATCTGCAAGAGTTTTTTCGGCATCCAATGATCAAAATTCCATCAAACCCTAATTCAAAAGATTTTATAATAAAGCTTGAATCGACCCTTCCGGTACATGGTACTTGAATTATGAAGATATTAGGATAATATGTTATCTTCTTCAATCCAGCATCATCAGCTGCAGCATAACCACAAGATCGACAACAAAATGCGATAATTTTAGGCGAATTTTTAAATTTGGAAAATATTTCTATACTTTTTAATATTTTTTCAGAGCTGTCTATGTTCATGCTCAAAGCATTAGTAGGACAGACGCTTACACAAGTACCACATCCCTTACACTTGAATTTATCAATGTTTAATTTATCAACTTCAAAAGTTATAGCATTATAAGGACATACTTTTAAGCATAGTCCACAGAGACCACATCTTTCATAATTTATTTCAATTCCTCCAAATTCAGCTAATAAATAATCATTAGAAAGTAAAGAAATTACTTTTAACGCAACTTGGTTTGCTGATATAATAACCTCCTTATAACTTAATGGCCCAAAAATCGAGCCTGCCCCGTAGACTCCTGAAGCAAGTGTTTCTTCGCTCATAAATCCAAAATCATTTAATGTAAAATCCATTTGTTTACGAAGAACTTTTAAATCTTTATTGGGAATTAAATTAGGATTCAGAATTATTAAATCAGAAGGATATTCTTTATCATCAGCAACGACAACATTTTGGTTATATGTGTTTTTAATTTCTAACTTTTCAGCGTAATGAATCCTATCATCAAAAATACTAAATCTATATGAGGGAGTTTTCACCTTATTTTGAATTTGATAAAACACATTTATGTTTATTTCTGGATTCTTTTGGCGAATTTCTTCCATGTATTTTAATACTAAGACGTTAGCTAAATCTAATTGTGAGTTGCTCTCAGTTGCATTCTGAATTATGGAGATATCATTCGGTACTGCTTTATCTGAAAGACGAATGATTTTTCCTTCTGTTATTCCATCTGAAGATAATATTCTTTCAAATTCAGCTGAAGTTATTATATCATTCATTGGATTATGGGAGAAATTATCAAATTTATCAGGAAGGTCAGTACCAATAGCAACCACCTTAGTACCTGCTTTAATTCGTATTTCTTCTGGTTTTTGAGATAGATCAATTGCTTTGTTTGGACATGCCCGTTCGCATATTCCGCAATTAAGACAGTTCTTTATGTCTTCTTGATCAATTATGGGAGCATATGGATAACAATGAATAAATGGTAAGTATATTATTTTTCGCTCCTCCAAATTAAACTCATATTGATTTGGTTTTTGAACACTACATAAATCGATACATTGCTTACAACCAGTACATTTGGTTTCATCTACAAACCTTGGATTTTTTCTTAAATCAATGGTAAAATTACCAACCTCTCCAGAGATATTCATAACTTCTGTATTAGTAAAAATTTTGATATTAGATTCTTTTACAAGTTCAGAAATGAATTCTGAAATAAAACATATCGAACAATCTCCCATTTCATAAATTTTATGCCATCTTGCTACTTTTCCTCCAAGTGTTGCCGATTTTTCAATTAAATACACTTTTATTCCCGCCCTTGCTAGATTAAGAGCAACAGTCATCCCAGCAATACCTCCTCCAAGAACTGCGCAACTCCGTTCAACTTCTACCTTTTTAACCCTAATTGCTTTTTGAAGTATTGCTCTCTCGACTGCAGCTTCTATTAATAATTTAGCTTTTTCTAGGGTTAAAGCAGGATCTATTATTTCGTTTAAATTATTATGAACCCACGCACATTGTTCTCTAATATTCGCAAATTCAATATAAGTATGATCAACTGTATTTTCAAAAATATGCTCAAAGAGATGTTGATGAGTCTTGGGAGAACAAGCAGCAATAACAATCTTATTTAAGTAGTTATCTTTAACCCAATTTTTAATTTGATCAAAATTTTTCTGTTGACATAAATTTTGAAAACGTTTAACTGAAACCACGTTTCTTAAACGGGTAATGTAATTCTCAAGTGCGGAAATATTGATAACACTAGAAATTTCCTCATTACAATTACAAATTATTACGCCTACTCTACTGATCTCACTTCCTTTGGAGTGAAAATAATCATCTATGTCCTCACCTGAGAGAATTCGTTTATTAAGATTCATAATAGTCATAATCCTTTTGCCATCTTCGGTGAGAAAATAGGATTTATTATCCTTTCCAATAAGAGAACCAAGTTTCTTAAGGTGAAAATTAAGTTGACCAGTCGTATCTAACCCAAGGCGTTCCATTAACTCTGTGTAAGGAATATAACCTTCTTTTTCCAAAAGGAGTAAAATTTTTCTTCGAAAAGGGTGGGATAAAATTGAATAAACATCCATTTCTTTTAACATCCCTCTGACTTTTTATGATAAATAAATTGATAAATTTTTTAATATGATAATTTTTTTTATCAACATGACAAATGATGTGATCAAGATATATAAATCTATGTTGTAAATCGATCATATAATGTTGCATTCCAAAAATAGCGATCCTCAATTTCAATAATATTGAGTATTTTTCTATAAAAAATCCGGTAATTAATACCAAAAAACTATAAAAGTAGGGGTTGTTACAGCAAAATAGGTTCAAATCTTAATTGACAACACTTTTAGTTAAGCATTTTTTTTGATAAGATTTGTTGTCAAATTTAGCATTAATTTTGTTGTCAAACTCTTTAAATTTGGAATAAATGGTTTTTCAATTAGAAAACTGTATTCAACTAATTTCCAACGAAAAAAAGGTGGTAAAAAAATGGAAGTATTAGAATTGAACGGTCCCAAGGATGTAAAAATTATTGTATACATGGCAAAGTCAGAAAAGTCAGATATTCAGAAGGGATTCGATAGTAGAGTCCTTTCTTTTATCAAGGAAAAAGGAGTAAAGTTTGTAACCATTGATTTTCAAATTGACATTAAATCATTCAAAAATACAGACTTAGGAAAAGTATTAGAAAAGTCAGGAATTCCATTTTATCAAGTTGATATTCCTGAATATGCTATGGGATATATTTATGAGGAAATAGTGGAGAAGGAAGAATTAATGAATGAGTTATGCGATGAATATGAATCAATGGAGAATAAGGATAGTTATAAAGGAGAAAGCTTGAAAAATTGGATTGACCTGCTTCATGAAGAAATCCAGCAGAAAGAAAATTATATTAGTCTAAAATTAAGACCGCAGTGGATTGTTAAAAAAATGTTGGATCTATCTAAAACTCATAGAGCAAATCGAGTAGTATTCCTTCATTATGTCCAAACGGACATTTGTGAAGATATTTGCCCACAAGTCACACAACAATTAAGAGAAGTGGGCGTTAAGGTAATTAATTATAATGTAAAAAAACATTTAAGAGAAATATTAGCAAAATCTTAAAAAGGTGAAAATAAAAATGTCTGAAACCTTAGAATTAAAAGCAATAAAGGACAAAAACCTAAAATTGGTAATGGTAGAAAGCGAATTTCCTATAGATTGGTTTTTTAATAAGGAAAAAAATGATGATTCATTACTTTTGAATTTACATTTTGTCTCTAAACAATATCTACACGTCATTGAAGGTTTGATTGATCAGTATAAACCCAAGTTTATTTTGGAAGAAAAAGGTAATCGAGACGAAGCTTTTACTGAGGATGATCCTTTAAAAGACCTCTTTAAAAGTAGAAATATTCCTTATGAAATGGTCGATATTTCTGAACAAGCAGAAGATTATTTGCGAGCATCTTTAGATGATCATAAAGCATTAATTAAACAGTTAACTGGAAAGATTGATCAAATGATAAAAGTGAACCATGGAGCACCCCCCATTAATGATGAGACATTCTCTCAATTAATCATGTGGAGGGAACATTTACAAGAAGAATATGACCAGAAAGAAGATGAGGTAAGATATAAAGTTCGGGAAGCGTGGATGATGATGAAGGTATTAAAACAAGCCAAAAGTTTTACGGATAAAAAGCTTTCAGGCCTCTTCATTTGCGATGAGCGCCATTTTGAGGGATTAGAAAATCTAGCAACAAATTTAAATGTCTTGACGGAGCAAATAAAGATTAAAAAAGAGATTGCAATAGAACAACCAATGCTTTTAAACACCGATGGAAGCATTTCTACTGCTAATGAAAGTCCAAGCGCTGTAGGAAAATCAATGTGGGAATTGTCTGCCATAAAGATAAAAAAAGCAGATACTTCTGATAAGATATGTTATTTCTTTGATACTGATGAGATGGCTTCTCCATTTGACATTAACATGGCATATGATGCTGGGTTTGATGTGGTAGTACCTGTACCTAGTATTAATGCTGATAAAGTACCAAAATTAGTTCAAGACGCAATCTTCTCTCGTAAACCAAATGCTCCCACAACCTTCTTTATAGGAGGATCAAATGTCCTTGAAGGAGAAAAAATAGCAAAAAAGGTAATAAAATCATTGGTTCCTCCTTTTGAATGTCCTGTAATCATTGATCCTCGTGGTTCTCATACCACTGCATCTGCTGTTGTAGCCATGACCATAGATATTGCAAGAAAAGAGCATGGAATAAAGGATGTTAAAGGAAAAAAAGTGATTATCTTTGGGGCAGGCCCCGTTGGTAGGATTGCTGCTATACTTGGAGCTAAGTTAAAGTGTGACACTTATCTTATCGAAACTTGGGATAAAGGATCTAAGAAAGCAATTGAAAAGCTAGCAGAGGAACTCACTAAAGAAGCTGGAGAAAACGCAACGAAGGTCAAGGGTATATTTGCACCAACAATAGAAGAAAGAGTTGAGATTAGCAAAGATGCAAGTTTCATATGGTCCTTAGCAGCTGCGGGTGTAGAAGTTTTACCTGTTCACGCTATGCAGAAACTCTCAGGAAAGAAGATAGTCGTGGATATTAATCTGGTCCCTCCATATGGAATTGAAGGAATCAAACCAAAACACAAGAATGATGAGATTTATCCTGGAATTTTCGGAATAGGAGCTCTGGCTTTAGGAAGACTGAAATCAGAATCAGAAGGCCAAATTTTAAAAGAAGCAGCTCAAACTAAGGGTAAAAGGATTTTTGATTATAATTATGCATTTGAAAAGGCAAATGAACTCTTAGCTAAATAATTCTTTTTTTTATTTTAAATTCAAAAATTATCAAACTTTAAACGGGGGCTTTAAAAGTGGATAGGAATGTAAATTTTAAAAATGATCCATCAGAATTGAGAGTTAAGGATGCATTTAAAGAAGACGCGGGAAAGGGAATTGTAAGAATAGATACGTCCATCATGCAGGAATTGAATTTAAAAGCTGGTGATGTCATAGAGATTGTACACCCCCATGTTAATAAAAAAACTGTAGCCTTGGTGAGTCCTGGAAAGGAGGAGGAAAAGGAAAAAAATATTATCCGCATTGATCCTTCTATAAGAAGAAATTTGGGGTCTTCTATTGATGATATAATCAAAATACGCAAAATTGAAGCAAGTATTGCTAATAGTGTAATATTTACTGGAGTTGATGACTCTTTGATACTGAGGAATACTCAACAACTCGCAAGAAGATTAGAAAATAGAGTTGTAACAAAGGGAGATATTTTAAGTTTTTATACCTATGGTAAAAGAATTGATTTGGTAGTTCTTGATTTCACGCCTAAATCAGAAGCTGTTCGAATTTTTTTAACTACAAAATTTGAACTTACTGATCATGTTCAAGTTCAAAAAGAATATAAAAAAATAGAAACAGGACATATAACATATGAAGATATTGGCGGATTAGATGAGACAATACAGAAAATTCGGGAGATGATTGAAGTCCCTATTAGGCATCCTGAATTATTCAAAAGAATAGGAGTTTCAGCTCCTAAAGGAGTATTATTATATGGTCCTCCAGGAACGGGAAAAACTTTATTAGCTAGAGCTGTAGCTTATGAAACAGACGCTCATTTCTTTACTATTAGTGGCCCAGAAATAATGAGTAAATTTTACGGGCAGAGTGAAGAAAACCTAAGGAAAATATTTGATGAAGCGAAGGAAAAAGCACCAGCTATCATTTTTCTTGATGAAATGGATTCGATCGCTCCTAAACGTGGTGAAACTGGAGAAGTAGAAAGAAGAGTGGTTGCTCAACTGCTAGCTTTAATGGATGGCTTAGAAAGTAGAGGGGAAATCATTGTAATGGGTGCAACAAATCGCGTGAATGATATTGATGAAGCTTTAAGGAGGCCTGGTAGATTTGATAGAGAAATTGAAATAATAGTGCCCGATTCAAAGGGTAGATATGAAGTATTGCAAATTCATACAAGAGGCATGCCTTTAGATAATGACGTCGATTTAAGATTTATTGCTGAAAAAACACATGGTTTTGTAGGAGCAGATATCGAACTTTTAGCAAAAGAAGTTGCGATTTTAGCTATTCGAGACTTTTTGCCTAATGTTGATTTAGAAAAAGCAATTCCTCCAGACGTTCTCAGTAATATTAAGATAAAGATGAAACATTTTCTTCAAGCCCTTACCACGATTCAGCCTTCTGCTTTAAGGGAAGTTTTAATATCTACTCCAACTGAAACGTGGGAGGATATTGGGGGATTAGAAGATGCTATACTTCAATTAAAGGAAGTAGTAGAATGGCCATTGAAATATCCAAAGTTGTATAAACGGATGGATTCTGAACCTCCTAACGGAATATTATTATATGGTCCACCCGGAACCGGTAAGACCTTGATTGCAAGAGCTTTAGCACACGAGAGTGAGGCAAACTTTATTTCCATAAAAGGTCCAGAAATTTTATCAAAATGGGTGGGAGAAAGTGAAAAAGCAATTAGAGAAACTTTTAGAAAAGCGAGATCTACCACTCCGTGTATAATATTTTTTGATGAAATTGATGCGATAGCTAGCGCTAGAGGGCGATATGCACAGAACCAAACGATAGAAAATGTAGTTTCACAATTACTCACAGAAATGGATGGTTTAGAGGATGTAAAAGGCATAATATTATTAGCTGCAACTAATAGACCAGACATGTTAGACACCGCTCTTTTACGTTCAGGAAGATTTGGAAGGCATATAGAGATTTCTTTACCTGACTTGTCTGCAAGGAAAGATATTTTAAACATTCATTTTAAAGATAAACCTATATCAAATGAGGTAGACTTGAATCAAGTTGCTGAGATATTGAGTGGATTTTCCGGGGCAGACATTAAAGCATTATGCCAAGAAGCTATATTACTGACTATTAGAAAGGCTATAAAAGGTGATATTGATGATGAAGATGAGCATTCTTTAGCTAACGTCCTTATTACCGAAAATGAGATAAACGAAGCATTTCATAAAGTTGGAAAATCTATTGCCAGAGCTAAAAAAACATATGAAAAAGAAAAACTGAACTCTGAAAGGATATATTTATAGATCCTTTCCATTTTTTTTATTTTGTAAAGAAAATACAGGTTTTCATTTATGAAAAAAAAAAATCTCAAAACAAAAATTTGATTAAAAAAATTATCAAAAACTCCAAAATTTCTCTTATCAAATTTTTTATATTGGAATTGGATTATTTATCATTTAGTAATAACAAAATAAAAAAGTGATTGAAAAATGACTACGACTATTCAAGTTTTTAAGAAAGATTTTCATAATGATCAAGTTGCTAATAGGAGCTTTTTTGAAGAAATGAAAAAAGGATGGGAGTGGTTCGAAAATGATCAAGAACTTCAGAGATTACAAGAATTTAAAAAGGCTTATGAAGAAGAAGTTGATAAAGATTCATTTAATGCCCAAATGTTGGCAACTTATATAGATTTACTCGAAAAATAATTAAAATTATTTTTTCCCTCTTATTTTTCTCGCATTAGACATTTTGCAATCATAAAAAGAGTTCTTAAAATATAGGTTATTATTACTTTATAGTTCAACAATGGATGAGATGCAAAAATGGTCAGAATTCTAACTAAGCAAGATGTTTTTGAGTTGTTATCGATGAATGATGCCTTAAAATATGTTGAAGAGGCATATAAACAACTTACACTAGGAAAAGCGATTGTTCCTCAGAGAATCGCTATAACAGATCCAGCTCCTGGTTTAACTTTAATCATGCCGGGAATAATTGGTGGAGAAATGAATGCTTTGGCAACAAAAATTGTATCAGTATACAAACAAAATCCTGAAAAATACAATATGCCAACTGTTTTGGCTAAAATAATGGTTCAAGACATAAACACAGGAGATATTGTCGGGATAATGGATGGGAGTCTAATTACTGCAATGAGAACTGGCGCTGCTACAGGAGTTTCTGTGAAGTACTTAGCTCGCAAGAATAGTAAAACTATGGGTATATATAGTGCTGGAGTACAAGCAAGAAAACAAGTTGTGGGTGTTTATTGGGGTTTAAATAAGAAATTAGAAAAATGCAAAGTCTATGATTTAAAAAGAGAGACAGCTTTAGAATTCAAGAAAGAACTTGAAAAAGAGTTAGGAATTGAAATAGAAATAGTCAACTCTGGTGATGATGTACTTAGAGATACAGACATTATAGTTGCTGCTACAACTAGTACTACTCCCTTATTTGATGGAAATAAGGTTCGTGAGGGGACTCATATTTCATCAATCGGAGCTCATGCTGCAGAAATAAGGGAATTAGATTCGACTATTATAAAACGAGCAAGCGTCTTAGTAGCTGGCTTAAAAGAAGCCTGTTTAGCAGAAGCGGGAGATTATATAATTCCTATTAATGAAGGGATTATTACGTCTGATAAAGTAGTTTCGATTGGGGATATTATAACGGGAAAAGCCACAGGCCGCGGAAAAGAATCGGATATCACGATATTCAAATCAGTGGGAATTAGTGCTCAAGATGTTGCCACGGCTAAGCTTGTTTATGACAGAGCAATCGAACAAGGAATAGGACAAGATATTAATTTTTAATTTATTTTTTCACACTTTATCATAATTAAGTCAAGAGAAAGGGAATTCTATGTTTTCCGATCAGTTAATCCTTTAAAATTTGGTAAGCTACTATTGAGAATATGCCAGGAATGCTAAAACCAAGGATTAGAGTCAACCAATCAGGGAATTTGAATGACATCGCTCCCAAAAAATCAAGAACTAGGCTCCCTAATGTAAAAACGCCAAGCATTGTGAGAAATAATTCAACTCTCCTACTCCTCCTAGCAGATTCAATCTCATCTAATTGACTTATTAAATCTCGTAAATTTTCCATTTTTGAGGTTGCTGCTTCAAGGATTTCATCAGTTCTCCATGATTTTCTTATCCTTTCAATAAATGTCATGCTATAATAAGTAGAGGTCACATTCCTAGACTTATGAGTGTCTAATACTAAAATTATGTGATTCAACAAAGCATTTACAGCATAAACATCTCTATATCCTTCAGTTCTTTTATGTTTCAAGTGAGAAGTCACTACATTTAACAAGAGATAAAATCCTCTATCTAATTCCCAAACTATTTTCCAAGTATAATGTTGAATCGCGATCCATTGAACCCAATCTTCATTAGCAATAAGCTTTGGTGATCTATTCTGTATATCTGGAACATTTGGCAAACAGATCAATGAATCTCCTGATTCAACATACGCAAACACTTTAGGAAATATCGAATAATTGTAAATTCCATCTTGGTTGAGGTTCAAGAGGGTTTCCTGAAAATGATTAGATTCAAGATCAAAATCATTTGGCATAATTGCAACTAACGTACTGTGAGTCCAAAATAATTGTGTAGTGATTTCTTCAGATAATTGAGTAAAATCTAAAATTGGGGTCTTAAGAATTGGTGGCTTTATATCTTTTACAACTTTTGTCAAGATAGAGTTTATTTCAATGATTATCGGTGCTAAAATTGATTCCATATCTAT
>Ga0315542_1001625_pt1 | contig 13957 bp, 14 predicted proteins | sample SalMarSW160120MG_FD_202541 | JGI IMG/M metagenome (GOLD analysis project Ga0315542, IMG submission 202541) | Salt marsh sediment microbial communities from the Plum Island Ecosystem LTER, Massachusetts, United States - Salt Marsh Sediment SW1601-20 ...
CGCGCAATTCCCCCCGGGCAAAGCGGCAAGGTACATATCTTCATCGGTACGGTGAATGGCATGCTGCGCCCGGACACGCAGGATTCCAGTTACACCAGCGGTGATTTCGCCCCAACCTATTTTGGCTCGCAGTATACCGTCGGCACTACCGATATGAGCGTTACTTTTCACCTGCCGCCGGGCGTCAAAGCGGATGAACCAAAGTGGCACTCCGCTCCAGGCGGCTTCCCGGCCCAGCCGGCGACCGGCCTGGACAGCGAAGGGCGCGTCACCTACACCTGGACCAATCCCAATGCCTCTCCCAGCAAAGAATATGTCTTTGGCGCCTCCTTCCCCAGGTCCTATGTACCCGCCTCAGCCGTTCTGCAGCCCACCATCTGGGAAACGCTTGGCATCGATCCGGCTGTTTTCTTTACATTGGGGATATTCTGCCTGGTCGGTCTTTTCTTTGTATTGATCATTGCCGCTTCGATGCGCGGTGCACGGCGGCGCAAACTGCAGTACCTGCCACCCAAGATCTCGATCGAGGGTCATGGCATCAAACGCGGCCTGACAGCGATCGAGGCTGCCATCTTGCTGGAACAGCCGATGGATAAGATCCTGACCATGATCTTATTCGCAACCATCAAGAAAAATGCCGCCAGGGTGACGAAAAAGGATCCCCTGGAGATCGAAGCCCTACAGCCACAGCCGGAAGACCTGCAACCCTACGAAGTCCAGTTTCTGCAGGCGTTCTCGAAAGGCAAGCGCTCTGCGCAACGGGCTGCATTGCAAGAAATGATGGTCAGCCTGGTCAAAAGCGTTGCGGGCAAGATGAAAGGTTTCAGCCGCCGCGAGACGGTCGCTTATTACAAAGATATTGTGCAGCGCGCCTGGTCGCAGGTAGAAGCTGCAGATACACCGGAGGTCAAGAGCCAGAAATTCGACGAGGTCATGGAATGGACCATGCTGGACAAGGATTACGGCGATCGCACGCGTGACGTTTTCCGCACCGGGCCGGTGTTCGTGCCCATGTGGTGGCCACGCTACGATCCAGGCTTTGGCGGAGGTGGCGCTCGCCCGATTTCTTCTGCCCCCAGCGGTGGCGGCGGAGGTGGTGTTTCTCTACCTAGCCTTCCAGGTGGAGACTTTGCTGCCGGACTGGTGCTGGGAGCGCAGAATTTCTCCAGCAGTGTGATCGGTAACCTGACCGACTTTACATCTGGAGTCACCAATAAAACTAACCCGGTACCCGTCTCTACGAGCAGTGGCAGCGGTTGGCATGGCGGCGGAGGCGGTGGTTGTGCTTGCGCTTGCGCCTGCGCCGGGTGCGCCTGCGCCTGCGCCGGCGGGGGTCGCTAGAACAGTCTGATGGCCAAGCTTCAAGATTTGCTTTCAAATATCCGCTCGGTGCTGCAGTCATCTCATTTGGGAAACAGCATGCCTGTAGTAAAAACAGCCTCCGGGCTCTACCATTACGAGCACCGTGAGCAAGGGGAGCGCAGCCGCATTCACTTGAGAATCGATGCGGATGGCAGCGGGCTGCTGCTGGTTAATGCCAACCGGGTCATGCACTTGAATGCCACCGCGGCCTTCATGGCCCGCCTGGCCCTGGATGAAGTCCCGGAAGAGCAGGCCATCGCCGCGCTGAAGCAAACCTATCATGTCTCGCCGGCCCAGGCACGCCAGGATTACCATGAATTCAAAGCCAAACTAAATGAGTTGGTCCGGCCCGACGGCGTCTGCCCCATTCACGATCTTGACCTTGAAATCACCACGCCTTTCAGTGCCCGGCCTTCCGCGCCTTATCGCATGGACCTGGCGCTGACCTATCGCTGTAACAACAACTGCGCCCACTGTTACAATGCCAGGGAGCGCGATTTTGGTGAGCTGGACACGCAGTCCTGGTTCGATATCCTGGATCGTTTGTGGGACCAAGCCATCCCGCACGTGGTGTTTACCGGCGGTGAGCCCACGCTGCGCGAAGACTTACCTGATTTGATCGCCCATGCCGAGAGCAATGGCCAGATCACCGGTTTGAATACCAACGGCCGGCGGTTGAGCGACCGGCGCTACGTTGAGAAACTGGTGCAGGCCGGTTTGGATCATGTACAGATCACGCTGGAATCCCACGCTGCTGCAATTCATGACCGCATGGTGCAGCGCAAGGGCGCCTGGAAGCAGACGGTGGCCGGCATTCAGAACGCGCTGGAGACGCCGCTGTACGTGATGACCAATACGACCATGTTACGTGATAACAGCCCACAGATGGCCGCAACGCTGGATTTCCTGGCTTCATTGGGTGTACCCACAGTCGGGCTGAACGCTTTGATTTACTCCGGGCACGGCAAGACGGTTGGCACCGGGCTGGACGAGAAAGAACTGCCTGCCCTGCTGCAGATGGCGCGCGAGCATACCGAGGCGCATGGCCAACGTCTGATCTGGTACACACCCACCCAATACTGCAATTTCGACCCGATGCAGCTTGAATTGGGTGTCAAAGGCTGCACCGCGGCGCTTTACAATATGTGCGTCGAGCCGGATGGCGGTGTGCTGCCTTGCCAGTCTTACTACCAGCCGATGGGCAATCTGCTCACCACCCCCTGGGAAGCGATCTGGCATCACGACCTGGCGGTCAGCCTGCGCGAGCGCCGTTATGTCTCGGAGAAGTGTACAGACTGTGTCCTGCTCTCCGAGTGCGGAGGCGGCTGCCCGCTTTCGCTGCCAGGAGGCGAATGATGGGGCCCGGCACGCACAAGAATGTCGTCGTGCTTTATAACGAGAGCCTCCAATTGATCAAAGGTGAGCCGCACGATATGCTGGCTGAAAACGGCGTGATTGCCTGTGCAGCGGCTATCAGCCAGGCATTATCAGGATACGCCAACGTGGTCCAGGTGCCCATCCATACCGATATCGAGCTGGCCATGGAGCCTTACTCCCCCGCGGATTGGGTGGTGTTCAATTTAGGCGAAGGGATTGAAGGCCGCCTGTTTGAAGTTGCGCGCATTGTCTGGGCGTTGGAAGCCATGGGGTATGAGTTTACCGGTGCGGGTGGCGCAGCGGTCGCCATAACAACAAACAAAGTGCTGACCAAAACACGCCTGCTGCAGGCTGGCCTGGCCACGCCGCGCTGGTGGGTCTTCCACGATCCCCGCCAGGTGCAGGGCAATTTCGAATTTCCGCTGATCGTCAAGCCGGTGGCCGAGGACGCCAGCCTGGGGATCGAATCGGGAGCGGTTGTGCATTCGCTTGCGGAGCTTCAGAAGCGGGTGGCTTTCGTGATCAAGTGCTACCGCCAGTCAGCGTTAGTGGAGCAGTTCATCTTCGGGCGCGAGTTCAATATCTCGATCTGGGGTGATCCACCCGAGATGCTGCCGCTATATGAAATCGACTTCAGTGATTTCAGTGACCCCTGCCAGCGCATCGTCTCGTTTGCGGCCAAATGGGAGGCCGAATCATTCGATTACAACCATACCCCAGGAATCTGCCCGGCAAATGTGGCGGCAGAACTGGGACAGCGCATCACGGAGACGGCTTTGACGGCCTGGAATGTGTTTGACTGCCGCGGCTACGCGCGGGTCGATATGCGCCTGGATCCGGCTGGGACGCCTTACGTGATTGAGGTGAACTGTAACCCGGATTTGTCTCCGGATGCAGGTTTCTTCCGTGCCTGCCAGGCCGCCGGTTTCAGCTATCGGGAAATGGTGACAAAAATCCTGGAGCTTGCCTGCCGCTGAAACAGGGAAAGATATGATCGAACCAGCGCGCGAAGACGATGGCCCGGAAATCCTGCTGCTGACAGCCAACGCGGGCGTCTTCAAGCCGACCGAAGTAGCTGCCGTGGCTGAAATTTGGTCTGATTATCTAAGCGAAGGTGCGCAAGGCAGCGGCTATTATATGCTCGTGTACCGCGAGGCAGGTGAGCTGCTTGGCTATGCCTGTTATGGACCTCATCCGTTGACTGAAGGGACCTTCGATTTATACTGGATCGCCGTCGATCGCGCCCATCGCGGCCATGGGATTGGACTGGCGCTGCTGAAAGCCGTCGAGGCAGGTGTACGCTCCTTGGGTGGGCGGATGATCACTGTGGAAACATCCGGCACACCAGAATATGCTCCCGCCCGGCATGTTTACGCCAGCGCCGGATACCTCGATGAAGCAAGATTGAGAGATTTTTACAGCCCTGGAGATGACCTTGTGATCTACACCAGGCATATCGAACTTTGATCGATCGAAAGAAAACCGGAAAGTGTGAGAAGACCTATGACCAGTTTGCGAGAAACCATCCAACGTCTGTTCACCCCCGTAAGACCGCTGCCACCTGGTATGTATCACTACCAGGCACCCGGAAGCGACCCGCGCAATTACCGCCTACACCTGCGGCTTGAGGCGGATGGGCGCGGGGTTTTGATCGTCAACGCCGCCACCTTACTGCATCTCAACCATACTGCGGCTGAATACGCTTTCTACCTGGTGCAAAACCTGCCGGAAGACCAGGTGGTTAAAAATGTCGTCAGCCGCTATCACGTCAGCTCGGAAGATGCACGCCAGCATTATCGCGATTTTGCGGCGCGTATCGATACATTGGTCAGCACCCCGGACCTGGATCCGGTCACTTTCCTGGATTTCGAACGCCAGGAACCTTTTTCCGGCAAGATCAGCGCCCCCTATCGCCTGGACTGCGCAATCACCTACCGGCAGCGGGATGCGACGGACACGACCTCTTCCCCCAACGAGCGCGTGACGCGCGAAATGAGTGCTGCTGAGTGGGAGACCGCCCTGGATAAAGCCTGGACAGCCGGCATCCCGCATATCATCTTCACCGGCGGCGAACCCACTCTGCGCGACGACCTGGCGCAGTTGATCGCCAAAGCGGAAGCCAACAACCAGGTCACCGGCTTACTGAGCGATGGCCTGTGGCTGGTGGATAAAGAATACCTGGAGACGCTGCTGCAAACCGGCCTGGATCACCTGATGATCATTTTCCAGCCCGAAAACGAGGCCGCCTGGTCGGCGCTGCAAAATGCTCTCGACGTAGACCTGTTCGTGGCCGTTCACCTGACGTTGACGCCACAGAACCAGGAGCAGTTCCCTGCCTACCTCCAGCGCCTGGCAGATACTGGCGTCCCGGCGGTTTCGATCAGCGCGAACGCCCCTGAGCTGAGGGAGCGGATGCACGAGGCGCGCACTCGTGCAGCCCAATTGAATATGGAACTGGTCTGGAACCTGCCCGTGCCTTATTCTGCTCTCAACCCGGTCTCCCTGGAACTCGAGGGCAACGAGGTCCCGGAGGGTGCCGGGCGAGCCTGGCTGTATGTGGAGCCGGATGGCGACGTGCTGCCGGCGCAAGGGGTCAACCGGGTTCTGGGGAATATTCTGCGCGATCCCTGGGAGCAGATCTGGCGGCCTGAATAGATGGCGCTTTCTCCCACAGACTGGCACCGGCGCTTTCAGCAGCAGGCCCGTTGGACGCGCGACCTGCGCCATTATCTCTTTGAGCGCGTTGGCGCTTCGAGTCTGGACCGCATCCTCTCGGTGGGCTGCGGCACCGGAGCGATCCTGGAAGAGCTGTCTGAGCAGGATTCGGGCAAAGTCCAGCATTTTTTCGGTCTCGACATCAACGAACAATTCCTGGGCCTGGCACATGAAAATGTCCCCCGGGCGCGGCTGACCTGCGGGGATGCTTATCATTTACCCTATCCTGGCGCCAGCTTCGATCTAAGTCTGTGCCATTTCTTGCTGCTCTGGATTGGAAATCCTCTGCATGTGCTGGCGGAGATGCAGCGCGTTACCCGTCCCGGGCATGCGATCCTGGCTCTGGCTGAGCCGGATTACGGCGGGCGGATCGACTACCCCGCTGAGCTCGAGCAGCTCGGGGAATGGCAGCAGGCAGCCTTACGCCGCCAGGGAGCTGACCCACAAATCGGGCGCCAGCTCGCCGGTTTGTTCTCCGAGACGGGTTTGAAGGAAATAGAAAGCGGCGTGCTGGGCGGCCAATGGTCGGGACCGCCCGAGCGCGAGGCCTGGGAATCCGAGTGGTCCATGTTACGCGCCGACCTGGCAGGCAGTGTGCCCGCAGCGCAGATCGATCGTTTGCAAGCCGAAGACCGCCGCGCCTGGCAGCGCGGCGAGCGTTTGCTTTATGTGCCGACCTTTTATGCCTGGGGGCGCGTGCCTTAAAGAAAATGGCATGAGAACCCGGAAGTATTTTCTCAACTCCTTGCCTTAAAGAGCAGACCCCGAGTTTTTTTGAAAAACTCGGGGTCTTAATTCTTTCGATTCCTTACTGCTTAATCTTCCAGCGGCAGCCCGATCTCGATTTGCCCGTCTACCACACGGGTTGGATAAGCGGGGATATCGACGATGGCCGGTAGGGAGAGCACTTTCCCACTGCGCACATCAAATACCGCGCCGTGGCGCGGGCAGGTGACCTCATAACCTTCCAGATCGCCATCGCCCAGGGGGCCGTTATCATGCGAACAAACATCGCCGATCGCAAAATACTGCCCGCTGATATTGAAGATCACAATTTGCTGCTCATCGATTTCCACAAACAGGCGCTCGCCGTTGGGCACATCTGTCACTGGAGCGATCGTGATAAATTCGCAGGCTGCCGGGTCTAACTGCTTGTAATTGTACAATGTCTCTATCTCCTCATTCAACCAGGTCGTCGCTGGCTTCGCCCAAACCGTATACCCCGGCCTTTAGCACTTTCAAGGAAAGCAAAGCGCATTTCAGGCGTACCGGGCCAAGCTCTATGCCCAACAACTCCAGCAGGTCTTCCTTGGATAATTCCTTAATCTCATCCAGGCTCTTGCCCTGGATAGACTCGACCAAGAGATCTGCTGAAGCCTGGGAGATGGCGCAGCCGCGCCCCTCGAACCTGGCTTCGGTGACGCGTTCGTTTTCATCCACCCGCAGGTCGATGCGGATATGATCGCCACATAGGGGGTTATCATCTTCGAAGGAGATATCGTGCGGATCCAATTCGCCGCGGTAAAGTGGGTTTTTGTATCGATCGATTATCAATTCTCGGTATAGATCATCCATAGTTGTTTCGATTTATGTCTGCGGATCGCTAAGACCTGAAGACGAGTTTGACTTTGTAAATTGATTCAACCAGTTGGTTGACTTCTTCTTTGGTGTTGTAAAGATAAAAGCTGGCGCGTGCCGTTGCCGGGAGATCGAACTTCTCGTGCAGCGGCATGGCACAATGATGCCCGGCACGAATGGCGACCCCATCCGTATCCAGAATCTGGGAAATATCGTGTGGATGGACGCCATCCAGGGTGAAGGATACCACACCTCCCTTGAATTCTGCCGCTGGCCCGAACACTTTTACCCCCGGGATTTCCTCCAGGCGCTCCAGCGCGTAAGAAACGATCTCGTGCTCGTGGTTGGCGATCGCTCCCATCCCCACCCCTGCGAGGTAATCGACCGCCGCGCCCAGTCCAATTGCCTCGGCGATAGCTGGCGTGCCAGCTTCGAATTTATAGGGCAGTTCGTTCGGCGCGAAGGAGCGTAAATGAACGCGCTTGATCATATCGCCCCCGCCCAGGAAGGGTGGCATGGATTCCAACAGCTCCTTACGCCCGTACAATACCCCAATCCCAGTCGGGCCACACATTTTATGGCCCGAGAAAGCCAAAAAATCCAGATCCACCTCTTGTACGTCGACGGGAAAATGAGGCACGGATTGGGCGCCATCCACCAGGGTGAGCGCGCCGGCCTGATGGGCCAGGCGGATGATCTCAGCTGCCGGTGTGATGGTCCCCAGCACATTGGACATATGCGTGAAAGCGACCAAGCGCGGCTTAAGCTCCAACAACTGGCGATAAACCTGCAAATCCAAGACGCCTTGATCCGTCACCGGGATAAACTCCAGGCGCAGATTACGCTCGGCAGCTAAAATCTGCCAGGGGACCAGGTTCGAGTGATGCTCCATCTCCGTCAGGATGATCACATCACCGGCATTTAGATTGGCGCGCCCCCAGCTATAAGCTACCAGGTTGATGGATTCAGTGGCATTGCGCGTGAAAATCACCTGGCGCGGCGAGGGAGCGTTGATAAACTCGGCGATGCGCAGGCGTGCTTCTTCATAAGCTGCTGTCGCCTCCTCCGCCAGCGTGTGAATGCCGCGGTGAATATTGGCGTTTGAATTGCGGTAGAAAGCATCCATGGCCTGGATTACTGCCAGCGGCTTCTGGCTGGTAGCAGTGGAATCCAGGTATACCAGGGGAACTCCAGGTCGAACCTCACGGTTCAACACTGGAAAATCAGCCCGGATGCGGGCCACGTCATAAGAATTCTTCTGCACTCCTATCGACTTCATGACTGTTGCCATACTGCGAGCTATAAGCCCGGCAGGTTTACATTTCACCTTTGATTGGCGGTCTTGGACGAGTCCGGCGCCGCCTGCGCATCACGTGACGGATATTGTTCGAATCCTTCGGGCACCACAAGACGTGGTCCGGGACCATCCATCCATCCGTCAGGTATACATTCTCCTGAAATTGAACCGCGATCATTTTAGGATCGACCTGGACAACCGTCCCCTCCAACCAGTCACGAACCCGATCTCCCTCCTTATCATGATCGCAAAAAACCTCGATGCGATCCCCAACACTGAAAGCCTCGTCACGGTTGGGTGCAGTTGTAAAATAAAGTCCTGACAAAGCAGCCTCCTTTTAAAAATCATAAGCTATGATAAATGCTAAAAGCGAGCCGTAATTTCGCCGCCTCGCTGAGATGAATTACTACCCCGCCCCTTTTCTTCAGCACCCTCGATGTGCGCCCTTTACAGGGCCTCACCTTTCCGGAGCTTTACGCTGAAACATCCGGAAAGGTGCAGTTTTCTATTTTAGCTTATTTTGCCCATCTTCTCCACGATTGCATCTTGAAAACGCTCGCGCACGCCCTCAAAGGGAATGCGCTGCATGATAGGATCAAAAAAGCCTTCCACGATCAAACGTTCCGCTTCAGAGTAAGGAATACCCCGGCTGCGCAAATAAAATACCTGATCCGCATCAATTTTACCAACCGTTGCCCCATGTGTACAGCGTACATCATCGGCCAAAATCTCCAACCCGGGGATGGAATCGGCACGCGCCTTCTTGCTAAGCACCAGATTGCGATTGGCCTGGTAGCCGTCCGTTTTTTGTGCGCCTGGGGCGACATAAATCATTCCCTGCCAGACCGAGCGGCTGCGCTCTTTCAAAGCGCCTTTGAAAAGCAAATCGCTGGTCGTATGCGGCGCCAGGTGGTTCTGCTGGGTGTCATGGTCGAGATGCTGGACGCCATCCGTGAAATAAAAGCCCGACATGCGCCCGGTAGACCCCTCGCCAACCAGGTCCAGGTCGGAGAAATTCTTTGTCAGATGGCTTCCCACGGCGCCAAAAATCCAATCCAGATTGCCATCGCGGCCGACGCGTGCCCGCTCGTGGCTGAAATTCCAGACATGTTCTCCCCAGGATTGCAGCTCAACAAAGCGCAGGTTGGCAGCCGGTCCAACATGAATCTCGACGATGCCGGCGTGCAAGCTGTGCCCTTCCGGCTCAGTATGCGAGGCGGCTTCGTGCACATAAGTCAGTGAAGCACCTTCATCCACCCAGACCAGGATATGTGAGAAATAGGCCAGGTTATCGCCTGGCCCCCACAGCACACTGTGCAGCGGCTGATCGAGCTGAACGCCGCGCGGCACGTAAATAAAGACCCCGTTTTGCGCCAAAGCGGCAGCCAGGGCGGAAAATTTCCCTTCATCCGGGCGCACGACCTGTCCCAGGATGGCAGCCAGTTTTTCGGGGTGTTCACGCTGGGCAGTCGCCAGATCGGTAAAGATCACACCTTTGGCTTCCAACTGCGGATCGATGTGAATCTCAACACCTTTGGGAGACAGGATCATCTGCCCGCCATGCGATTCGCCAACCAGGGGTTGGAGCAACTCATCCGGAGCGGATGGCAATGCCTCGGCTTCCTGGGGGGTGGGCAGGTGGAAATCTCCGGCCGGCATGCTGCGCAAATCCGTGCGCCGCCAGGGTTCGTCGCTGGTCGTGGGGAGCGGTAAGCGCTCAAACGCCTCCCAGGCGCGCAGACGATAATCTTTCATAAAGCTCGGAACTTTCCCGTCAGCGGACAGATCCGGGATCATATCCCGGGTAAAAGTGAATTCTCGCGATACGGCGCGCTCAGAGCGTCGTGTTCGGGTTACTACAGTTCGGGTCGGCATAAATCTTCCTTGATCAAATCTATAAATAAACCTCTAGCCAATCGAGCCTTCCATTTGGAGCTGGATCAGCCGGTTCATCTCAATCGCATATTCCATCGGTAACTCTTTGACCAGCGGTTCAATGAAACCGGAGACTACCATCGTAGTCGCCTGTTCCTCGCTGAGGCCACGGCTCATTAAGTAGAACAACTGCTCTTCGCCGACTTTCGAGACAGAAGCCTCGTGCCCGACGGAGACGTCATCCTCATCGATCTCGATGTAAGGGTAAGTATCGGAGCGAGCATTTTCATCCAACAGCAGGGCATCGCAGACCACATTGGAGCGTACATCATAAGCGCCCTTATGGACCTTGAGCAGGCCGCGATAGGAAGCCCGCCCGCTCCCCTTGCTGATGGACTTGGAGGTGATCTTGCTACTGGTGTGTGGTGCGACGTGGATCACTTTACCGCCGGCATCCTGGTGCTGCCCCGGACCGGCAAAGGCCATCGACAGGATTTCACCGTGGGCGCGCGGGCCGATCAGGTAGCAGGACGGGTATTTCATAGTCAACTTGGATCCCAAATTGGCATCCACCCATTCCATGGTCCCATCTTCATGCACCAGCGCGCGCTGGGTGACCAGGTTGTAAACGTTGGTCGACCAGTTCTGAATGGTGGTATAACGCACGCGGGCACCCTTCTTGACAACGATTTCGATCACACCGCTGTGGAACGAATCGGTCGTGTACATCGGGGCGGTGCAGCCTTCTACGTAATGCACCTGCGAGCCTTCATCGGCGATGATCAGGGTGCGCTCGAACTGGCCGATATTGGCGACATTCAAGCGGAAATAAGCCTGCAGCGGCAGATCGACCTTGACACCTTTAGGAATATAAATAAAGGAACCGCCAGACCAGACCGCGCTGTTCAAAGCGGCAAATTTGTTATCCTCGATCGGGATCACCGTGCCGAAATATTCCCGGAAAAGGTCCGGGTGCTTGCGCAGCCCATCTTCGATGCTCAGGAAGATCACGCCCTTTTCTTCCAGATGCGCCTGGATCTTGTGATAGACCATCTCGGATTCGTACTGCGCCCCCACGCCAGCCAGGAACTTGCGCTCGGCTTCGGGAATGCCCAATTTATCAAAAGTCCCCTTGATAGCCTCGGGCACATCATCCCAGGACTGGCTCTCTTTATCCGTCGGCTTGACGTAATAATAGATTTCATCGAGGTCGAGCTTGGACAAATCACCTCCCCAGGTGGGCATGGGGCGTTGCTCGAAATGTTCGAGTGCCTTCAAGCGGAATTCCAACATCCACTGCGGTTCGCCTTTCATAGCGGAGATTTTCTCGACGATCTCGCGATTAAGCCCCTTGCTGGATTTAAATACATAGTTCTCGGGATCCCGAAAACCGAACTGATATTCCCCAATGCCTTCCAATAATTTCGCGTCACTCATGAGATACCTCCAAACATCCTACCGGTTCAAGATCAAGCCGTGACGATGTCATTCTTTTCGCGCAGCCAATCGTAACCCTGTTCTTCCAGGTGCAAGGCCAACTCCGGACCACCCGTCTCCACAATTCGTCCCCCCATCATGATATGGACATAATCCGGCTTGATATAGTTAAGAATACGTTGATAATGCGTAATCACCAGCACACCGAGCTGGGGACCGCGCAGCACATTGACACCTTCCGAAACGATGCGCAGCGCGTCGATATCCAACCCAGAATCGGTCTCATCCATAATGGCAATTTCCGGATTGAGGGTTGCCATCTGCAATACCTCGGCGCGTTTCTTCTCGCCGCCTGAGAAACCTTCATTCAGATAACGCCCCGCAAAAGATGAATCCATCTTCAGGAGTTGCATGCGTTCTTTGAGCAGACGTCGAAATTCTGGGATCGAGATGCCTTTATCCTCTTTGTTAGCTGCCTTGCGCTGCGAATTCAAGGCGGTGCGCAAGAAGTTCGCCACGGTCACACCGGGGATGGACACAGGATATTGAAAAGCCAGAAAGAGCCCCAAATGAGCGCGCTCATCAGGTGCCAGTTCGAGGATATTTTGACCTTTGAACCAGACTTCTCCTTCCGTGACATCGTAAGATGGATGGCCCATCAACGTGTATGCCAGGGTTGATTTTCCGGTGCCGTTCGGCCCCATCAAGGCATGCACCTCTCCTTGTTTGACGGAGAGATCTACTCCCTTTAATATTTCTTTGTCCTCAATTTTGACATGCAAATTGCGGATTTCAAGTTCAGACATTCGTATGTGCTCCTTCGGATGGGCTTTATCCGCAATGACGGAATAAAGCTGGATATTGATTTACTGGTTTCGTTCAAAATGCTGATGCTGAAGGATGGTTAGCTAACAATCCTGTAAAACCGATCAACCTATGTTTTGTTATCTTTTCGAAGGCTCCCCCCCAACCTGTAAGACTTTTCGTCGTCCAAAACGCCGCAATTATAGCAGCACCAGCAATTAGTGTCAATATTTAGCATAAATATCATATTTATTAAGGTGTATTATAACAAGGCGAGGGTTAAAAGTCAATAATATTTACGATAATAATCTTAAATATTGACAAAAAAAATCCGGCATGCTATACTTCCCCTCATAGCAGGGCGTCGCGCTTGCTTTAATTAGCCCGGGTCGGGCGAACTGTTGCTTGATCAATAGCAATAATGATGGATGTAGGAAGTATTATGTTTGAGGATAAAGACCAAACAAAAAGCACACGTGAGCGTGTTTTGCAGAAACTGCTAACCAAACAGCGTTGCACGATCAACGAGCTTGCAGAAGCGGTGGATATCAATCCCATTTCTGTCCGCCACCATATTACCAAGCTGCAAGCCGAAGGATTAGTTGGCTCGGAAGAAGAACGCCATGGCGTAGGACGGCCACGCCGGCTGTATTTCCTGACAGAAGACGGCATGGAGCGTTTCCCAACGCGCTATCTACGTCTGACTTTGCGATTGCTCGAACAATTAAAAGAAACGGTACCCGAACCGGTCGTTGCAAAACTCTTTTCACAGATGGCTCGCGACCTGGCATCGGATTACGAACCTGAATTATCCGGGCTCAGTATGGAAGAGCGCCTGGATCTGGTCAAAGAAATGTTGACGGACGAGGGCTTTACTGTGGATTGGGAGCAGCAGGGCGAATATTATCATATCCGCGAAGCCAATTGTCCTTATTATTACGTTGGCCAGAACCATCCTGAAGTCTGCTCGGTGGATCAAACCTTAATTTCAACCGTTCTATCTGTGCCGGCGGAAAAGATCAAGTGCATGCTCCACGGGGATAATTATTGCACTTATATTGTGCCACACCCGGCAACTACGGAGAAACAGGAAGTATGACGAACCCCACACAATCCGAAAATGAATCTAAAGTTATCTGGCAGCTTGAAAGCACCCACCCTCAGTTAGCCGAACCACTGCGCACAGCGCTGCGCGAAGTGATGGATCCCGAACTTGGCCTGGATATCATCCAGCTTGGGCTGGTTCGGGATGTAGAGGTTGAGGACGATCAGGCAAAAATGACGATGATCCTGACCACGCCCTACTGCCCGTATGGCCCGGCTCTTTTGGAAATGAGTCGCAAGAAGGCAGAAGAGGCCCTGGGAAGACCGGTGGAGATCGATATGGGGTTGGAGATGTGGGATTTCTCCATGATGGAAGAAGGAAGCGGAGCGGAATGGGGCTGGGGGATGTACTAACCCCGAAAGTGAATTTCTTACTCCCTGCATCTTTTCGATGCAGGGAGTTTTTGT
>Ga0315542_1001626_pt1 | contig 13954 bp, 10 predicted proteins | sample SalMarSW160120MG_FD_202541 | JGI IMG/M metagenome (GOLD analysis project Ga0315542, IMG submission 202541) | Salt marsh sediment microbial communities from the Plum Island Ecosystem LTER, Massachusetts, United States - Salt Marsh Sediment SW1601-20 ...
TGGTGTATCTGGAGTCGGCCCGTGAGTTCGTGCCCGCCGACGAGGTGCCGCCGGAGGGCAGGACGGCGAAGCTGTCCGCGCCCGAGGTGCGCAAGCGCCTGGCGCGTGGGGCCGAGCTCCCGGACTGGTTCAGCTTCCCGGAGGTGGAGCGGGAGCTGCGCCGCCGCCACCCCCCGCGCCATCAGCAGGGGTTCACGGTCTTCTTCACCGGCCTCTCGGGCGCCGGCAAGTCCACCATCGCCAATGCGCTGAGGGTCAAGCTGCTGGAGGTCGGGGGACGGGGGGTGAGCCTTCTCGACGGCGACCTCGTGCGCAAGAACCTGTCCTCCGAGCTGGGGTTCTCCAAGGAGCACCGGGACCTCAACATCCTGCGCATCGGCTTCGTGGCGGGTGAGATCACCCGCTCGGGCGGCGTCGCCATCTGTGCTCCCATCGCCCCGTACGAGGCGGTCCGGCAGCGGGTGCGCGACATGGTCAGCCCGTGGGGAGGCTTCGTCCTGGTGCACGTGGCCACACCGCTCACCGTGTGCGAGGAGCGCGATCGCAAGGGGATGTACGCCAAGGCCCGCGCCGGGCTGGTGGACAGCTTTACCGGCATCTCCGACCCCTACGAGGAGCCCGTCGATGCCGAGGTGGTGGTCGACGCGTCGGCGGTCACCCCCGAGGAGGCGGTGCGGGAGGTGCTGCTCCACCTGGAGGCGGAGGGGTACATCTCGGCCTGAGGGGACGCACACCGCGCCTCACGGCTGGCGGGGGCGGCGATTGCGCGGCCCCGGCGCCGCCGATAGAATCCGGCCTTGGGGCGCGCGGTCTGCGACCGCCGGCAGAGGGCGCCGCGGCGGGCAGATCGCGGCGCGGCCGATTCCCCAAGGAGAGGCCGAAACGTGGGAGGTCGTGGGTGAAGAGGGGTGTGCTGGCGCTTTCGCTGGTGGCGGTCGTGACCGTGGTCCTCGCCGTGCTGGTCGGGCAGCGGCGGGCCGCCGACCTGGCCGCAGTGGAGCGTGCCGCCTCCGTCGACGACCTGCACCTCGAGATCCCGGCTCTGGAGCCGGAGACGTGGGTGGAACGTTGTGACCCGAACCGCGCCTCCCGGGGGTACACCCTGGTGCTCTATCGGCGGCGCGTGCCCATGCTCATCGACATGGCGGGGCGCATCGTGCACCTGTGGCCGAAGGTGCGCGTCATGGGGCGTGCCCGCCTCGGCCGCGATGGACGCCTGCTGGTGATCGGGACCGACGACGTCATCAAGGAGTACGACTGGGATGGGCGGCTGCGGTGGGTCCACCGCCTGCCCGAGGGCGACAGCCCCCACCACGACGTGAGCTGGACGGCGAACGGCGACGTGCTGGTGGTGGGCCAGCACGGGGGCGACCACCGGGACTACCTGCAGATCGTCGACCGGCGCGGTCGCGTGGTCTGGGAGTGGCGCGCCGCCGACCACCTGGACGGGGACTTCCCGTACTGGGACCGCAGGTCCCACGACCCGACCCACATCAACTCGGCTCGGGAGCTGCCCCCCAACCGCTTCTTCGCCGCGGGTGATGCACGCTTCCGTCCCGGCAACCTGCTGGTGAGCGCCCGCAACCTGGACACGGTGTTCATCATCGACCGCGCCAGCGGTGACGTGGTGTGGCGGTACCGGCACGGGCTCGACCGGCAGCACGAGGCGCTCATGGTCCCCGAGGGCCGGCTCGGGGCGGGTCTCATCCTGGTGTTCGACAACGGGCTGCGCAACCGCTACGCCTACCGCAGGAGCACGGTGCTCGCCGTCCAGCCCGCCACCGGCGAGGTGGTGTGGCGGTACGCCGACCCAACCTTCTTCTCGTCGGTGGCGGGCAGTGAGCAGCCGCTTCCCAACGGCAACCTCATGATCTCCTCCAGCCAGGGTGGCCGGGTGTTCGAGATCACCCCCAAGGGGGAGGTGGTGTGGCAGTGGACGCCCCCCTTCCCCCCCATGCGGCCGGAGCGGTACCCCCCCGCCTACTGCCCGCAGCTCGCCGCGCTGCCGCAGCCGAAGCCCGTCCTCGTCAGGAGCCGCCTCGGGAGGCCGTTCGTCGACCGCGAGCTGCACCAGTTCGCGCTCCCCGAGGAGTTCGACGTCCGCTTCGTGGCCGGCACCAAGCGCATGATCCTGGATCCCCCCGAGGGCTGCCGCCGGCTCGTGGTCCCCCCTCGGGCCACCATCTTCGTCGGGTACGGCCTCGACCGGGCGCGGCTGGGGCGGGACAGCCTGAGCGCTTCGTTCCGGTTCGAGCTGCGGCCGGCGGGCGGTGGCCCCGCCGAGGTGCTGCTCGAGGACACGGTGGCGTCCGGTGATCCAGAGCTCTGGCGTGAGCGGTGGTTGGGCGTGCCCACGCCGGGCCTGGGGCAAGCCGATCTGTGCATCGACGTGCGCACACAAGGGGCGATGCCGGAGCGGAGGGCGCGACGCATCGTCGCCGTGGACAACCCCCGCGCCGACGACGGGCAGAGTCCGCAGCTGCCCGCCCAGCTCGAGGGGCGAGCGCTCAGCCCCCAGGAGCAGGCGGTGCGGGAGAAGCAGCTGCGCGTGCTCGGCTACGTCAACTGACGAGCGCCGCCGGGCGTCCGACGAGATCCGGAGGGACACGTTCGCGGGGTCGCGGAGCAGCCTGACCGCGTCCCTTCTCGCGGCGGACTACGGGGCCTCGGCGGCGACGGGCACCGTGAGCACGAAGACCGCTCCCGTGGTGCCCTCGGCCAGGGCCAGCTCGCCGCCCTGAGCGCGGGCCAGGGAGCGGGACAGGGCGAGACCGAGCCCGAGGCCGGCGGTACGGTCCGCGTCCCGCGCGAAGGGCCTGAACAGGCGGCGGCGGAGGCGCCGCGGCACGCCCGGCCCGGTGTCGGACACCGTGACCCGCAGCTCGCCGCCGCCGTCGCTGACCGCCACCGTGCAGCGCCGCGGGCTGGCGTCCCGGGTGTGCTTGTCCGCGTTGTCCAGGAGGTTGTCCAGGATCTGGCGCAGGGCGTCGGGGTCGAAGGAGGCCGCGGGGAGGTGGTCCTGGATGACGACCTCCAGGTCGAGACCGGTGCGCTCCAAGGCGGGCTCGAGGCGCGCGACCGCGTCGGTCACCGCCTGCGCCAGGTCCCCCGGCCGCGGTTGGGCGAGGGTCGCACCACGCTCCAGACGGCTGAGGTCCAGCATGTTGGCCACCACGCGGCCCAGTCGCCTCGCCTCGGAGGCGATGTGGCCGGCGGAGCCGGTCACGGTCGCCGGGCTGCCGAGCCCTTCCGCCAGCATCTCGCTGTGCAGCCGCAGGGCCGCCAGCGGCGTCTTCAGCTCGTGGGCCGCGCTGGCCGCGAAGGCGCCCCGTTGGCGGGCCAGGCGGTCGGTCTGGACCACGATGAAGAAGACGGCCAGCGCCGCACACAGGATGGCGCCGGCCGCGAGGGCGAACACGCGCCGGAACTGGGCACGGGCCTGCTCCCCGCGAGCGCGGGCATCCCGGAGGGCGGTCCCGGCGTCGGCCAGGAGGTACCAGCCGGTGTCCGCCACCGGCGTCGAGATCCGGTCCGGTCCGGAAGGGGCCACGGGGACGAAGCGCTGGCTGGAGCCCAGCCACTCCGTCACGGCCGCGGGCGCGATGGCGAAGCCCTGCAGGCGGAGCCCGGCGGGGGTGGCGACCCGGCGCAGGGCGGCCAGGGTGGGACCGCTGCCGACGACGATGGTGTGCCAACGCATGGGGCCGACGCGGACCGCGACCGTGCCCGAAGGCGTGTCCACCCCCCCGGGAGGAGCGGCCGAAGACGCGTGGGTGCGCCCGGTGAGGGTGGCGTAGACGCTGTCGGCGAGGTTGATCTGCTCCCATGTCCTGCGGTCCAGCACGATGACCTGGTCCTGGTCGGCGTCGGCTCGCTGCGGCTCGTCCGAAGCGGTGGGCACCAACCCGTCCTGGAGCTGGGTGAGGACGTCGCAGAACGTGGACAGCCCGTCGTCGGAGCTCAGCTCCGGGAAGCGCTCGTTGACCGTGGGCAGGCTCACGGCGCCGTGCTCGTCGATCTGGAAGTGGGCCCAGACCAGGGGGTCCGCCGTTCCCTGGGCCAGGGGCGACGGCGCCACGGCCAGCCCCTGGGCGGCCCCGCGGGGATCGTGGAAGAGGTTCTGATAGTGATAGAAAGGTCGGGCCGCCTCGCGCGCCTTGAGGGCTCCGAGCCGAGCCTCCAGCCGAGCCGCGGCCCCTGCCTGGGCCGCCCGGACCCCGGACACCGCCTGCTCCTCCAGCTCGCGCAGCCGCCGCTCAGCCTCGCGGGATCCGCTCACGTACCACGCCGAGGTGGGAGCCAGCACCGCTACCGCCAGCAGCACGCCGGCCAGCAGGGTGTGGCGGTGGGCGACCACTCTAGGCCTCACCCGCATTCCCCCAGGCGTACCCGACACCGGTGACAGTGACCACGATCTCGGGCTTCGAGGGGTCCCGCTCCACCTTCTGCCGCAGCTTGGCGATGGTCATGTCCACGGTGCGGGTCTGGAGGTCGGCCCTCAGGCCCCAGATCTCGGCCAAAAGCTCGGCGCGGGGAACGGCCCGGTTCCGGTGCTGATAAAGCCAACGGAGAATGCCGACCTCGCGGGGGGTGAGGCTGACGGAGGCACCGTCGCGGTGGGCGATCAGCCGACCGAAGTCGAACCGGCAGCCTGCGACATCCACCACGTCTGCTTCGGCGGGGGCCGTTCGGGCGCGCCTGGCGAAGGCGTCGATCCGCGCCAGCAGCTCACGGATGCCGAAGGGCTTGGCGACGTAGTCGTCGGCACCGGCGGCGAAGCCCGCCACCTTGTCGTCCTCGGAGCCGCGGGCGGTGAGCATGAGGACCGGGAGCTGCGGGCGCACCTGGCGCAGACGCCGGCACACCTCGAGGCCGTCCAGACCGGGGAGCATGAGGTCCAGGAGCACGAGCTCGAAGCTCTCCACGGTCCCGATCTCGAGGGCGGTTCGGCCGTCCGCCGCGGTCACCACCTCGTGCCCGGCGCCGGTCAGGAGCTCCTCCAGACCTTCCCGCAGCGACCGCTCGTCCTCGACGACCAAGATCCGCACCGCGACAGGATATCCGATGGACCCGGCAGGCATGTCACGATGGTGTAAATCCAGCGGTGAAGTGTCGGCCGGCGAGGGGCTTGAATGCGAGGTTGGGAGGACTCGCGGGAGCAGGCCGGAGGATGGGGGCGTCCGTTGCGTGGATCGGATGACGCCTGTGGGAGACACCCGATGCGGCGTTCTCCTCGATGCCGGGCAGGTGCCGCTGGCACTGAAGTTGCGTCGGAGTGAGCCGGGAGAGCGCGCTATGATCGGCGACGTGTGCCGGCTGCGATGCACCGTGATCGCCGCACTGGCCCTGCTGACGGGCTGCGCCTCGGCGGTGGTGCGGCAGGACACCGACCGCTACTACAGCCGAGGCGCTGAGCAGGTCTTGACGGCCCTCGAGTCGAACCCCGTTCGGCCTGCAGATCGGCTGCTGGCGCTCATGGACGAGGCGGTGGCCGAGCAGGAGCTGGGCCGGTATGAGGACAGCAACCGCGCGCTGGCGGCCGCCATCGAGATGGCCGGCGCTACGCCGGGCCCCGGTCCCGGAAGAGCGGCCGATGACGACGGGGTGTACCGCGGCGAGACCTTCGAGCGGGTCTACCTGCGCACCCTGAGGATGGCCAACGACCTCGCGCTCCAGGACACCGTGGCCGCCGCCGAGGACGCAGGCGACGCCCTCGCTGCGATCTCCGAAGGAGGCTGCACCCGGTGCCGCTACCCGTTCACCCGCTACCTGGCCGCCGTCTCCCTGGAGGCGGCGGACGACGTGGACCGGGCGGTGGACGTGCTGGCGGAGGCCCTCGTGGAAAGCCCCGACCTGCCGTTCCTGGAGGCGGAGCTGGACCGGCTGCTGGCGGCTGACGAGGCGCGACGCTCCGCCCGCGAGCCGGCCGGCGAGCGCGTCCTCTACGCTTTCTTCTTGCTCGGCAAGGGACCCCGGAAGGTGCCGGAGGTGCTGCCGGTCCCGCCGAACCGCGTGGTCCCTTGGCCCCAGTACGAGCCGCGCTGGCCGCCGGGAGTGACGGGCGCGACGCTCCTCGTGGACCGCCAAGACCACGTGGCGGCAACGCTCACCGACATGGAAGAGCTTGCCCGGGACAGCCTGGCGGAGCGGCTGGAGGCGAACGTCAGGAGCCAGGTGGGCCAGGCGGACGCCGCCGTGGCGTTGCAGTGGGCGGCGGTCGGGAACCACCACAGCCTCAACCTCGGCATGATGCTCAGCCTCCTGCCCGCACTCCGTCGCTGCGATCTCCGTCACTGGTCGACGCTCCCCGCCACCTGCCAGGTGGTGCGCGTGGTCGTGGAGCCGGGAACGAGCGGCTTCGAGCTGATCTACACCGCCGCGGACGGCGTCATCGTGGACCGGGAGAAGCTGGAGCTGCCTGGCTCCTGGACCGATGGCCCCCTGTTCGTCACGCGCCGCCTCCCGTGAGCCACGCGGCGATCAGCGAAGGCGGCGGCCATCAGCGATCAGGGACGGCGCGCCGCGAGAGCGCACCGCGGCAGCGGCTCGGTCTGTTGCGGCACCCAGACCATACAGAGAACAGCGCACACCTCGGGCGTGCCACTGGTGACCCGGCTCCGCTTGCAGCTTCGCCGTGGTCAGCGGTGGCGACTTGGGGAAGCTGGTGGATAGAAGATCGCGATCCAGGACGGCAGGCGCTCATCGCGTCCTCCACAAGAGACGGAGGTGCCTACCGGAACGCGCGCAGGTACTGCGGGGGAATCGGCGGCTCCGCGCCGAGGACCCGTGCCGTGTGCAGCGGCCAGTAGGGGTCGCGGAGCAACGCCCGGCCCAGCATCACCAGGTCGGCCTGACCACGGGCCACGACCGCATCCGCGTCCTCGGGCGTGGTGATGAGGCCCACCGCGGCGGTGGCCACGCCCGCCTCCCGCCGGATGCGCTCGGCGAAGGGCACCAAGTACCCAGGGACGAGGGGTGGATCGGGCAGCCCCAATGCGGCCAGGGGCACCAGACCGCCGCCGGAGGTGTCCACCAGGTCCACGCCCAGCCCGCGCAGGCGTGTGGCGAAGGTCACGGTCTGGTCGATGTCCCAGCCCCCCGGCGCCCAGTCCGTGGCCGACACCCGGACCAGGAGGGGCAGCTCCGCCGGCCAGGCGGCGCGGACCGCCGCCGTCACCTCCAGGGGGAAGCGCATCCGCCCTTCGAGGTCACCGCCGTAGGCGTCGTCCCGGTGATTGGCGAGGGGCGACAGGAAGGAGTGCAGGAGGTAGCCGTGGGCCATGTGCAGCTCGATGACCTGGAACCCGGCGGCCAGGGCGCGGCGGGCGGCGGCGGCCCAGGCCAGGCGCAGCTCTTCCAGGCCGTCCAGGTCGAGGGCGTGGGGGATGCGGCTGTTCTCGTGGTAGGGGACGGCCGAGGGGCCCACCGGCTCCAGGTCGGCGGGGGCGTGGACACCGTCGTCGAGCTCCTCGTCGGCGAGGGCGTGGCCGCCCTCCCAGGGTCGATGGGTGGCGGCCTTGCGGCCGGCGTGGGCGAGCTGCATGCCTGGGACCGCGCCCTGGGCGGCGATGAAGTCGACGATGGGGCGCCAGGCGCGGGCCTGGGCGTCGTCCCAGAGGCCGGTGTCCTGCAGGCTGATGCGCCCCCGGGGCTCCACGGCCGTGGCCTCGGTGAGGATCAGGCCCGCTCCGCCCACCGCCCGCGCTCCCAGGTGCTGCAGGTGCCAGATCCCAGGCATCCCGTCCCGAGCCTCCGAGGAGTACTGGCACATGGGGGACATGGCGATCCGGTTGCGGATCCAAACCGAGCGCAGCGTCAAAGGCTCAAGCAGGTGTGGCATGGTCGACGATTCTATGACGGTTCGTCGTGACCGCGAAGGAAGGTGTGGGGATCCGAGAACACCTTGGCGATGTTCATCCCCTTGCGCAGCGCCCCCAGGGTGACCTTCCCCGTGGTCACGGCGGCGGCCATCTGCAGATAGGTCCGCATTCGCCCTCGGTGGCGCAGACGCAGGTCGAGGGCCGCTCGCCACAGGCCGGCGTACTCCCGGTAGAACTCGGCAAGGGGCAACCTGGTGGGCAGGACGGTGTGGACGATGTCGAACAGCTCCCAGTTGGCGGTGGTGATGCGGTCGCGCATCGTGTCCCAGAGGTCGGTGCCGGGAAGGGGCGTGAGGACCGAGAACCCGCTGTTGTACGCACCCAGCTCCTCGATCCAGGAGCGCAAACGGGCGAAGTCGTCGTGGTCCCACGCCGGGTCGACGATGAAGTTCGGCGTGAAGCCCACCCCCAGGTCCTTCAGGATCTCGATGGCTCGCCTGTTGGTGGACGCCGTACTGCGCTTGTTCACCGCGTCCAAGCCCGCGTCCGTGACGGCCTCCAGGCCGAGGAAGATGGCCAGGTGGCCGCACTCCTTCCACTCCTCGATGAGATCGGGGGAGCGGCACACGATGTCGGTGCGGGTCTGCACGGTGAAGTACTTGGAGATCCCAGCGCGTTTGATCTGCCTCGCCATCTCACGGCCTCGGCGGACGTCCAGCCAGAAGATGTCGTCGGTGATGAAGACGTTGGGCGCCTCGATCGCGGCCAGCTCCTGCACGACGCGCTCCGGAGACTTCGTGCGCAGCGTGGTCTCGTGGAACTTCCAAACCGAGCAGAAGTTGCACCTGAAGGGACAGCCGCGGGCGGTCTCCAGGAGGGCCATGGGTCGGCGGTAGTTGATGTAGTAGTGGGGAGCGTACTCCCGGACGAGGTGGCGGGCCGGCGGGGGCAGCGAGTCGAGATCACGTCGTTCGGGAGGAGGAGCGGTGCGGACGCGCTCGCCGTCGATGCGGATCGCCAACCCGGGGACGGACGCGAGGTCGCGGCCGTCCCGGAGGGCGTCCAGCAGGAGAGGGAGGGTCTCCTCTCCGTCGCCGGCGGCGATGGCGTCGACGGCCGGATCCTCGAACCACTGCCAGTCGCGGGTGGCGTCGTGGCCACCCAGCACCACGAATGCCGAGGGGAGGAGATCTGCGACGGCTCGCGCCAGACGGATGGTGCGGTAGCGCTCGGTCGTGAAGTTGCACTCCAGCCCCACCACGTCGGGTGCGAACTCCCGACAGGCAGCCAGCCCCGCCTCCTCACCGTCGATCCGGAGGTCGAAGATGGCACAGTCGTGGCCATCGGCCTCGACCGCACCGGCCACGCACTCCAGGCCGAGTGGTTCGGCGAAGGTGAGCATCTCCAGCCCCAGGATGCCGCCGATCGGCGACTTCAGGAGCGCGACTTTCATAAATCACCTCCAAGGTGGGCCACCGAGGCTCACCTGGGCGCCAGCTGTCTGATCCTGTCGGCGACAGGAACAGTATAGATTCCCCTATTCGATTCTGGTCCCTGCAGGAGTCGACGAATCCTGGATCGGCGTCTCTTTCCTTCGACAGGCGCGGCCGAATACGGGATAATGCAGCCCGATTCGGCGCACCGGGCGCCGGGAGGAACCCTCGGTGGACAGCGTACGTACGTTCTGCATCATCGCCCACATCGACCACGGCAAGTCGACCCTCGCCGACCGCCTCATCCAGCACTGCGGCGGCGTGTCGTCGCGGGACTTCCGGGACCAGCTCCTGGACGACATGGACATCGAGCGCGAGCGCGGCATCACCATCAAGTCCAACACCGTGACCCTCAGCTACGCGGCCCGCGACGGCCGCACCTACCAGCTCAACCTCATCGACACTCCCGGCCACGTCGACTTCTCACACGAGGTCCGGCGCTCCCTGATGGCCTGCGAGGGCGCCCTCCTCCTGGTGGACGCCTCTCAGGGGGTGGAGGCCCAGACGGTGGCCAACATGTACCTGGCCCTGGAGTACGAGCTGGAGATGGTGCCGGTCATCAACAAGATCGACCTGCCGTCGGCGGACATCGAGCGGGTCAAGGAGGAGATCGCCGACGATCTCGGCCTCGATCCGGATGGCGCGGTGCAGTGCTCGGCCAAGCTCGGCACCGGCATTGACGACGTGCTGGAGGCCATCGTCCACCGCCTCCCGACCCCGAAGGGCGATCCCGAGGCCCCTCTGCAAGCGTTGATCTTCGACGCCGAGTACGATCCCTACCGTGGCGCCGTCCTGCTGGTGCGGGTCATGCAGGGGCGCCTGCATGCCGGCCAACCCATCGAGCTCATGCACACCGATGCGCGCTACGAGGTGGAGGAGGTGGGGTTGCTGCAGCTCAAGAAGGTTCCGGTGTCCGAGCTCGCCGCAGGCGCTGTCGGCTACCTGATCGCCGGCGTCAAGTCCGTTTCGGACATCAACATCGGCGATACCATCACCGACGCCGAGCGCCCGGCGCCCACGCCCATCCCCGGCTACCGGGAGGCCAAGCCGGTGGTCTTCGCCTCCATGTACCCGATCACCAATGAGGAGTACGAGGACCTGGGAAAGGCCCTGGAGAAGCTCAAGCTGAACGACGCGGCTCTCATCTACGAGAAGGACTCCTCGGCGGCCCTCGGCTTCGGCTACCGCTGCGGCTTCTTGGGCCTCCTCCACCTGGAGGTGGTGCAGGAGCGCCTGGAGCGGGAGTACGACCTCCCCCTGATCCTGTCGGCGCCCTCGGTGCGCTACCGCGTCACCCTCACCGACGGGCGGACGACGATGGTGGACAACCCCAGCTACTTCCCGGATCCCGGCGTCATCGAACGCGTGGAGGAGCCCTACATCAAGGCCGCCATCATGATGCCGGACCGCTACATCGGACCGGTGATGGAGCTCTGCCGGGAGCGGCGGGGGGAGGGCACCACCTTCCACTACCTGGCGGTGGGTCGGGTGGAGCTGACCTCTCAGCTGCCCCTGGCCGAGGTCCTCTTCGACTTCAACGACCGGCTCAAGTCCGTGACCCAGGGCTACGGCTCCTTCGACTACCAGCTCACGGACTACCGGGACACCGACGTGGTCAAGGTGGACATCCTGGTCAACGGCGAGCCGGTGGACGCGCTGGCCCAGCTCGTCCACCGGGACAAGGCCAGACCGCGGGCCCTCCACTACTGCGAGCGGCTCGCCGCGACCATCCCCCGGCACCAGTTCAAGATCGCCGTCCAGGGGGCGATCGGGGGTCAGATCATCGCCCGGTCCACCATCAACGCCTTCCGCAAGGACGTCACCGCCAAGTGCTACGGCGGCGACATCACCCGCAAGCGCAAGCTCCTGGAGAAGCAGAAGAAGGGCAAGAAGAAGATGAAGATGGTGGGGAGCGTGGAGATCCCCCAGTCGGCCTTCGTGGCGGTGCTCAAGACGGACAAGAGCTGAGGCGCGCGGTGCAGCCGGATCTCCCAGGCCCCGCATCCTCCGAACGCGCCGGCCTCTACCTCCACGTGCCGTTCTGCACGTCGATCTGTCCGTACTGCGATTTCGCCGTCCTCATCGCGGGGGAGGAGCGGCGGCGGGAGTACCTGACCCGCATGGCGACGGAAGCCGAGCTCTACCGGGGCTGCGGTCTCGTCTTCGACACCGTCTACGTGGGCGGAGGTACCCCTTCGACCCTGAGCGGCGACCAGCTCGGGGGGCTCCTCGAGCAGGTGCGGTCATCTCTCGCGATCGATCCCGGGGCCCGGCTCCACCTGGAGGTGAACCCCGAGGACGTCGACCCGTCGCGGGTGCGGGAGTGGCGCGGCCTCGGGGCGACGTTCGTGAGCCTCGGGGTCCAGTCCTTGAACGACGAGGTGCTTCGCCGTCTCGGCAGGCGTCACGACGCCGCTCGAGCGCGGCGGGCCGCCACCCTGCTCCTGGAGGCGGGCTTGCCCACGGTGTCCCTGGACCTCATGTACGGCCTGGACGGTCAGAGTGATGCCCAGTGGCGACGCGATCTCGGGGAAGCGGTCGCTCTCGGGCCGCAGCACCTCTCCTGTTACCAGCTCACCGTGCACGACGGCACGGTGTTCGGCAGACGCGCACGACGAGGGGAGCTGCACGAGCTCGACGACGATGGTCAGGGACGCCTCTTCGAGCTCACCCACCGCTTCCTGGCGGACCGGGGCTATGAGGGGTACGAGGTCTCCAACTTTGCCGCCGGCCGCGAGCACCGTTCCCGCCACAATCAGAAGTACTGGGACCACACTCCGTACCTGGGTCTCGGGCCGTCCGCCCACTCCTACCAGGTGGGGCGCCGCTGGTGGAACCGGCGCAAGCTGAGGCTGTGGGCCGCGGACCTGGGCGAGGGTCGGCGGCCGCTGGCGGGAGAGGAGGTCCTCGGCCGGGAAGAGCTCGCCCTGGAGGCCGTCCTGTTGGGGCTGCGGACGTCGGCGGGCATCGACCTGGAGCGGATCCGTTCCAGCTTCGGGGTCGACGTGGTCGCCGCGAACCAGGAGCGGATCCGGAGCTGGTCGGCGCGGGGACTCGTCCGTCTGGGTGCGGGCCGACTGGCGCCGACGGTGGCCGGGATGGCGGTGGCGGATGCCCTGGCGCGCGAGGTGGAGCTTCCGGTGTGCGGGGGATGAACGTTGCGGACGGTGGTAACATCGTGTAGCTAGGACGTTTGGGTAGAAGAGGCTGTGCGGCTCGAAGCGCTCGGGAGTCCTTCCGGAGCGCCGATCGGCGGCGCGCCGGCGGTGGGAAGGAGCCAGGCATGGAGCAGAGCGACCAGCGATCCATCGGCGAGCTCATGAAGGACCTGCGTGACGAGGTCACCCTCCTCCTCCGGCAAGAGGCCGAGCTGATGCGCACCGAGATCTCGGAGACCGTCGCGAAGCTCGCCCGGAACGGCGTCATGGTGCTGGTGGGCGGCGCCGTGGCCTATGCCGCGCTGCTGGTGCTGCTGGCGGCGGCGGTCATGGGGCTGGGCGCCGGTCTGGTGGCCGCCGGCATGGGTGTGGCGACGGCGGTGTGGGTGGCGCCCCTGGTCATCGGTGCGATGGTGGTGACGGTGGCGCTCCTAATGGTGCGCCGGGGCTTTAGAGCGTTGCGTGAGCTGCGTCTTGCGCCCGAGCGGACCGTCGACTCGGTCCGCGCCCACGGGGAGTGGCTGAAGGGGAAGGTGACGAAATGAGCGCGCAACCAACGTCTTCCGCTCCCACCTCGGCCGAGGTCAGGGCCGAGATCGAGCTCACCCGGCAGGCCATGGACCGGACCCTGGAGGACCTGGGCGAGGTCCTGAACCCGTCGCGGCTGGTGAGCCTGGTACGCGGGAGCGTCGAGGGCATGGCGTCCGAAGCGTTCGGCGCTGCGCGGCGCTCTCCGGTGCTGCTGATCGGCTCGGGGCTCGTGCTGGGGTTCGTGCTCGGGCGGCTCGTCGCTCGACGCCGCTGACGATCGCCGCCGATCCTCGCCGCTAGTGCTCCGTCTGGACGGCCAGCTCCTTGCGGTACTGGTCCAAAAGAGTGGCCTTGGAGATCATCCCCAGGAAGTGGCCGTCGGCGACCACCGGCATGCTGAAGACGCCGAGCCGCTCCATCCGATCCAACACCGAGTTGAGGTCGTCGTGGGGCGACACGGTGGGTGGGTCGGGGTCCATGAGCTCGCCGACCAGGACCACGTCGTACAGGTGGCGGTTGAACAGGTAGGGCCTGAGATCGTCGAGGTGGAGGAGCCCCACGAACCGGCCCTCCTCGTCCTCGACCGGGAAGTAGTTGCGGCGTGAGCTCTCCAGGATCGGGACCAGCTCCCCGAGCCGCATCCGCTCCGACACGGGGACGCAGTCCAGCTCCAGGACCTCGTGCACCGTGAGGTCGGCGAGCACCCTGGCGTCGGTCCCGGGCCGCAGGAGCTGGCCGCGCCGGATGAGGTCGCGCAGGTAGAACGAGGCGGGCTCCAGCTGGTGGCAGATGGTGGCGGACACCACCGAGACCACGATCAGGGGCAGGATCACGCTCCAGCCGCCGGTGATCTCCACGATCAGGAAGATGCCGGTCAGGGGCGCCTGCAGCATGCCGCTGATCAGGCCGGCCATGCCCAGCAGGGCCCAGGCGCCGTCCGTCACCCACGCCA
>Ga0315542_1001627_pt1 | contig 13952 bp, 11 predicted proteins | sample SalMarSW160120MG_FD_202541 | JGI IMG/M metagenome (GOLD analysis project Ga0315542, IMG submission 202541) | Salt marsh sediment microbial communities from the Plum Island Ecosystem LTER, Massachusetts, United States - Salt Marsh Sediment SW1601-20 ...
AGACGATGGGACGGTAAATCCGCTCGCGTCACTCGTAGACGCCATATTTCTCTCTTGCAGGCTAGAGGAGATGCCAGAGGGCCAGCTCCAGAAGAACCTGAAGGACCTGGGAACAGGCCTGCCGCCTGCGGACCTGGTCTGTTTCGGAGAGGACGGAGGAGCCGCGGCTGAGCAGACGTTCATGCCGCCGGTCCGCCTGGAAGGCGAGCTGAAGGATAAAGAGGCCCCCGAAGGGAAAGAGCGGCCGGAAGAAGAATATCAGGCGGCGGCGATAGAGAAGACGGCCGACCTCGAGAGCGACGGAAAACGCGGAGGTGGCGGGATGAACCTGCCGCGCCTCGTCACGTCGGTAGTCGCGGTCCTCGTTGTCGTCTTCCTCGTCTGGTGGTTCATGATCCACAAGTCGATTAGCAACAAGGAGAGCGAGAGCAGGACGGCGGAACTCGTCCAGAAACAGCGGGACGTACAGGCGATGAAGGACCGCAGTCAGGAAGAGGGATCCGCCCGGGTCACTGAGGAGGCCGGCACGGGAGCGGTATTGCAGGCCGCGGGAGAATCAGACAGCTTGAAGGCGGCCACCGGAGAGTCCGATATAGAGCCGCTGGAGAAACCGGCCGTGGAGAGTCCCGCCACCGGCGGAACCGGAGGCGGGACGGAGACGGTTTCGGCACAGGCCGTCCAGGAGCCCGTCACCGTGACTCCGGCGCCTGAGGGCTCGCACTATTCCATACACGTGGCCTCGTTCAAGGAGATAGGCAGGGCCGGCCAGGAGACAGACTACCTGGAGAAGAACGGGTATGATACGGCTGTCCTTGAGGCCGAGGTCAATGGCCAGAGATGGTACAGGGTCTACGCGGGTGAATACGGGACGAAGGAGGAGGCGGAAGCGGCGAGGCTGCGGCTTCTCGACCTCTCCCGGATCGGTTACGCGAAGATCGTGACGCTGAAGGATTCGAACAACTGATATACACCAGTGAGCGCGGAGGTGCTGTAAGGTGAGTCTTGCCAGACTGGAGCTTGTAGGATTCAAATCGTTCATGAATCCCGCCACGTTGAATCTCAGGAGCGGCATAACGTGCATCCTCGGCCCTAATGGATGCGGGAAGACCAATATCGTCGACGCCGTGAGGTGGGTGCTCGGCGAACAGAGCGCCAGACAGCTTCGAAGCACGAAGATGGAGAACGTCATCTTCAACGGCACCGAGGTACACAAGCCGACCGGTTTCGCCCTGGTCAATATGACGGTCAACAACGAGAAGGGCTCTTTCCCTCTGGATTATTCCGAGATCACGATCACAAGGAAGGTATACAGGTCCGGCATCAGCGAGTACTTTATCAACAAGTCTCCCTGCAGACTCAGGGACATCAGGGAACTCTTCGCGGATACGGGAACGGGCAGCCATTCCTACTCGGTCATCGAGCAGGAGATGGTCGAGTACGTCCTAAATGACGCGCACGGCGAGCGCAGGGAGATGTTCGAGGAAGCCGCCGGAATCGTCAAATACAGGATGAGGCGCGAGGAGGCGAAGAGGAAGCTGAAGCTCACCGAGAACGACCTGCTGCGGCTGGACGATATCCTTGAGGAGCTCGGCAAAAACGTCCGGTCCCTGAAATACCAGGTGGGAAAGACAAGGCGTTACCGCGCGATCAGTGAAAGGATACGCGAGTACGGCATCGTCCATCTCCGCAGGAGCCTATCCGTGCTCCTGGCCGAGAAGAGAGCCGCGGAGAAAGATCTTTCCGGCAGCCGTGAGCTCACCGAGCGGGACGATGTCTCTCTGGACGAGAGAGAAAAAAGTGTCGAGGAGGAGAAGCTCGCTCTCGTCGAGATCGAGAAGAAGAACACGGACCTTCAGAACAGGCGTTACGAGGTCAGGAGAAAGATACAGGCGGCCGAGGAAAAGACGATCCAGCTGAGCGAGCGGAAGGGTGAGGCGGAGCGGTTGATCGAACGGGCCGGGCGCGAGATCGAGGAGGCCGGGTCCCGTCTCGGCCGCATCGCACAGAGGAGCGAAGGCGTCGCCACGGAGGTCGCGGTTACCGAGGAATCGATCGCCTCCGAGCAGGAGGAGATAAAGAAGCTCGCCGGCCTCTTCGAGGAGATCTCGGTCAAGATGGAGAGGATCCAGGGAGAGCTGATAGACCTCAAGCAGACCCAGCTCGATTTCATCCAGGATCAGGCCCGCGTCAAGAGCTCGGTCGAACATTACGAGAAGATACTCGCCGATCTGGACGAGAGGGCGCGCAGCATGCGGGAGAAGATCGTCTCTCTCGAATCGGAGACCGCCGAGCTCGCCGGAGAGCGCGACGCGCGGCAGGCGGCTCTGACCGATGCGCAGAGGGTGCTGTCCACGCTCGAGGCGGAAAGCTCGGAACGCGCCGGGAGGCTCGAATCGCTCGAGGACGGGATCGGAACGAATGCCGCGGCCGTCTCGGACAGGAAAGAGTCGCTCGCCGCGGCGAAGAGCAGGCACGATCTGTACATGAGGATGAGGGAAGACTTCGAGGGGTTCCCCGGGGGAGCGAGACACATCCTGAAGAAGGGCGATACCCGGGTGAAGGGGCCCCTCGCTGAGATGATCGGGACGAAGAAGGAATACAGAAGGGCCCTCGAGGCCGTCCTCGGCGGCCTGATGGACGGGGTCGTAATCGACAGCATAACCGGAGCGGTCGATCTGGCGCGGGAGCTTTCCGAAGGCAAGTTCGGCGGGGCGAGGTTCCTCGCTGACGATCCGGGCTGGGACGGAGCGGCCGAAGGCCCGCCGGCGGCGTCAGGGATGCTCGGCGCCCTGGCCTCGTTCGTAGATACGCCAGTAGGGGCCAGGAGGGCGGTCGACCAGCTCCTCGACGGGATCTACCTTTTCGATACGATAGATAACGCTGTCGCTTTCGTGACTTCAGGGAATGGAAGCGCCGCCGGAGTCGTGACGCTCTCGGGGATCTACTACTCGAAGGGCAGGGGTATCTACTTCTCCGGCTCGCCGGGAGAAGAGGTTTCGATATTCGGGAGGACCGGCGAGATAGAGAGGCTCGCCGGAGAGATCGGAGGGCTCGAAAGAGAGATCTCCGTCCTCGAGAAGGAAGGCGGGGCGCTTCGGGACGAGAAAGATGCCGTCAGGGAGAGGATAGAGGAGATCGCGCGGCTGTCGGTACGCGCCCGGGAGGAGCTCGGCAGCAGGCGTGAGGCATTCCAGGAGACAGAGCGCGCCTACATCATGGGCAGGGAGAAGGTATCCATGATGATGAAGTCGCTCGACGAGCTCGAGAACGGCCGTGTCGAGACCCTTTCGAAGCTGGAGGAGGCGAGACTCTCTCTGGCGATGCAGATGGGCTCCGGCGATATCTCCGATTCCGAGCGGCTCGAATCGGAGCTCGCCGCGTTCAGGAAGGACAAGGAGGAGCTCGACTCCGAGTTGACCTCGCGAAAGGTGAGGCTCGCATCCCTGCAGGGGACTCTCGACAGGCAGAACGAGGAGCTGCGCGGACTCGGCGAGATGGAAAAGCAGTTCCGCGCGATAATAGAGCAGAGAAGCGTCGAGATCAGCTCCGCGAAGGAAGAGACGGCCAGGCTTGAACGTTCGGTCACTGAAGAGAGAGCGGGCGTGAAGACGTTCCTAGAGGAGGAGAGCTCCTACGAGGAGGAGATCGGCCGCATGCACGACGTGCTCGAGGAGAAGCGCGCCGTGATCAAAGAGATCGAGAAGGACCTTAAGGAGCGCAAGGCCGAGCGTGAGGCGGTGTTCGAGAAGATAAACAACCTCCGCGTCAGCCTTTCATCGATAGAGACCCGCATGAACGATCTCGTCGATCGCGGCAGGGAGCTTTACGATGTCGACCTCAGAGGCTACGTCGGCGGCGTCGAGATCCCGCTTACCGAGGAAGAGAGACTGATAACGAAGGAGATGCTCGATGCGGAGAAACGCAAGCTCGAGAGCCTAGGGCCCGTCAATCTTGCCGCCATCGAGGAGTACGAGGAGAAAAATCAGAGGTTCGAGTTCCTCACCTCCCAGAAGGAGGACCTGGTAAAGGCGCGTGAGGAACTGGACGAAGCGATAAAGAAGATAAACAGGCGCGCGAGAAAGATGTTCCTCGAGACCTTCAACGCGGTCAAGGGATACTTCTCGCAGATATTCGAGGTCCTGTTCGAGGGTGGCGAAGCGGACCTTCACCTCGGCGAGGGAAGCGACCCTCTCGAGGTGGACATCATCATAAGAGCCAGGCCCAAGGGCAAGCGCGTCCAGGATATAACGCTGCTTTCCGGAGGCGAACGCGCGCTGACCGCGCTGGCCCTGCTGTTCGCGTTGTACAGGGCCAAACCGAGCCCCTTCTGCATCTTCGACGAGGTCGACGCGCCCCTGGACGACTCGAACATCCAGAGATTCATAAGGATGCTCAAAAAGTTCTCCGAGGATACGCAGTTTATCATCATCACGCACAACAAGCGGACTATGGAGGCGGCCGACCAGCTCTTCGGGATCACGATGGAGGAGAAGGGCGTATCGAGGATCGTCTCGGTAGATCTCACAGAGATCGAGGACCTGCTTGCCAGGCGGCAGCCGTCCCCTAAGAACGAGGAGACAGCCGAGGCCGCCGTATCGTCCAACTAGGAGAATCGACCGCCGATGAAACGGATCTTCCAGGGATTGAGGAAGACGAGGGAGATGTTTCTGCGCCCCCTGCGCGACGCGCTCTCGTCAGGCGAATTGGATGAGGAGGCCATCGAAGAAGCAGAGTCGATCCTCTACGCGGCTGATATAGGTGTAGAGGCGACAGAGCGCATCATCGAGAGCATCCGCGCCCGCGGCGGCGGCGACCACATGCGAGCGGTGGCCGACGAGCTTCTCTCGATAATCGACGAGATCCCCGCGCCTCCAGTCCCGGAAGGGGCCCCGAGGGTGATTGTGATCATCGGGGTCAACGGAGTAGGCAAGACCTCGACGATAGGCAAGCTTGCCGCGAGGTTCACCGCTGAGGGAAAGAGCGTCATGCTCGCAGCCGCCGATACATTCCGCGCAGCGGCCATTGAACAACTCGAGCTGTGGGGAGAAAGGGCACGGGTCCCCGTCGTCAGGCAGAAGATGGGCTCGGACCCTGCTGCGGTCGCTTTTGACGCGGTGCAGTCGGCGAAGGCCAGGGGGATAGACATCGTGATCGTAGATACGGCCGGCAGGCTGCATACGAAGGTCAACCTGATGGAAGAGCTCGGCAAGGTGTTCAGGGTCCTGCGTGACCGGATGGAGGGGATAGCCCTGGAGGCGTGGCTTGTCCTGGACGCCAACTCTGGGCAGAACTCGCTCAGACAGGCCGAGGCCTTCACGGGAGCGCTTCCCGTGACCGGGATCGTCCTGACAAAGCTCGACAGCACCGCCAAGGGTGGCGCCATAATCCCGATCCAGCAGAAATTGGGGGTTCCGGTCCTTTTCGTGGGAGTCGGGGAAGGCGCCGGAGACCTCGAACCGTTCGACCATTCCGAGTTCGTCGCAGCCCTGATCGGCGGATGAAGGTCCCATTCCATCCCGGCTACCGAGTCTCTTGACACCTCGCGGCCGTTCGTGTAGATTTATATAAAACTGCAACCTTCGGGGCGGGGTGTAATTCCCCACCGGCGGTGAAAGCCCGCGAATGGGCCGCAAGGCCCACCGATCCGGTGAGATTCCGGGGCCGACAGTCAGAGTCTGGATGGGAGAAGGTGGACAGAGATATGCCCCCGTGGCGGGGCGCGCTCCCTGCGTGCACTCTCTCCCGATCCAACCCCGAAAACCAGGCTTTCAGGAAGGCGCGTGACCGTGACCGAAGTCGATCTCATATATATGGAGAGAGCTCTCGAGCTCGCCGACCGTGGCACCGGCCTGACCTTTCCTAATCCGCTCGTGGGTGCGGTGATAGTATCGGGCGGGCGGATCGTCGGAGAAGGGTTCCACGCCGGGGCCGGCATGCCTCACGCGGAGATAGAGGCACTTGCCGGGGCGGCGGAGAAGGCCCGCGGCGCAGACCTCTACCTCAACCTCGAGCCATGCTGCCATCACGGCAGGACCCCCCCGTGCACGGACGCGATCATCGAAGCCGGCATAGCGCGGGTCGTATTCGGCATATTCGACCCGGACGAACGGGTCCGGGGAAGGGGAGCGCGACAGCTCAGGGAATACGGTATAGAGGTGGAGACCGGGGTCATGGCGAGGGAAGCGCTCGAGATCAACCTGCCATACGTGCACCGCTCTCTCTCAGGTGCGCCGTTCGTGCTGCTCAAGCTCGCGGTCACCCTCGATGGCAGGATCACTTTCGGCAAGGAGAAATACATCACCTGCGCCGGATCGCTCGAATGTGTCCACGGGCTCAGGGCGAGGCTCGAGGCGGTGGCCGTCGGATCGGGCACGATGAGGGCCGATGACCCGTCGCTCGACAGGCGTTTCTACTCGCGGCCGCTCGGGCCTCCGGTGAGGATCGTCTTCGATTCCGGACTGGCCTTTCCGCCGGGTCATCCGTGGCTGGGCAGGGGAGAGCGTGTGATCATCTACTGCCATACGGGAACGGATACGGCGAAGGCGGAACGGCTCGAGGGAGCCGGAGCGGAGATAGTCCGTCTTCCCCGGGGCGAGGGCGGGCTCGACCTGGAAGCGTGGCGCCGGGACCTGACCGTAAGGGGAATAACCTCGGTGATCGTCGAGGGAGGCGCTCGCATAGCGACATCGATGATGAAAGCAGGGATCCCGGACAGGCTTGTGCTCTTTCACGCGCCGATTATAGCGGGCGCGGGAGAAAAGGGATGGTTCGAGGACAAGGCTCCGCCGGCGGCCGTCGCGGACCTGGGCCTTTCCTATGTCGAGGTGATAGACGGGGACGTCATGACGGTTTACGACAGGAAGCACGTGACAGCGTACCTTGACGCTGTCACTAGGGAGGACGGCGATGTTCACCGGGCTGATTGAGACGACCGGCAGGGTCGTGACGATGCGCCGATCCTCCAGGGGAGGCCTGCTTACGATCTCTTCGCCTCTCGAGGGTCTTGCGACCGGGGACAGCGTGTCGGTCAACGGCGCCTGCCAGACTGTGATCGGGACTGGCGCAGGCTCCTTCTCATGCGACGTTCTGCCGGAGACCCTGCGCGTGACGAACCTGGGGCAGCTGCGCGCCGGGTCGGCCGTGAATCTCGAGCGCGCGCTCGAAGCCGGAGCGAGACTGGGCGGCCACATCGTGAACGGCCACGTGGACGGGATCGGCAGGGTGGTGAGGGTGACCCGCGATCCTCTCGGCATCGAGATCGACGCGGGGAGAGACCTCGGGAAGTATATGGTCTCGAAGGGATCGGTCGCGGTCGACGGTGTCAGCCTGACGATCGGGCCGGATCCGGAGGGCGGAAGGTTCAGGGTATTCATCATACCGCAGACTTGGGATACGACGACTCTCGGGAAGGTCAGACCGGGGAGCAGGGTCAACATAGAAGTGGACATTCTGGCCAAGTACATCGAGAGGTTCATGGGGCCCGAAAGGGCCTGACGGATACGCGCCGCATCCGGGCGCGCGTCACGAGAGGTGTGAAGAAGTGGTCAAGGATATCAGCACGGTCAAAGAGGCCCTCGAGGACATAAAGGCGGGGAAGATGGTAATCGTCATAGACGATGAGACCCGTGAGAACGAGGGAGACATCATCATGGCCGCCGAGAAGGTCGATGCCGAGGCGGTCAATTTCATCGCGAGGCACGCGAGAGGGCTTATCTGCGTCGCCCTTACCGGGGAGAGGCTCGACCAGCTCCAGCTCGGCATGATGGTCCAAGAAAATACGGCAAAGATGAGCACGCCTTTCACGATCTCCGTCGACGCAGTTCACGGCACAACCACGGGGATATCGGCATTCGACAGGGCGACTACTATCCGCGCGCTTGTGGACGAGCGGACCAGGCCGGACGACCTCGCTCGTCCCGGTCATATCTTCCCCCTGAGAGCGGCGCGCGGGGGGGTCCTCAGGCGGGCGGGACACACCGAGGCGGCGGTCGATCTTACGATGATGGCGGGACTCAGTCCTGCCGGAGTCCTATGTGAGATACTCGCCGAGGACGGCACTATGGCCAGGGGGCCCGAGCTGACCGCTTTCGCGCGGCAGTGGGGCCTGAAGATGATCACCGTCTACGACCTGATCGGGTACAGGCGGAAGATGGAAAAGCTTGTCAGGCGCGAAGCGGAGGCCGACCTGCCCACAAAATTCGGTACTTTCAGGCTGATCGCGTACGAGGGGACCGTCGATGGATCGGAGAGCGTGGCGCTGATCAAGGGAGAGCCGTGGAAAGACGAAAGCGCGCTGGTCAGGGTGCACTCCCAGTGCCTCACGGGCGACGTCTTCGGGTCCCGCAGGTGCGACTGCGGGGACCAGCTCGCCAAGGCGCTCGAGCGGATATGCAGCGAAGGCTCGGGAGTCTTTCTGTATATCCAGCAGGAAGGGCGCGGGATAGGGCTCGTCAACAAGGTAAGGGCCTACGCCCTCCAGGACAAGGGAAGGGATACGGTCGAGGCGAACGAGGAACTGGGGTTTCCTGCCGATCTGCGGGACTACGGTATCGGGGCTCAGATCCTGGTCGATCTCGGTCTTCACAGGATAAGGCTGCTCACGAACAATCCGCGGAAGATCATAGGGCTGAAGGCTTACGGGCTGGAGGTCGTCGAGAGGATACCGATCGAGGTCACACCCAACCTGAAGAACGTCAAGTACCTCTCGACCAAGAGAGACAAGCTCGGGCATCTCTTCGGAGCGCTGCAGGAAGAGGTCCTCGATTATGATGAGAAAGGCTGCGGCTGCAAGAGAGAATCGACCGTGAAAGGAGAGAAGGATGGCTGTTGAGAAGGCAGGAAGACTCCTGGGGACCGGTATGAAGTTCGCCATAGTGGCGGGAAGGTTCAACGAGCTCGTGACCGAGAGCCTGATAGGTGGTGCCCTCGACTGCCTCGTACGCCACGGCGTCTCGGAAAAAGACATCACGCTCTACCGGGTGCCGGGAACGTTCGAGATACCACAGGCCGTCAGCAGGGTCGCGGCGACAGGGGTAGACGCCGTGATATGCGTGGGGGCCCTTATCAGGGGCGATACGCCTCACTTCGATGTGCTGGCCGGACAGGTCGTCAAGGACATATCCTCTATCGGCCTGGGCACCGGCAAGCCGGTGACCTTCGGAGTCATCACGGCCGATACTCAGGAACAGGCGCTCGAGCGTGCCGGCGGCAAGGCCGGAAACAAGGGCTGGCAGGCGGCGTTGTCCGCTGTAGAGATGGTCAGCCTCTGGAAAGAGATAGGGGGCTGATGAGCAGGAGGAGAAAGGCGAGGGAGATCGCGCTCCAGGCCCTGTACGCCGCCGAGATAGGCGGCTCCGATTGGGCGGACGCGCTGGACGATTCGGTCAGGCGCAGAAAGGCATCCGACGAGGCCTCGGAATACGCCGGCAGGCTGGTCGGAGGTGTCGCGGCCTCGCGGGAACGGCTCGACGCGATGGTCTCGTCGCACCTCGAGAACTGGAAGCTCGAGAGGGTGGCCGTCGTAGACAGGATCATCATGGAGATCGCTCTGTTCGAGCTTCTCGAGTGCCCGGAGGTCCCGACGGGAGTGATAATCGACGAGGCGATAGAGATAGCGCACAAGTTCAGTTCCGAGAAGGCCGGGTCGTTCGTCAACGGGATCCTCGACAGGCTGTCCCGGGAGGTGCGGGGCGGGTGAAGCTGTTTATATGTTCCGACGTGCACGGTAACCTCAGGGCCTTCGATGTGGCGCTGGAAGCCTACAGGGAGCACTCCCCCTGCAGGCTGCTCTTTCTCGGGGACGCGGTGGGTTACGGTGCCCATCCCGACGCGTGCCTCGACAGGCTTCTCGCTCTGCCACGGTCGAACCTGGTGCTCGGGAACCATGACTGGGCCGTTCTTGACGTAAGCGAGAGGGAGCACTTCCATGCCGCCGCTTTTACAGCGATCGAGTGGACGGTGAAGGCGCTCAAGGGGAAGTACAACGATCCCCTGTTGAAGAGGTTCGATCTGACGGTGAGGAACAGCGAGTTCCTCGCGGCCCACGGGTCTCCGGTCCATCCTGAGGAATTCACCTATATCTTCTCGATGTATGAGGCCGAGAACGCGTTCAATGCATCTGATTTTTCCCTCTGTTTTGTGGGGCACACGCATGTCCCGATGGTGTATAATCTCACAGGCGGCCCGAAGAGTCTCGAGCCGGGGGAACCCTTAGCCCTGGACCCTTCGGGCCGCTATATCATTAATCCCGGCAGCGTCGGTCAGCCGAGGGATGGTGACAACCGCGCGGCCTTCATGATATACGACCCTGAAGAGAGGACGGTCACGCTTCACAGGCGCGAATACGATATAGAGGCCGAGGCAAAGGAGATCATTGAAGCGGGGCTGCCGCCGTATTTCGCGGAAAGGCTTACGGCGGGCGGCTGATCCCGGCGGATGTCCTTCATTTGTGCCAAGAGACCAGGATGAAAAGAGTATCCGAAAAGAAACACTGGGACGATTTCTGGAAGGTATCCGGCGATGCCGCGGAGGTATATGACAACGAGGGCCGTGTCAGCAGGCACTACATGGCCGTCAGGCCACTCTCCGGGCTGAGGGTCCTCGAGGTCGGCGCGGGCACGGGCAGGGACGGGATATTCATGGCCTCGCAGGGGGCGTCGGTGGTATCGCTCGATTACAGCATGCAGAGCCTCGGGATGGTCAGGAGCCAGGTGCCCGAAGGCGCGGACGTCGGTCTGTGCTGCGGCGACGCGTTCTCGCTCCCCTTCGGGGACTCGACCTTCGACCTGGTCTTCCACCAGGGGCTGCTGGAGCATTTCAGGAACCCGGAGGATATGCTGGCCGAGCATCACAGGGTCCTCAGGCGCGGCGGGCACATACTGGTCGACGTTCCGCAGCGGTGGCACTACTACACGGTCCTCAAGCACGCGATGATCGCGGCGGGGAGATGGTTCGCCGGCTGGGAGACCGAGTTTTCCCCGCGCGAGCTCGAGAGGATGCTTCGGGAGCAGTCGTTTACCGTCGTAGGGACCTACGGTGAATGGCTCAACCCGCCGATCTGGTACAGGATATTGAGAAAGGGCACGGGCACGAGGCTCCCTATGTACCCTCGTGTCTTCACGTCGACGAGAAAGGCTTTCTCCGGCCTGCGTTCGGCGCTGCTCTCGATGCGTCCGGTGCTGTACACGACCGTGGTGATAGGGACGATAGCGAGAAAGGACTGAAGCGGAACCGTGAAGATCCTCGCGCTCAACTGGAGAGACATGCGCCATCCCGAGGCGGGAGGGGCGGAAGTGCATCTCCAGGAGATATTGGCCCGTCTCGCCGGCTGGGGGCACGAGACTACGCAGTTGTCGTCGGGGTTTCCGGGCGGCGCCGCCGAGGACGAGATCGACGGAGTGCGGATCATGCGCCGCGGCCGGTGGTTCGACGCCAACTTCTCTCTTCCGCTCTTCGCGAAACGTCACATGAAGAATGAGCGTTACGACGTCGTCATCGAGGACATAAACAAGCTTCCCTTCTTCATGCCGCTGTATACGAAGGTGCCGGTGGTACCGGTGATCCCTCATCTCTTCGGGACGACTGTGTTCCGCGAGGCCAACTGGGCTATCGGGACCTACGTAGTGGCGGCTGAGAAGCTGATACCGCGCGTCTTCAGAAAGAACAGGTTTATGGTCATCAGCCCGAGCACGCGCGACGACCTGGTCGCGCGGGGGATCCCCGCGGAAAGGATCGAAGTGATACTCTGCGGGCTCGACCACGGCAGGTACCGGGACCTGGGCCTCGAGAGGTACGGGCGCCCGACTATAGTCCATCTCGGGCGGCTGCGCAGATACAAGAGCATCGAGGTGGCGATGAAAGCGATGAAGCGGGTCCTGCGGAGCGTCCCGGAGGCGAGGCTCGTGATCGCGGGCGATGGGCCGTACCGCCCTGAGCTGGAAGAGTACGCCTCGGGGCTCGGCCTGGGGAGTGCAATAGAGTTCGCCGGCTACGTCGGCGGGGACGAGCTCGTGGAGATGCTCAACAGGTCGCATCTCCTCTTCAACCCGAGCCCGAAGGAGGGTTGGGGCCTGACAGTGGTGGAAGCGAACGCGTGCGGTGTCCCGGTGGTGGCGAGCGACCGGCCGGGGCTGAAAGATTCCGTTGTAGACGGGGTAACAGGCTTTCTCGTTCCTTACGGCGATGACATTGCCTTCGGCGAGAGCGCCGTGAGGCTTCTCACCGACAGGGAGCTCTGGGAAAGGATGAGTGCGGCGGCGATCGAGAGGACCGGAGAGCTTACGTGGGAGAGATGCGCCCGCGAGACCGAACGTGTGCTGCTGTCGGTCACCGGGGCCGGAAACAGGGTGAGCGTTGATGAATAAGAAGCGAGCCGGCATGCAGCTGCTCAAGGTCACGGTCAGCGCGGGGCTTATTGCGATCCTGCTCTACCGGATATCCCCCGGGCGGCTCATCGATGATCTTGGGAAGATGGACCCGCGCTGGATCTCCGTCGCCGTAGCGATATTCCTCGCGAGCAGCCTTCTCGGAGCGATCCAGTGGCATGTGCTCCTTTCAGCGGGTGGGGTGAGGATGTCCGTCTCCCGGACAGTAGGCCTCTATTTCATGGGGCTGTTCTTCAACAATCTCCTGCCCACCAATGTCGGCGGAGACGCCTATAAGATATATGACGTGGTGCGTACCGGGCATGATCCGCACAAGGTCTTCGCGATAACGCTGCTCGACAGGGTGATAGGGATCACCGGCCTCTGCATCCTCGCGCTTACCGCTTCGCTGATACTGTTCTTTTCGGGGGGTGGGGCGGATATAGGCCTCTATGCTCTCGTCTTTGCCGGGTGCATCGCGCCTGTCGTGGCTCTCACGCTGAGCAGGAGGATATCTGCCCCCGTGAGAAAGACACTTTCGCGTATCAGGCTCTGGGGGATAGGGGAGAGGCTCGAGCTGGTATTCAGCCATCTCGGGTCGTTTCGCAGCCTTCCCGCCCTTCTGGGGAAGGTGACCGCGCTGACCCTTACCATACAGGCGCTGAGGATAACGACTCATCTGGCCGTTGCGATGGCTCTCGGGATACGCCCGGGGCCCGGCGACACGCTGCATTTCTTCGTCTTCGTCCCCCTTCTCGGCCTGATAATGATGCTCCCGATCTCCATCAACGGCCTCGGCCTCAGGGAGGGCGCGGGCATACTGCTCTTCACAAGGATCGGGATGCGGGAGGAAGAGGCCTTTCTGATGGAGTTCATCACATATGTAGTCATGGTAAGCGTAAGCCTGATAGGGGGAGGCCTATTTCTGAAGCGCCAGATCACGGGGACGATTTCAATGGATAAAGAAGCCGGATCCGGAGTATAAATACGGGACAGGCAATAGAAGAAAGGCAGAGGAATGTCCGACAGGGCGATCACGAATCTGACAGCCGCACTTGTATTCCTGGCGAGTTTCGCCGTCTACCTGATGACGATGGCGGGTACCGTCTCTTTCTGGGACTCAGGCGAGTTCATCGCAGTCTCCCAGATACTCGGGATCCCGCATTCGCCGGGCACGCCGATGTACGTTCTGGTGGGCCGGGTCTTCGCGATGCTGCCCCTGGCGCTGTCCGTGGCACAGAGGGTCAATCTGCTCTCCGCCTTCACCGGGGCCCTGGGCGTGATGATGGTCTACCTGATCATCTCCGAGGTGGTCCGTTTCATGTTCGGCGCGGCCACGACGGTTGCCGGGAGGATAGCCGCCCACACCGGCGGGCTCGTCGGGGCGCTCTTCCTGATGTTCAGCAGCACGTACTGGACCGACGCGACCGAGGCGGAGGTCTACGCGCTCAGCGCCTTCGTGATGGGGCTCTGCACCTACCTGGCGATCAGGTGGCTGCGGGATCCGGCCGGCAGCGTGGGAGAAGAAGAACGGGATAAGCTGAGAGGATCGAAGGGGACGGACGCATCAAAAGCGATAGCCGATCTCGA
>Ga0315542_1001629_pt1 | contig 13925 bp, 10 predicted proteins | sample SalMarSW160120MG_FD_202541 | JGI IMG/M metagenome (GOLD analysis project Ga0315542, IMG submission 202541) | Salt marsh sediment microbial communities from the Plum Island Ecosystem LTER, Massachusetts, United States - Salt Marsh Sediment SW1601-20 ...
TACCATTGTCTTTCACCCATATGGCTACCTTCGTGGTGCCTTTCGGGGATGCCCCGATTGTCAATTCCCCCCCTTGGAAACCGTGTCGTGCAACGATGGCATCAAAGGCATTGTTCAAGAGATTGATGAGAACCTGCTGCAATTGTCCGGGGTCGGCGTTCACTGCGGGAGTATCTTCAGAGATATCCTGGGTCATCCCGATACCGTGCACACTCGCCTTTTTCGAAATCATACTCACAATCTGGGGGACATAGTTCCGCAGGTCTATGTTCTCAGAGACGGGTTCGCTCTTTCTCCCGAACTTGAGGATCGCCTGCGTGATCTGGGCGCAGCGGTCTATTTGCAGGCGTATCTGGCCGAGAGATTCTTCAAGCTCCTCCAGATCTTTTGATTGTTTCAGTTCCCCGGACTCTTTCAGGTCCGAAAGAATGGTTTCTATGAGTGCTTGCTCGGACCGCATGACCTGGAGGGGATTATTGATTTCATGGGCAAAGCCCGCAGCCATTTCGCCGAGTTCGGCAAGGCGACTCGCCCTGATGAGCTGATCACCCAGGTTCTTTTTTTCCGCATCCATGTGGATCATCCGGCTGACGATTCGCCCGGTAAGAAAAAAAGCGGCAAGAATTATGGCCGTGCCTCCGAGAAGACTCACCAAAACGACCAGGTATGAAGCGGTGTGGAGGGCCTTATAGGCGTCTGATTTTTCCTGTCTGACGACCAGAAGCCAATTTTGTTCTGTCAGCCACATGGTTGCATACAGATACTTGTCTCCTCTCGAATCTTCCTTTACGAATGTTCTGGTGTTGGTATGCGACGCTGGAAACTGAAGACTCTCCGGGTCTTTTGCCATCAGGTTTCCCCCGGAGCGGCGTTCGGTCTGAAAGATGCCCTGCGCATTCAGAAGGTAAGCTTCCCCGCTCTTGCCGATGCGTACCTTTTCAACGAGATCATTGAACTTGTGCGTGTCAATGGTAGCGCGGAGAACCCATTTCCTGCCCCCCTCTTCCCTGGCTATCGCAATGATGAAATGGGGCAGATGGCGGTAGCCCAGAAAGATGTCACTGATGTAATACCCGTTTTTCATGACTTCCTGGAACCATTTGGTCTTCCCGTACATCCTGCCTGCAAGCTTGTACGGGCCGTAGTAGGCCACATGGACGCCCGTCTCACTGAAAACCCCCAGATCGACGAAGGTGCTTGATTTTTTCTGTAGGCGCTCAAAGACACTCTGGAGTTTTTCAGCATCGGAAAGGTCTTCGAACGGGTATGCGTTGAGAATGAATGCAAGATCGTTTTTCCGCTCCCTCAAGAATGTGTCGATCATGTCCCGATGATCCTCGACAATGCGCACGATGCTTGAGGTAGTTCCGGTCTCTAAGGAGGCGGTGAAAAAATAGTAGCCGATACACAGGATAATGATCAGCAAGCCCAGGGGAAGCCCTATCATGCTGACCAGGATAATCCTTTTCATTGCAGCATAGTGATTTCGCTCCATGGATCACATCCATCCTTTTCGCCTGGAGACCTGTTATTGTCGAGCTTACGTTTCCTCGTCTTTTTCCTGCTGGAAAACCCTTCCGGGGAATCTCATCAATTCCTTGATTTTTGCGCTTCGTATTTTCTGATCCTGGCCCTCCTTTTTCTCAAAGGCCTGGGCCAGTTTTGTGATGAGATCTTCCAGCTTGATGGGTTTCAGCAGGTAGTCGAATGCTCCCAGTTTCATGCCCTCGATGCTGCTTTCCACCGAGGCATGGCCCGTCAGCAATATGACCTCGGTAAGGGGTGCGATCCTTTTCATTTCCCGCAGGGCCTCTATTCCGTCCATCCCCCCCGGCATCTTGATATCCAGCAGGACCACGTCAAAGCGTTTCGCTTTCATCAGTTCCAGGGCTTTTTCGCCGCTGGTTGATCCTTCGGTATCAATTCCCCTTTTGCCGAGGCGCTTCACCACGGTTTCCAGAAAATCTTCCTCGTCGTCCACGACCAGGACCCTGAAATAGTGCATGGTTTCGTCCATGGCGTCCTCCTTGCATTCGTTTCCATCTGATCGGTTACATCTCTCCGCTTTATTTCTTCACCGGGATCACGATCGGGATCTGGACGGTAAACTCAGCGCCTTGTCCCGGCTGACTCTTCATGCTCATGGTCCCGCCCATCTTTTCTATAATATTGTAACTGATCCACAGACCGAGACCCGTCCCCCTCCCCGTCTCCTTGGTTGTGAAAAAGGGATCAAAAATCTTTTTCTGCTTTTCCTGGGAGATTCCCGGACCGTTGTCTGCCACCCTGATGTGGAGTTGCGAATCGGTTTTGCGGCTTTCCACATCGATGCGTCCGTCGTGGCCTATGGCATCTATGGCGTTTGCTATGAGATTCATGAACACCTGCTGCAATTGCGCGCCGTCCGCGGCAATAATCGGCAGGTCCGGAGAAAGCTGCGGTTTGATGGCTATATTATTGATCCTGGCGTAATTCCCAAGGAGATCGATTGTCTGGGTTATGACTGCGTTCACGTCCACGTCTTCCAGGTGCGGCTCCATTTTGCGCGCATAGCCCAGCATCCCGTGCACGACCTTTCTGGCCCGCTCCACATGTTCCTCTATTTTATCGATAGCCTTCCTGAATTCTGCGATGTTTTCGCTTTCCTTCAGTTCCTCTTCGTCAAGAAGGTCCTGCATCCATCCGGTCTTCTGGACGATCACCTGCAGGGGATTGTTGATCTCGTGGGCGATCCCTGCGGCCATCTTACCCAATGCCGCCAGCTTATCCGACTGCATGAGCTGAGCGTTCATCTCGCTGGTCTTGAGATCGGCTTCCCTGAGGCGGCCGATCACCATGCGTGTGGTAAATACGGTCATCAGGATAATAGCCAGAATTCCCGAAAGAATGATTGCAATGGTCATATTCCTTGTTGCGAAGAGCCCGGTCATCTCGTCGGAAACACCTTGTGTGACCACCATGAGCCACTTCCCGTCGTTTAACCAGGTTCCCGCGTAAAGTATTTGGTTTCCTTTCCTGCTTTTCCTTTTCAAGACCGTCGTGCGCCCCCCGAACCAACTTGTTTCCAGATCGGATTTTGTCAGTATCTTTTTTTCAAACCTCGGATATGTCTGATAGACAGCTTCCTTGTTTATGATAAAGGCATCCCCTGTTTTCCCCACCTGTGCCGACTTCAGGATCCCGCCGAAGATTCCTGAATCAATGGTAGCCCTCAGAATCCAGGTGCGTTCCTTTTCATGGCGGCGAACAGCTATGATGAAATGGGGCAATTTGCGATACCCCGTATAGACATCGCTGACGTATACCCCCTTCAACATGACTTCTCCAAACCAGGGCTGCTGGTAATAATTCAGTCCCTTGAGGTCATAGGGCCCGACATATGCCGGCTGCTGGCCGTTGCTGCCAATGACGCCCAGGTCAACAAAGGCGCCGGCCCTGGAATTCATCACCTCGAATATTCTGGAAAGGTTCGCCTCATCAATCATTTCGTTAAAATGATGCGTATCGGCCATCGAACACAGGATAGCGGTCCTTTCCTTCAAGAACAGTTCAACGGTTTCCGACAGACCCCTTGCCCGGTATGTTATCTGCTGGGTGATCTTATCCCCATACATGTGTGCAAATTGATAGTAGATGGCTGCTCCCAGAACCAGAAGAGGGGCCAGGGAGACCACCAGCGTGATGAGTATGATCTTTCTTTGAAGTCCTTTGTACAGTGAAGTTTTCATGTTTCTTACGAGTAGTTCCCCATCAACGAAGCACTGGCCAGATCAGGACCTGCCAGTAGCCAAAAACCGCCCAGAACCAGAGAACCAGCCAGGCCAGGATGGTAACCGGGAGCCCGTATTTTACAAAATCGAAGACGCTCAACAGCTTTTCACCGGTTTCGGGGTCTCTGCCCATCCCGAATGCGATGGCATTATTCGGAGTGCCCACCACCAGGAAATTGGCAAAGGATGAAGAAAATGCACAGGCGAGTGCCACTTTCCAAATGTGCGTTTGGGCCAAAGAGGCCATCGGCAGAACAATGGGTCCCAGCGCCGCAACCGTTGCCCCGTCACTCATGAAGTTGGTCATGGTTCCTGTCATGATGCTCACGCCTATGATGAGAAAATCACCGCGGGCCATAAAATCCGGTAACAGTGCCACGAAGGTGTTGGCCAGCCAGAGTGCGCCGCCGGTAAATTTGAGCCCGACACCCATGGCGCATGCGGCCGCATAAAGACCCACCACGTCAAAGGCCACGCCGCTCTGGATATCGTCCCAGTCCACGATACGGCACAGGAACATGCCCAGTACGGCAAAGAGTGTTATGCCCCCCAGCCCGTATGTCTTTCCCAGCACAATCCAGCCGGCAACCAGCAGGACCAGGATTACCCCCATGGCCGCCTCTTTTCCTCCGAATCGGGGCATCCTGGCCACCTCCGCCCTGACGACCCTGCTCGGGTTAACGTCTGTCACCATGAATCGGGGCTTGCATCGGATATACATGTAGGCCCCGATGACCACGGCCATTACGGGAACAAAGGGCATGCCGAATTTCATCCACTCAGTGAAAGAAATGGGCAAGCCGTATTCCATGAGGTACCCGACCATGATGGCATTCCGACCGCCTGCTGCCGGGGATCCCGGCCCGCCGTGATTCGCGGCAAAGCACACGCCCAGCAAAAGAAAGACGGCCAGGGCCCTGTCCTTTTCCACCCCGTGCATTTTGCAACTGACCTTATAAACGCCCATGAGGACCGGAATCAGGAGCGCAACCAGGGCATGCTCCGAGAGAAAACTGGCACACACGGCAAGGGTGGGCAGAAACACAAAGGCAAATGCCTTTGCGTTTTTGATCCGGCTCAAGAGTATCAGACCGATACGTTTGTCAAGCCCTGTTTTGGCAACGCCGACCGCCACCGCCAGGATGCCGAAAATGAAAAAAACGGCATCTTTCATATAGGCCTTGGCAATTTGGTCGATGGGAAGAATGCAGAAGAGATACATCAACACGCCGACCAGAATATCCGTGCCTCCAAGGGAGAGAGCCTCTGTCCCCCACAGGAATGCCGCCACAATCAGGATGCCGACCATCATTTTTGCAGTCTGGGCGACCTGTTTGTGTGTAAGCGGCGAGGCGCCGTTCGGACGAAGTATCTTGTTAACGGTCTCTGTTATGGTGCTGCTTTTTGGTGCAAGTTTGTACCCGGGAGGATGGTCTCGGCTTACCATGCGTACTATACTCTGTGGAGGTGGAGTGACAGCGAGTCCAACAAAAAAGAGCCCGGCGATCAATAGCAGGAGGGGCTTGAATCCAGGTTTGCTGGCCCAGATGCTGCTCGAATGGGATCCGGTCTCACCAATTGCATGATGTGTCATAGATTCCTCCTTCAATCAGATCCAGCGTGGTCCGCACTCGCGACACCGGATTGTTCGCTGCTGCAACAGGTTTTCCCTTGGTTCATCACAGGGATCCTGCACAGTGACGGATTTTGAGAATAGACAGCGGAGAGAAACTATCTGTACTCCAATATTGGCAAGGATCATGCCAGGGAAAACAACGGAAAAAAAGCATTATAACTAGTTGAAATAAAAGCTGATTATCCCTCTCCTGCCGTTCCCGTTCCGGCCGGTGGAGAGAGGAGGATGTCAGAGTTTTTTACAGGTTGTAAAGGTAGGATTAGTGGGGAACAATGATCTGGCGAAGGTCTTTCAGGATTCTTTGTCGCTGGTGATGCATGGCGGCTTCATTTGACATGATCATGTCCAGTTGCCGGGTATGAATGATGAGGTACCCAAGGATACGGAGGCGTTCCTCCATGAAGGGTTGTTCATACCCCTCCACCCTGGCAAACGCGGCATCCTGCCTGATTTCGGTCCTGAAATTATATTGCTCCAGGATCTTTCCCAGAAATTGCGCCCTGAAGATTCTCCTCTCGAGGTTCGCGGCGCCGCCCTTGAACTGAAAGCTGATATAATTCTCTACGGCCCTCTCTCCCACAAGGGCTTCCGCCGTGGAGAAATGGAAGCCGAACCTGGATTGAAGGCTACAGAAATTCCTTGAAATCATGAAGTAATTCCGCATGCCGTATGAAGTCCCTGATGCAGGGTCCAGCGCCGGATTTGCGGTAGCCTCGAAGAGCACGGACATGAACCCCCGGGAATCTACTGCCGGCGGGCCTTCCCAGGGAATGGCGGTCATGCCCTGCCAGATGGAGAGCATGGGAATAGAGCAGATGTTCTCTATCGGGATCCACCGGTCGTTAACCTCTTCTTTGAACCCGTCGTCGAGATTGATGACCCAGAACTGCATGGGAACATCACAGTAAAGCTGTTTGCTTGATCGTTCCGGGAAGTGATGGTCTTTCCCGAAGCGAAACATCTCAACAACGGCCTTTTCGTGACAATACCGGGTAATATCGTGAAATGTCTCACAGTGCCCGGGATTGAATTCCGGGGCATCAGGGTCAAGGAGGTTCAAGGGGATGATATGCCGTGCCGCTCCCTTGAGGGAGTTGTAGACCGGGCTGCCCTTCATGACGTTTATCGGGGCTTTTCTGGTTTCCGCCAGAGCATGGATTTCTCCCCGGTATACAACCTGGTTATCTGCATCCACGGTTGTTATTTGTCCGTTTGAAAGGATCGCCGTGGCGTCCTTCATTCCAAAAAGGGCAGGGACCGCGAACTCCCTCGCCACCGTGGCGAGATGGCCGGTGAGCCCTCCCTGCTCTGTGACAATCGCCGCGGCACGATGCAGGAGGGGCGCCCAGCGGGGCAGGGCCTGGGCCGCAACCAGGACTGCGCGGTCAGGAAACTGGAGCGCATCCATGTTGCTGCTTACTCTGTAAACCGGGCCGGCCGCCACACCCGGACTGGCGGTAACCCCGCCTTTCACGAGCACGGGAAGAGATGCTGTCTTTTCCTGTTTCACGCGTATCTTTGCCGTTTCCACCCGGTGCAGCGGCCTGCATTGGAGCAGGACGACAGAGCCTTCCTGATCAACCGCCCATTCCATATCCTGGGGTGTTCCGAAGTGTGCCTCCACGCGCAGGGCAATGCGGGCGAGTTCCACGGCCTGGTCATCGTTCAGAGAGGCTGCCGCTGCTTCCTCTTCAGCGGTGTCCATCCGGCTGATACCTTCCGCGGGATCGCAGATAAATTTCCGCGTTTTTCGGGCAATATTCTTTTGCAGGATTTTCACGGGCGCATCTCGCGAAATGACAAAAAGATCTGCGGGCATGGTCCCGTCAACCACTGCTTTCGGGAGCCCCCACACGGAATTGATTATGATGGAATCATCCTCTCTGTCTCCCGGATTACCGGAATACATCACACCGCCCGCTGCTGCATCCACCATTGCCACGCAGGCGACACACATTGCTATGTCTTCCTCGCGTATTCCACGGTTGAACCGATATGCCATGGCCTGGAGGCTGTACTTGCTGGCCACGATTTCCTTGTAGGCCTCGAAGACATTCTCAGCGCTGACATTGAGCTCCGAGCGATACTGCCCCGCAAAGGAGAGACCCTCCGTATCTTCGCCCAGGGCGCTGCTCCGCATGGCAACGCGAATCCCTTCAACCTCTTCGTGCTCGAGAAGGTCGTAATGGTTCTGGATTTCCTTTTTCAGGTCCGATGGGATGGATGCACGGATAATGAATTGCTGAATGGACGCACTGAGGGCGTAGAGTTGCTCCATACTCTCCGCGCCTGCGGCCTGAATACGCCTCTGGATTTCCGATTTCAGGTCATCGTGGGCCATAAACCGCTGGTAGGCCGCGGCAGTGATGACAAATCCATTCGGGATGGGCAGATGGAGCGCTCTGCCCACTTCTCCCAGGTTTGCGGCCTTGGCCCCGACTTTATCGGCCATGTCTCTTCTGCAATTCCGGAGAGAGATCACAAGCGGGTCAGCTTTGACAGCCTCTTTTTCCTCCATGCATGGGCTGATTTTTCCCCGGATATGCCTGAAACGCTCAAAGAGCGCCTCGTGTTTGTTCGGGGCAAGTTCGTTCAGGTGCTTGATCATCTGGAAGACATTGGTGGAGAGCGCGGTGATTCGGGCCCTGACAAAGGTCATCCCAAACGGCGAAGATCCCCGCAACGCCTCTTCAAGCTGGGTCATGGCCTCCAAGGCCTTGTTGTTGGCATTCAGGAGAAGTTTGAAGCTGTGATAACGGGTCTTGAAGGCTGTTCGGAGGGATTCAATCTCACCCGCGGACAGCCTGTCCCCGGGGAGGTCCCTCCGAAAACGCCTCTTTATCCAGTTCCCGATTTTCATCGACCTTTGCGGATTCAGATTCCCCGCTACATCTCTTCCTTCTTGCCTGCTTCCATTGCGAGGCCGAACCCCTCGAAAAGGTAAAATATGGAAAACCCCCACCAGACAGTGTAACAGACATAGAATATGAGAGAAAAGGCGAGGGTGGCTGTCTTGGAGGACACCCTTTCAGGTGCAATCCCATAAAAATTGTATCCCACCTCTATGCCTTTTTTTATCACTTCATCCAGAAAAGTGGCCTGATCCACCTTTTTTTGTCGTTTCAGGGCCTCTTTTATCTGTTTCAGGATGTTCCACCAGGAAAACAGGACCTCTTTGCCGGAGTGTCCGTATTTTGCAGAAATCTCCTTTTCCCTGTCAAAATACATGATTTCCGCATCCTTCAGCGCTGCTGCAGCGATCCTGCCCAGATCTCCCTTTATCAGAAACCTGCCTTCCTGCGGCGAGATTTCCGCTCCTGCCGAGACGATCAGCCGTTCCGTCAGATCCAGCCTGAAAAGATCTCCGGATCCTATGGTGCAGTCTATGCGTGTGCCGTCAAAATGCTCCGCTTGTTTTTCAAGTCGAGGAATCCTGTAGCTTGATCCTTTGGCAATGGAGTTGAAAAGATTGTCCGCCGACTCAAAGCTGTTCTTGCCCTCGAAAATGGGAAGCGACATGAGTGTCAGAACGATACCGAATATCACGAACATACCCAGTCCTATGGTAAAGTATTTTCCGCTTCGGATCAACATGGTTTATACCTCCCTGAGCCGTCGCATGCTTTTGAAGAACGTGGAAATAACCCAGACGGCGAAGATGCCGATAACCACGAAAAAGACGCCTATCCCGATTTGATCCAGAACCTTCGCGAAGGGGCTTGAGATGTTGATGATGTTCATTTCCTTCAGTTTCCCGGGAAGGGCGAAGAGCCTGTTCAGAAAACCGGCCAGGATCGCCGTGGCATAGAAGCCGCGGATATATATGCCTTTAACCACTTTGGTGACAAGGGCCCCCATCTGGATGCCGATAAGGGAACCTACGAGCAGGCCCATGGCAAGGGAGTAGAAAATGAACCCATAGACGGCATATTGCCCTATGGATGCATATCCCGCTGTAAAAATGATCTGAAAGATATCCGTACCAACCGTGGTGAAGGATGATACGCCGAGGACGTAGACGAACATGGGAAAGGTGAGGAATCCTCCTCCGACACCCATGATGGCGGCCACCATTCCCACCGAAAAGCCGCAGACTGCAACAAACCAGGCGGAGATCCTCTTGCCCCCGGGCACAAGATCCAGATCGAACCGGATAGAGGGCGGGATATTGACTGACTGCAATTTGGCAGGGAGACCTTTCTTTCCGCTTGCAGCCTCCACACCCTTGGGGCTTTCACCCGTATGGGCTCCTACTACGGTGCCGGCCTTCCGGTTCCGCAGAAAGTCCAGCAGTGCATAAATTCCCAGGAAGCCCAGCAGGAACACGTAAATGAGCGTGATGAAAAAATCGCTGAATACGGGACTGATCTCGTAGATGGCCCGGTTGAGCACTCCCCCGCAGCTCACCCCTGCGATGGAGCCCACAAGAAATGCGACGGCCAGTCCCACGGACACATTCCCCAGCTTTTTGTGTATGGTGGTGCCCATAATTGCCTTGGCAAAGATATGGAAGAGGTCCGTCCCTACTGAGAGGATGCCTTTGACGCCGACGCTCATGAGGGCGGGGGTAATGATAAAGCCTCCTCCAGCCCCGATGCACCCGGTGATGAGACCTGCCATCAGGCCTATGACTGTCGAGATCCACAGCAATCCTGTGGTAGAGTAGGCCGGGCTGTAGGCCTTATGACCGCCAAGAACCGTGGGTAACTGGTCAGATGCCATGGCCACGGCAAAGAGCACACAGGGCAAGAACAGCAGCCCCAGGATCAGGAGCCTTTTCCTGCTCCTCAGGATGTTCATGGATGTTTCGTATTCCCACCTGGCCTGTGCGGCGGATGCCGCCATCAACATATGGAAAAAATGTGTCCCCTTTTTCACTGGATCTCCTCCTTCTTTCTTATTTTCCGTTCGTGCAGGGATTTTCTCTGATGTGCGTCCTGGAGTTTAAAAAGCAACTCGTCGATGGCCATGGGTTTCATGAGGTAATCAAAAGCGCCCATCTCCATGCCTTCTATGGCTGCTTCCACATTCGCATGACCGGTAAGCATAACGACTTCAACCAGGGGAAATCTTTTCTTTATTTCCCGCAGGGTTTGAATGCCGTCCATCCCGGGCATCTTCACGTCCAGGAGCACCACGTCCACCGGTTGCTCATCAAGAAATTTCAGCGCTTCTTCCCCGCTCCCTACTCCGTCGAGATCCACGCCCCGCTTTTTCATTCGCTTCATCAATGTCTCCAGGAAATCAATTTCATCATCTACGAAAAGGACTTTGAATGTATTCATATCCATCACCTCCCGGTGCTGACCGCCTCATGAATCTTGAGAATCAGATCATCAAGTTCACACGGCTTTGTGAGGTAGTCAAAGGCACCGAATTGCATGCCTTCCCTTGCGGCCTGTTCGGAACCGTGACCGGTTAACATGATAACGGGCATGTCAGGAACCATTTTCTTGAATATTTTCAAAACCTCAAGGCCATCCATATCTTCCATTTTGAGGTCGAGAACAGCCACATGAAAATCCTGACCACGGAGCGCCTGGATGCCCTGGGTGCCGCTCAAGGCACTTGTCACCTGAATGTTTCTTTTAGACATCCTTTTGGAAATGATGTCCACGAAACCTTTCTCATCATCCACAAGGAGCAGCCTTATGGTTTCGGTCAGATATTTTTTTCTATTGGTCATGATTCGGCCCCTGAACAGGCTTGGTATGCATCATTTTTCCCGGGACGTTTTGCCGAACCGCCAGGCTTGCCCCTGGCGGGGAGCCGTATGAAGAACGTGGTGCCCTCTCCGACGGTGCTTTTCACCTCAATTTCTCCGCCCATCTTCTTGATGATGCCGTAACAGATGGACAGCCCCAGCCCTGTCCCTTTCCCAACAGGTTTGGTGGTAAAAAAGGGGTCAAATATCTTATCGATATTTGCCTCGGGGATTCCCGGCCCGCTGTCAGAGACTTCGATGATGAAATGAGCCCCTTCCAATCGGGTGCCCAGATGCAGAACCCCGCCGGTTTTTTCCATGGCATCCAGTGCGTTATTGATCAGATTGAGCAGAACCTGCTGCAATTCCGATGGAGACGCCTGCAGGCAGGGAAGGCCTTGTTTGAGGCGTGTCCTTATAACCACCTTTGCATATTTCGCCCGCTGTGCCGAAAGCTCCACCAGTTCCGAAATGAGATCGTTGATTTGGATGTCCTGGGTTCTTGGGTCTGTTTTTCTCGCAAAACTCAGAAGCTTGTGAGTTATTTGCTTGCAGCGTTGCCCCTGGGTTTTGATTTGTTTCAGGGCCCGTTCAAATTCTTGCAGGTTTTCACTCCTCCTGAATTCCTCCTCTTCCAGCAAATCTCCTATCCAGCCGGCTTCTTCCACCATTATGGCCACGGGGTTATTGATTTCGTGCGCAATGCCCGCCGCCAGTTCACCCACGGTGGCAAGCTTGCCGGTCTGAATAACCTGATCGTTCATCCGTTCCTTGTCCTGATCTGCCCTGGCAATCCGGCTGACCATCCGCTTTGAAAGGACAAGCGCCGTTGTCACGATTCCGAGAGCACCAAGCAGGAGAATGACGACAGTTACCTGTATGGCCTTCCTGAGATCTGAAAACGCATCGGAGGAATCCTGCTGAAACAGCATCATCCAGTCTCCGTCCTTCAAGAAGGTGGATACGTAGATTTTTTCCTTTCCGGAATCATCTTTGGCCTCAACCACATTGATGGCGTTTTTTTTGTCTTGGTCTCGTTTCAGAAAGCGCAGGTAGGTCCTTTTTTGGGGCATGGTGTCCAGAAGCGCTTTTGTCTGCGGCTCTCCTTCACCATTAAAGATACAGGCAAAACCTGTTCTGCCAACCTGGATGTTTTCCACGAGATTATTGAAAGCCACGAAATCAATGGTGGCGCGCAAGATCCAGTGTTCTCCCCTGCAATTATCCCGTATGGCCACTATGAAATGGGGAAGTCCGCGCAGGCCCAGGAAGACATCGCTGATGAAGAAGCGCGTTTTCATGGCCTTTTTGAACCACGCCGCATCATAATAGAGGGCCTTTTCGAGCTTGAAAGGCCCTGCATAGGCGATCTGCAGGCCCTGGGCATTCACGACTCCCAGATCCACAAAGACAGGGCCGTAGTCTCTCTGCAGGGTTTCCAATCTGTCCCTGAGGAATGATTCATTGCCCAGCTCTTCAAATCCGAAGGTTTCAGCCAGGAACCGGATATCCGCCAGTTTCTCTTTCAGAAAGCTGTCAATATTCTGCGTGTGTTTCTGGACCAGTTCTCCCAGGTGGTCATAGACTTTTTCCTGGTAGGAGACACGGAACTGATAGAGAATGATCGCGCTCACCAGGAACAGGGGGGTCAGGGAGACGAGGCTTATGATCAGGACCATCTTTCTGGTCAGGGAATGGTAATAATGGCCGTGAGTTTCTTTCTCCGCTCTCATTCACGTTTCCCTTCTGTATCGGCCTCCTGCAGCATCCCACGGGCCACATTTTTGAGCCTTTCGATGCTCGTTCCTCTTTTTTCCACAAAGATCGTTGTTTCCAATGTCGGAAAATCTTCGTTATAGTCAGCACTGAAAGCGTGGATGATAACCGGCAATGCCGGTACCCGGTCCTCCATTTTTGTCAGGATATCCAGTTCATCTGCATCGGGCAGGTCGGGATCGATGATGAGGAGGTGCAGGGGCTCACGCCCGAACACCTGTTTCAATACCTCACGACTGTTTCCGGCCATCTGAACCCGGTATCCTTCTTTAGACATTTCCCGTTTCAAAAAGGCCCTCACATGGGGGTTTCGATCCGCTATGAGAATCGTATAAGGATGTTTCATGGTCATGATCTGATCATCCGGTTCTGCATCAGGAGTCAATTCACTACCCAGATCACGTGTTTTCTGGCCAGCTGAATGACTTTATGACTGACGCGGCCAAAAATGAATTCAGGTGCCTGGGAAAAACCCCTCCTGCCTACCACGATAGTGCCATAGCTCCCTTCTTTCGCTTCCTGCACTATGGATCTGGCTCTGCTCGCTGCACCGGTAATGATTCTGGTCTTCACCCGGTGTTCCTCGAATCCCCAGGCTGCCAAGCGCTCTCTGGCGGTCGCAAAAACAGGTGCGATTTTCTCTTGGGCAAGTCTTATAAAATCGTTTTCCTCGCCCCTGATCACATGGAGCAGAGTCACGTCGCCGCCGAAGCCTGCCAGTGTTTCACCCACATAATCCACTGCGCGCATGGCAGAATCCGAACCGTCCACAGGTACCAGTATCTTTTTCGTGGCCAGGCATTTCCCGACAACACAAAGCGGGACAAAATCAAGAACCTGCAGAAGCTTAATCGCAACACCACCCAGCGGCAGTTCTTCGATTCCGCCTGCCCCTTTTCTGCCGAACAATACAGCCCAATAGCCCTTTTGCGCTTCCCGAAAGATATCCCTGGCGATCCCCACTTTCCGTTCTTGAGCTTTTGTAATGATCGCGTCTTGTGAAAACCCGGACTCCAGAAGCTTCATACTCGCTTTCGCT